>Ga0210389_10001927_pt1 | contig 16567 bp, 19 predicted proteins | sample IncBWH28OmetaG_FD_160127 | JGI IMG/M metagenome (GOLD analysis project Ga0210389, IMG submission 160127) | Forest soil microbial communities from Barre Woods Harvard Forest LTER site, Petersham, Massachusetts, United States - Inc-BW-H-28-O ...
AAACCAGCGATCAAGGCTACCGAGCCAGCGCCCGTCGCCGACGAAGACGAGCGAATAACCGAAGGCTACCCAGAGAATCGAAATCAAGGCGACGGCCGCAAGGCTCTGCGCCATCGTCCCGAGCACATTCTTCTTCCGCACCATGCCGGAATAGAACAAGGCAAGCCCCGGGATCGTCATCATCAGCACCAGCGCGGTGGCAACGATCATCCAAGCGGTATCGGCGGCGCTGATCTCGGCCGTTGCGGCAAAAGCCGGCGTCGCAAACGAGATGATGCTGACCGGAATGGCTCGCGCAGCCAGCTTCGCTGCACGGCACGAAAGTGCCCCCATGGTATTTCCCCCAGCTCTATTTGATTGATCGCAGACCCGGCGCCGTTGCCGGCTGCGACGGAAGTCTGCCTTAGAGCGCGTCGCTGTCGGTCTCGCCGGTCCTTATCCGCAACGCATGATCGATCGGCGTCACGAAGATCTTGCCGTCGCCGATCTGTCCGGTGCGGGCGCTCGCGGTGATGACATCGACTGCCTTGTCGGCAATTTCGGTCGAAACCGCGATCTCAATTCGCAGCTTCGGCAGGAAATTCACGACATACTCCGCACCGCGATAGATCTCGGTATGGCCCTTCTGCCGGCCGTAACCCTTGACCTCGGTGACGGTCATGCCGTGGACGCCAATGGCCGTCAATGCCTGCCGGACTTCGTCCAGCTTGAAGGGTTTGATAATGGCGACAACGAGTTTCATGTTCAGGCCTTCATTCGCGGGAGTCCGAAAATCGGTCAAGCCGTAGCGGAACCGTGACGCGCATGCATCTTGTGCAAGACGTTACGGCACTTGGCGTGTTCGGGGCAACGAGAAAAGCGCTCACTTGCGCTCGCGCAGCGAACCTTCCTGGGCGACGGAAGCCACCAGCGTGCCGTCCTGCTTGAAGATCATGCCGCGGGTCAGGCCTCTGCCGCCCCGCGCGCTCGGCGAATCCTGGGCGTAGAGCAGCCATTCGTCGGCGCGAAACGGCCGGTGAAACCACATCGCGTGATCGAGGCTCGCCGGCATCATCCGCTTGTCGAACAGCGTGCGGCCATAGCGTGCCATCGCCGCATCGAGCAGTGAGAAATCCGACGCATAGGCGAGCGCGCACATGTGTAGCGCCGGATCGTCCGGCAGCTTCGAGGCGGTGCGGATCCAGATATGGATGCGTCCATCCTCGATCTTCTGACCGAAGTAGCGGCCGAGCTCGACCGGCCGCAACTCGATCGGCCGATCGGATTCGTAGTAGCGGCGGATGAATTCCGGCATGTCGCGGAACATCGGCTGCTTGGCCATTTCCTCCGCGGTCAGTTTCTCCGGCGGCGGCACGTCCGGCATCTTGTCCTGGTGATCGAATGCGCCGGGTTCATCGACATGAAACGACACCATGATCGAGAAGATCGCGTGGCCATGCTGGATCGCGGTGACCCGCCGGGTCGAGTAGCTCTTGCCGTCGCGCAACCTCTCGACCTCATAGATGATCGGAATCTGCGGATCGCCGGGCAGGATGAAATAGCAATGCAGCGAGTGCGGCAGCCGCCCTTCGACCGTGCGGCATGCGGCAACCATCGCTTGTCCGATCACCTGTCCGCCGAACACCCGCTGCCAGCTGGTTTTCGGGCTGTTGCCACGGAACATGTTCACTTCGATCGCTTCGAGATCGAGAATGGAGAGCAGGTCGATCAGGCTTTTGGACATCGATATGGCTTTCGCGGTGTCATTCCGAGACCCCGCAAAGGCTTACCGTAAATTGACGGTCAAGGCTTGTTTCGCCGATCTCTGTTGCCCAGCTATACTCGAGGCGCAATAAGAGCGAATAGGCCTTAGTTTGCGAACTTCGGAATCGGAGCTCCAGTATGTCTGTTCGGCGAGGCATTGTCATCGGCGGCGGCGCGTTCGCCGGGTTGGCGCTGGCGCTGGCGCTGCGCCAGGGGCTCGGGCCTGACCTGCCCATTATTGTTGCCGATCCGACGCTTGGCACACGGCCAAGCCGCGACCCGCGTGCCACCGCCATCGTCGCAGCCTGCCGCCGGCTTTTTGAAGCTGTCGGCGTCTGGGATCAGGTCTCGGGCGGCGCGCAGCCCATTCTGGACATGGTCGTCACCGACTCGAAACTCGAGGATGCAACGCGACCGGTGTTCCTGACATTTTCCGGCAATGTCGAGCCGGGCGAACCCTTCGCACATATGGTCGAGAATCGCTATCTGATCGACGCGCTGGTCGAGCGCGCGACCGCGGAAGGGGTCGACCTTCGCGGCCTTGCGGTCGCCGACTTTTCCGCCAGCAGCGGCGGCGTCGATGTCACGCTTTCGGACGGCAGCGTGATCGAATCTCTCCTTTTGGTGGCGGCCGACGGCGCACGATCGAAGCTGCGCGAACGCGCCGGGATCGCCACCCATGGGTGGGACTACGATCAATCCGGAATCGTTGTCACCGTCGGTCACGACCGCGATCATCAAGGCCGCGCCGAAGAGCATTTTCTTCCGGCCGGCCCATTTGCGATCCTGCCACTGACGGGCAAACGCTCGTCGCTGGTGTGGACCGAGAAACGGCCTGAAGCGGCGCGCATCGTGGCTCTTGACGAAGAAGAGTTTCACGGCGAACTCGAGCGGCGTTTCGGCCTGCACCTGGGTGAGGTGAAGGCGCTCGACAAACCGCGCGCCTTCCCACTTGGCTATTTCGTTGCGCGCTCCTTCATCGGCGAACGGCTGGCGTTGGTGGGCGATGCGGCTCACGTGATTCACCCGATCGCAGGGCAGGGGCTCAATATGGGCCTGAAGGATGTCGCCGCGCTCGCCGAAGTCATTGTCGACGCGGCACGGCTCGGTATCGATCCCGGTCAGGTCGACGTGCTCGAGCGCTATCAACGCTGGCGTCGCTTCGACACCATGGCGATGGGCTTTGCCACCAACTCGCTCAATATCCTGTTCTCGAACGAATCGACGCTGTTGCGCACCGTGCGCGATATTGGCCTGGGACTGGTCGATCGCGCGCCGCCGCTGAAAGGCATGTTCATTCGCCAGGCCGCCGGACTGGCAGGCGAGGTGCCGCGGCTTCTCAAGGGTGAAGCGCTGTAGAGATCAGCGCGTATCGCTGGCGACGATAAAAGCCGCGATCGCATCGACCAGGGTGATGTCGAGCGTGCGCTCCGGCTGGTTATAGGCGGCGAGATTGTCGTCGTCATCACCGACATCGACCAGGACGTGGTTCATTTCCGGAAGCCAGAGTGTCTTCGCCAGCGGCGAAGCCGTGGACAGCGCCATGAAATCCAGCCGCGCCACCTGAAGGTCGTGGCCGCCGCCGACAATCAGCGTCGGCCGGTCGATCGATTTCAGCGGATCGATCGGGTCTTCGACGAAGGCCGAGGCCAGGCTCGGTTGCATCGCCGGTGCAATCGAGAGGCCCCGAGGCGGCGGGTCGACGATCTGTCCGGCCATGATGCTGTCGATGGCCCTTAAGATCGGATCAAGAATGTCGGGCGGAATTTGCTTCCGTTCGAGCTGCGCCTTGATGAGGTCGCCCTGCCGCCGGGCGGCCGTGACCAGGAGAACCAGCCGATCGACCGGCATCTTCCGCGCGGTCAGGATCGCGACCAGGCCACCTTCGCTGTGCCCGATCAAAATGACACGGGCGAACTTCCCGCTGTTGCGCAGATAATTCACCAGCGCTGCGGCGTCATCGACATAGTCTTTGAAACGAAAATCCTCCGGCTTTCCGAACTCCGGCTTCCACCCGCCCGCACCGCGCTTGTCATAGCGAAGCGTCGCGATCTTGCGCGTCACCAGTTGCTCGGAGAGTTTTTTCAGCGTCGCTGGCTTGGCCTGCGGGCCGTTGCCATCATGATCAGTCGATCCGGAGCCCGCGATCAGAAGTGCGACCGGCGGCCGATCGACATCGGCCGGCATCGTCAGTACGGCATCGATGTTGCCGATGCGGACTTTGGTTTCCTCCGCGGAGGCGTTCGTCATCGTGCCGCAAAAGGCGGCCACGGCGAGCGCGATAAGCCTGCGCACAAGCATGGCTATTCGATTTTCCTTGCCTCTTCGGGCAGCATGATCGGAATGCCGTCACGGATCGGATAGGCAAGCTTGGCGGCGCGCGAGATCAATTCCTGCCGCGCAGCGTCATATTCGAGCTGGCCCTTGGTCACCGGGCAGACCAGGATTTCCAGCAGTTTGGGGTCAACGGTGCCTTCGAGGCGTTCGGGCGCGGCGGTCATGCTCCGGTCTCCGGCATAGTGGTCCGATTCCACGAATCGCCCCCCTGTATCATATTCGGGCGCAACGTGTAGCGGTGCTGGTGGTACGAACTTCGGAATCGGGATGCTAGGGCCGGGACAGGCAAGATTTCCGCGCCAAACAGCGCGGTAAAGAAAATTCGAAAAGAACCGATCAATTGCGAGAAAAACTACTAGGCGGATGCCAACATTTCTTCGCTAAGACGTGAGGAGTGCCGGATGGCCCACAACCTGGGCGGGGTGAAGGATCGACATGTTTGCAAATCGACGTCAGAGCGAACGCCGCCTGTGCCGGAGTTTCGCCAAAATTCAATTCGGAACAGGTTCTCTGCCGCGTGACTGTACCATCACGGACGTCTCGGCCGGTGGCGTGAAAGTCATCGCCGAACACCTTGATGTTCCTTCCGAGTTCACCATCATCATGTCGGAGGGCCGGCCGCGCCAATGCCGCCTAGCATGGCGTATCGGCTACGAGTTCGGCGCACAATTCGTTGATTAGCCCTGCCGGGACTGGGAATCGGGGGCTTCATTACCCCGGCTTAACCAGAATTTAGGGTTAACCTGCAAGCATTTCTGGACAGTACTGCCACGTCAGGTCCAAGAAATGTACCCGCCATTGTCCCGGCCGCCCGGCCTTGCGAGATTCCGAGCCGCCGTGACGATGATGTCGGCCATTCTGCTACTGGAGCTGTGCGGCTGCCAGACCGACGGGATGTCGGAAATAACGGGATCGCTCGGTGACAAAACCGAGAAAGCAGCCTCCGCCCGCAGCCTGGAGTCCTACCGCGATCGCCATCGCGCCCATCCCGACGATGTCGAGGCGGCGCTGCAGTATGGCAAGGCGCTTCGCGCCGCGGGACAACGGGCTCAGGCGGTTGCCGTGCTGGAACAGGCCACGCTCGCGCACCCGAGCGACAAGGCTTTGCTGGCCGGCTATGGCAGAGCGCTTGCGGACAACGGCAATTTCCAGCAAGCCTTTGACGTACTCGGCCGCGCCCATTCGCCTGATGATCCCGATTGGCGAATTCTGTCCGCGCAAGGGGCGGCCCTTGACCAGCTCGGCCAGGGTGAAGAGGCGCGGCAATATTATGCGAGCGCGTTACGAATCGTGCCGGATGAGCCGTCCGTCCTGTCCAATCTGGGTCTCTCGTACCTTCTTTCGAAAGATCTCGCCAAGGCGGAGGAAACCTTGCGCCGCGCCAATAGCCGCCCCGACGCCGATCCGCGCGTGCGGCAGAACCTCGCTTTGGTGATCGGCCTGCGGGGGCATATGGCGGAGGCCGAGAGCCTCGTGAAAGAGGGCCGGCCTCCGGAGGAAGCCGCGGCCAATGTCGCCTATCTCAGGAAGATGTTGGCCAAGCAGGCGAACGCAAAAGCGGACACCCACAGTACCGCCTCGATTGCTACCGCGCGAGTGCACTGAGCCGCGCCGTCGCTCTGCGGAGGCGACGCCTGGGATTCGTCCGGAGAGAGCGTCAGCCTCGGGCACGCAGTTTCTTGAGGATCGGCGAGAACAGCGACCCTCGCGGTTTCTTGGCTTCGCCACGTCCCGTGAGCTGTTGGGCGATCTGCACGAAGGTCTTGCTGATGCGGTGACTGGCCGAGATCTCGGCGATCATCTGCCCGTTATTGGCTGCGGTACCAAACATCTTCGGGTCGAACGGAATGGAGGCGATCGGCGCGCCTTCCATGGCTTTGGCGAATTCGCGCGGACTGATTTCCGGCCGCTTGGACATGCCGACCTGGCTGAGACAATAAAGCGGGGGCCGGTCGTTGGGACGCGCCGCCTTCAGCATGCTCAACATGTTCTTGGTGTTGCGCAGGTTGGCGAGGTCGGGTTCGGCCACGATCAGAATATCGTCCGCGCCGACCAGCGCGCGCCGTGTCCATCCCGACCATTGGTGAGGGATATCGAGCACGATCACCGGCGTCGTCAGGCGCAGCGTGTCGAAAATCGCGTCAAAGGCGTCGGCGCCGAAATCATAGACGCGTTCCAGCGTCGCCGGCGCCGCCAGCAGGCTGAGATGGTCGTTGCATTTCGCCAGCAGCCGCTCGATGAACGCGCTATCGGGCCGTTCAGCCGCAAACACTGCGTTCGCGATTCCCTGCAAGGGATCCTTGTTGTAGTCGAGGCTGGCGGTGCCGAACGCAAGGTCGAGATCGATGACGACGGAGTCCAGCGCCACGTCACGCGCGATCGCCCAAGCCACATTGTGCGCGATAGTGGAGGCGCCGACGCCGCCCTTGGCGCCGACGACGGCAATGATGCGTCCGACGGCGACGGCTTCGGAAGCCGAGAACAGGCCGCAGATCGCGCGGACCACATCGAGCGTCTCGACCGGGCCGATCACATAGTCGCTGACGCCGCGGCGCACCAGTTCGCGGTAGGGCGCGACGTCGTCATCACTGCCGATCACGACGACACGCGTGCCGGCATCACATACCGTGGCAAGCTGATCGAGGCCGGCCAGAATATCGCAGCCGGCCTTAGTCTCCAGAATGATGACGTTCGGAGTGGGGACGCTGTTATAGGTTTCGATGGCGGCTTCCATGCCGCCCATCTTGATCGTCAGATGTGCCTTGGCGAGCCGCCGGTCGAGGCCCGCCGACTGCACCGCATCGGCGGTAGCTTCGGTTTCACAGAAGGCCTGCACCGACACGCGCGGCGCTGGCGCGATGTAATCGTCGGCCGGTGGAGGCGGAGCATCCAGCTCCTCGGAATCACGCGAGTAGATCATTTGCCTGTATCGCTGAGTTTAGCCTTGTCGGCTTCGGGATAGTCGGTCGCAGTCGTGGTGCCCTTGCGATATTTTTCAAAGCCCTCCGTGCGCCGCACCGTATAGGCGGGCGTTTCAGGCCGCGGCTGCAGGAGGTCCGACGGATTTGCCACCATTGCCGCCATGTTGCGCTGATAGGCGCAGCCGAAGTTGTGGTAGGACTTGTTCTCGAAATAGCTGCGGTCCTTGACGGACGGTCCGAGATCCTCGGGCCACGTCCCGCACGGTCCCGTCACCGCCGTCATCCTTGGATAGCTGAAACGTACGGTGGCAAGCGCTCTGGGATCGTCGGGGGTGTAGTGGCGTACCTTGATTCCATCGGCCGGCACGCCGCCTGCTTGCAGGACTGCCCTCGCTTCGCGGAAGGCGCTCTCCGCCGCGCGTGCGTTCGGCGTGTCGACCGGCACGTCGGCGACGATCGCGCCGGTCCCATCGCTCATCCATGTTTGCGCCAGTCCTACGACGTCGGCCCGTTGCGCGGCGGACAATCCGCCGCGCGCATGGCCAATGAGCAGAACGATCGAGCGGTTGGCCTCCTGGATCGCGATCGGATGCCGCAGGCGATAATCATCGGGAACGTGGGCCGCCGGGGTCGCGATCCCGCCGGTGGTCTCCGTGCACGCCCCGAGGACGACCGAAAGGCCAAGCATCGCGCCCGTCAGGCGCAGCATTCGATGGCGATCGGACGATGGTTGATGTGTCATCGTGCTATCCTTGCCGCGCTGTCTCAGTCGATGATGAAGCCGAAATTGGGCTGATAATTTCCGACCGCTTCGGCCCGCGCCGGAACGCCGTAGATTCGATTGATTTGTGCAAACAGGGCCGATTGAGCGTCGGAGGCCGGCGCAAAACCATCGTCCGGCCGTGACAGCTCCTTCTGGGCCACCGCCCGAACGATGTAGGGCGTCACGATGACCATCAGTTCGGTCTGGTTATTGACGTAGTCCTGACTCCGGAACAGCTGTCCGAAGAGAGGAATCTGGTCGACGCCTGGTAGTCCGTTGACGGCCTGCTTGGTCTGCTCCTGAATGAGGCCGGCCATCGCGATCGAGCCGCCCGACGGAATCTCCAGCGTCGTTTCGGCACGGCGGGTCTTGATCGAAGGAATCGACGTTCCACCTGCGCCGCCCTGCAAGGCGTTTTCCTGCGAGACTTCCGACACTTCGGTCATCACGCGCAGGCTGATGCGGCCCTCGGTCAGTACCACCGGCGTGAAATTCAGCGAGATGCCGAATTTCTTGAAGCTCACCGTCTGCACGCACTGCCCGATAGCGCCTGCCGTCGTTGTTTGACAGGTCACGCCGGTGGGAATCGGAAATTCACCGCCCGAAATAAACGTGGCCGACTCGCCGGAGATCGCGGTCAGATTCGGCTCTGCCAGCGTATGCACGACGCCCGCGCTCTCCATCGCACGCAGCGTCGCCGTGACCGACGGCAGGCCCTTGTTGAGGCCGGACACCTGCAGGCCGTTGCCCGACACGAGTGGTGCGTTGTTGGCGGTGAAGGGGTTGGCATTGTTGAAATTGACCACCGCAGTGCCGTAATTCATGCTGGCGCTGAGATCGATGCCCAACTGCTTGATGACGCTCCGCTGCACTTCAGCGACGCTGACCTTCAGCATCACCTGGTCGCGGCCGCGGACCGCGATGGAATTCACGACCTTGTCGGCGCCGCCGGCCAGCCGTGCGGCGACATCGCCCGCCTGCTGCGCCTCGACCGGCGTTGAAACCGATCCCGTCAACATCACGCTATCGCCGACGCCCTCGGCCTGAACGGCTGAAGCCGGCAGCATTTGTTTCAACGCGGCGCGAATGCCATTGAGATCGCGCTTGATCGCAATGTCATAGGACGCGATCTGCTGGCCATCGCCATCAAAGAACACGACGTTGGTTTGACCGACCCCGGAGCCGATAATGTAGGCGCGCTGCGGCGAGCGGATGACGGCGTTTGCAATCTTCGGATCGGCCACCAGTACGTCCTTGACGTCGCGGGGCAGGTCGATGATCACCGACTTGCCGATGCCGAGAGAAAGAAAGCGGACCTTCGGCGGAACATTGGGAATGCTTGAGGTGGTCAGTGGCTCGGGTTCGCTCTCGGCGGCCAGCGCCGGGACGAAGGTCGAACCAAGCGCGAGCGCGACCACGGCCGAATACGGCAGTGCGCGGCAAAATAGGGTTCGGATCGATGGCCGGCGTTCCCCGCTCGCCATTTCTTGCGTCCTTCTGGTCACAGGCGTCATTCTGACTCACTTCACGACGGTGGTTTGATTGGTGACGCCGTAGCGAACGACGTTGATATTGCCGCCGCGCCGGGCCCGCTCGTCGGCTACGACTTCGACCTGGTTGGCATCGGCGATGCTGCGCAACGACAGCGACAGCGTTCCTGCCTGTCGCGATGAGGCGAGCGTGGCGGTCTGCTCGGGCTTCAATTCAAGCGTGACCGTCCGGCCGAGAACGTTGTTGGTGCCATCTTTTTCTTTTGGCGCCTGGTCGATCGCGAGAACGCGAATATTGGACAGAACAACGTCGGTTTGAACGACGTCGGGAGCGGATGGATTCGTCAGATCCTTCAGGCGTCGCGTCATAAGGACGTCGACGCGATCGTTGGGCAGAATGAATCCGCCAGCGCCTGTCTCCGCGGAAATTTCCGTCGACACCGCACGATATCCGGATGGCAGGATCGCGGCCATGAAGCCCGATCCATCGGCCTTTACCAGTTTCGCTTCCCGGATCGGCTCGCCGGCAATAAAGGGCGCGCGTGCGATTGAGCCGACGATCTGGGTCGTGGCGTCCGGGCGATCGTTGCGGCGAATAAAGGTGCTGCTGGTCGCTGCGGCCGGCCAAGTCTGCCAGATCATGTCGTTGGATGTCAGTGTCTGGCCAAGGCCGATGTCGGCTTTGGCCACCAGGACGTCGACGGTCTGAAGCTGCGCGACGGGCTCGGCGGGAGCGGGCGGTTTGCCGTCGCTTCCGCTGGCCAGATAGGCCGCGACGCCACCGGCACTGAGAGCGATGGTCAGGACGACAATGCGGGCGATATTCATACGCTGGATCTACTTTTACGCAGGGTACTGGACAGTCTTCGCGAACGCCTCTCCTTGGATGACTAAGCGGTAAAGGTATAAGCGGCCTTGAAGGACGGAACATTTGCGCAGACCGGGCGGCCGATTTGTCCGCATGGTGAACGCAAGGTTATTGTCTTTCGAAAGTGCAATAGCCGCCGCGCCCAGGGTTCGGATATCTGCTCAATCGTTCGATTTACGGGACAAAAGCCATCGAGGCGCTGTGGCGCCGCCAAGGAGGTAATGACGTGGTCGCTGCCTTGGCTTCAAGGTTGAAAGATTCACCATGCGGACAGGAGGGGTGAGTGACGCCGGGAATATCGGTCGTCGGCCGTGTAGTCCTGGGGCGCCTTGATGATGTTTACTGCGTGGCTATCCGTAGTAGTTCGTTGAGCATGGCGGCATGCCGGACTCGCGACAGCGTCTGACCCGAAAGGGCAAAGCCGAGAAAGGCCCAATACAGAATTTGAGCGCGGGCGCGCGCTGCATCGGCTGAAAGTCCAGATGTCTTGAGAAGGCCCTCCACGTATTCCAGCCGCCTTCGGTCGACGGTTTGCACCGCCGCATCCGCAACTGGATCGAATGTGGCCCAGCTACGTACCGCGCGTTCGAGCGCCGGCGGTTTAGTGCCGAATACGCGGCGTAGCAGAACGGACAAGGCGCCGCGGTCCGATGCGGATGTTTCAACATCCCTGATGATTTGTTCGACCGTGACCTCGCGCCAATGCTCGAGCAGCGCAGTATGAAAGGCTTCGACGTCGGAAAAATGCCAGTAGAAGCTGCCGCGTGACACCCCCATCGCCTTTGCCAGGGGTTCGGCTTTCAGCGCTGTAACGCCATTCCTTGCCAGGACTTTAAGCCCCAGGTCGAGCCAGTCTCGATCAGAGAGTTGATCGGCCATGCGTTGCATTCCTCCTGCGACAATTCACCATACACTACTGTATTGACGGTCGCTATCAGGTGCCGCAATATCTCCATACAGTAATGTATGGAGATGGGCCGATGCGGGATGCGCTGCTACAATGCGCCGGATTGGCCGCCATCGTGGTGGCCATCAATCCATGGGGTGCTCGGGGAAACCAGGGTATTCGCTCGCGCTACGATCGAGCCGCCGCGGCTGCGAAATCTCATAAGACTATGCTGGCAGATCGGGACGGTCGGCTGGGTCTGCGGCGGGCTGTTGCTGGTCGTCGCGCCTTCGATGGCATCGGTACCCGCGCGGCACTGGATTGTTGCGACCATGGTCGCAATGTACGGTTTCGGGGTGGTTGGCAATGCCTGGATATTCAGAGGCCGGCACTTTGGCTGGATGGCGTTGAGTGCGGTGATCGCCATGGCGATAGCGGGTTACTGACGCCATCTGCCGCCTGTATCGATTTGCCATGGCGGCCGCCGATCCTTCATACGTCAGAGCGTCCGGAGAGCGGATGTTTCGCCGGTGCGAAGACATCTCAAGTTCGGCACCTCACTAATTGTTCATCGCTGGGTGACGGAACGCCTCGGCGCAGGGCGTCGCAGACGCACGAAAGTGCTTACGGATTTATAATCCCTCTAAGGTAGTCAGATTTCATCACGCCACGCTTGACCCGCGCGCCAGCGGTTGAAAATACAAACCATGACCGCCATTGATCAAAACGAAGCCGCCCCGCAGATGCGTCTTGGGTTGGCCAAACGCGGCTATTGTGGAGTAATCCATCACCTTTCCGCCGAGGGCGCCAACTCCGCGCTGTCTGCGCACGAACTCGAAAGCCGATTGATCGAGCTCGGCTTTGTCGAGGGAGCCAGGGTAGAGGTGCTCCACGAAGGCATCGTCGGGCGCGACCCGATTGCGATTCGCATCGAGAACGTCACGATCGCGGTGCGCCGGCGCGAGGCGATGGCCGTTGTTGTCGTCTGACGGGACGGTACTGCGTCATGGAAGCACCGCTGTTGCATCTCGCTTTGGTGGGCACGCCCAATAGCGGCAAGACCTCGCTGTTCAACGCGCTGACGGGCAGCCGCCAGAAGGTTGCGAACTATCCCGGTGTGACCGTCGAACGCAAAGAAGGCTTTTTCGTCACTCCGCTCGGACGGCAGGTGTCGGTGGTCGATTTGCCCGGCACCTATTCCCTTCGCGGCCGCAGCCCTGACGAGGAAATCACTAGGGATTTCGTGCTGGGCCGGACCGACGGCGAAGCTCTTCCCGATCTCGTGCTGTGCGTGGCCGATTCCACCAACCTGCGGCTCACGATCCGACTTTTGCTTGAACTCAAGCGAACCGGCCGGCCATTGATGCTGGTCCTCAACATGTTCGACATTGCGACCAGACGCGGCGTGACCGTCGATGCCCCGCGCATGTCCGAGATGCTGGGTGTTCCCGTGGTGACGTCGATTGCGGTGCGCAAGGGCGGGACCGCTGACCTTTTGCGCAAGACCGATGAGATAGCGCTGCAGGCGCCGGTTTCCGTGCAAGGAAATCTCTGGCAGCCGCTCTCGGTCGCCGAACTGCGCGCCACCCAGCGCGAGGCTGACCAGATTATCGCTGCGACCGTCAGCCTGCCGGCCAGACCCGACACCTGGACGGCGCGGATCGATGCCGTTGTGCTGCACCCGGTGGCTGGGCTGGCGATCCTCGGCGTCATCCTGTTCGTCATGTTCCAGGCGGTGTTCGCGTGGGCTCAGCCGCTGATGGAGCTGTTGTCGAATGCGTTTGCCGGTCTCGGTCAGCTCGTGCAAGCGACGTTGCCCGCGGGTCTGGTGCAAAGCTTCCTGCAAAACGGCGTGATCTCCGGCGTCGGCAGCGTTATCGTGTTCCTGCCCCAGATCATCATCATCTTCCTGTTCATCCTGCTTTTGGAAGATTTCGGCTATATGGCGCGCGCGGCGTTCCTGATGGATCGCATCATGGGAGGCGCCGGGCTGCACGGCCGGGCCTTCATTCCCCTGCTCTCAAGTTTTGCCTGCGCCATTCCAGGCATCATGGCGACGCGCGTCATCGATAACCGCCGCGACCGGTTGACGACAATTCTGATCGCACCGTTGATGACCTGTTCGGCGCGGATTCCGGTCTATACCCTGATCATCTCCGCTTTCATTCCGGCCAGGCAGGTGTGGGGGTGGGTCGATCTGCGGGGCCTCGTGATGTTCGGTCTCTATGCGGCCGGTATCACCAGTGCGCTGGCTGTTTCGTTCCTGATCAAATTCTTCATGCTGCGCGACTACGCGCCGGCGCCCTTCATGCTGGAATTGCCGGACTACAAAATGCCCCGCGCCCGCAGCATTGCCATCGGCATTTACACGCGCGCGAAGATGTTCTTGCAGCGGGCCGGCACCACGATCTTCTCGATGATGGTGCTGATCTGGTTTCTGGCGTCGTTTCCGACGCCGCCGGCAGGCGCCGAAGGCGCTGCGATCAACTACAGTCTGGCCGCCATCATCGGCCACGCATTGGCGCCGCTGTTCGCGCCGCTTGGCTTCAACTGGCAAATCGTGGTCGCGTTGATTCCAGGCATGGCGGCGAGGGAAGTCGCGGTCGCGGCGCTGGGCACCGTCTATGCGATTGAGGGCGGCAAGCAAGCCGCCGATCAGATCGGACAGGTGCTCGCCACGAAATGGAGCCTGGCGACAGCGCTTTCGCTGCTTACCTGGTACATCTTCGCCCCGCAATGCGCCTCCACGCTCGCCGTCATCCGGCGCGAGACCGGAGGCTCGAAATGGATGGCGGTTACCTTTGCCTACATGTTTGCGCTTGCTTATGCGGCGAGCCTTGCGACCTACAATATTGCGGTTGCCCTCGGCGCCGGATAGGACGCGCCGGAATTTCCCTCGTCAGCGCCATTTTGTGCGGTCACTGCAGCCCGGTGTCGCCGCTGGTGCGTTTCTTGGCAAGGTCCATTTCGGTGACCGCGATCAGGATCTCGGCGCGGGTCTTGAGATCGGGCGCTTCCAGCAACGCCTGCTTTTCCGGCGGACCATAGGGTGACATCATCGCAAGCGCATTGACCAGCGCTTCGTTGGGAGCGCTTTCGATGCCTTCCCAATCGACCTTGAGGTTGTTGGCGTTGAGAAACTGGGTCAGCGCCGCGAGCAGGGCTTCGCGGTCGACGGCCTCCTCGCCCTTTCGCGCGGTGAAGTCATCGAGATAGGGAAAGTAGTCGACCTTGCATTGCCGATACGCCGTAAGGACGGTCTTTTCCTCGACCACCCTGAAGCGGGCGATGCCGGTGAGTTCGAGGATGTAGCGGCCGTCACCGGATTCCGCGAACTGGGTGATGCGTCCGACGCAGCCGACGCGAAACAGTTTCGGATGCGCTTCATCCGGCGAATGCGAAACGTCGGGCTGGATCATTCCGATCAGGCGATGGCCGCCCCGCAAGGAATCGTCGATCATCGCCAGATAGCGCGACTCGAAAATGTTGAGCGGCATCTGCCCGCGCGGCAGCAACAACGCGCCGGGCAGCGGAAATACCGGAATGATCTCGGGCAGGTCTCTAGGTCCGCGATATTCGGCATTGATCGGCATTTGCGGTCACCAGCGCCCGTCGTACCTCAGATCAGCTCACGCCACTCGCGTCGTCGCGGCAACGGTCCTCCTGATTCTAACATTTGCAAAAGCGTCCGCCAGACCTGGATGCAAATGCTAGGATCGGACCACTAGGAGAACAGGATCGTCGACAGCCGCTTTCGTCCCTCGACCGTCGCTTCGTCGGCCGCGCCCCACGCCTCGAAGAACTGTACCAGTTGCTTGCGGGCGCCGTCCTCGTTCCATTTGCGGTCGCGCTTGACGATTTCGAGCAGTTGATGGGTCGCTTCCGCGCGTTTGCCGGCGGCGTTGAGCGCGGTCGCCAAGTCAAACCTCGCCTGATGATCAAGCGGGTTTGCGGCGACTTTCTGTTCGAGTTCGGTCACAGGCCCAAGCGACTTCGCCTGTTCGGCAAGGTCGATCATCGCCTGCACGGCCTTGACCGCCGCGTCGCCGCGTTTGGATTCCGGAACCATCGCCAGCGTCTGCTTGGCCTGATCGATCGCCCCGGTCGTGGCGTAGCATTTCGCTAATCCCGCCAATGCGGCGATATTGGTGGAATCGATTGCCAGCGCTTCGGCATAGATCGAGGCGGCGGTGGCGGGATCGCCCTCCGTGAGCGCGGTTTCGGCCTCTTTGAGGATATCGGCAATATTGGGCTCGCCGGGCATGCCCGCGGTCAGCTTGTTGATGAAGGCGGTCACCTGGCTTTCCGGCAGCGCTCCCATGAAGCCGTCGGCGGGCTGACCGTTGACGAAGGCGATCACGGCCGGAATGGATTGGATTCCGAGCTGGCCCGGAATCGCCGGATGATCGTCGATGTTCATTTTGACCAGCTTGACCTTGCCCTTGGCGGCACGGACGGCTTTTTCAAGGAGCGGCGTGAGCTGACGGCAAGGACCACACCATGGCGCCCAGAAGTCGATCAGCACCGGCTGTCGCTTGGATTCCTCAAGAACGTCCTTGACGAAACTCTGGGTGGTCGTCTCCTTGATCAGATCGGGCGTTGCCTGCGGCGCGGCTCCATTGCCCTGCTCTAATATCGTCACGGGATCCTCGTCTGATTTTTTGCTGATCGGGCCTGTCTAGCACGGCCGGGCATCGCGGTTCACAAGTTCCTCAACCCAAATGGCGGTTTGCCGGGAAATTTCAATCGGCTTGGGCCGCAAACAGCGGGTTGGGCAGCTCCCAGCCATCGGAGATCGGGTGGATGCCGGATCTGCGCCGGCCCATAAGGCGGCCCGGCAATCTGGCATCCAGGAGCGACAAAGATGGCAAAGGCCTACTACAGCACCGTGCTCGATCGGCCGGCTCAGGATGTCTGGGAAATCATTCGCGATTTCAATAACTATCCGGTCTGGGTCGGGGCGCCGGAGAGAGCCGGATCGAGGATGGAAAATCCGGCATGACGGTCGGTGCGATCCGCAATGTGCTCTATCAGGGGCATCGGATTCGCCAGCGCCTGTTGGCGCAATCCGATGTCGAACGGTCGCAGACTTACGAATTCTGCGATGCGCCGGTGACAGGTTTTCAGGCGACATTACGGGTCACGCCGGTCGTCGACGGCAATCGCGCTTTTGTCGAATGGTGGGCGAATTTCGATTGTGAACCGCTCCGCGTCGACGAGTTCACCGAAACGCTGCGAATTCGGTTCGGCAAATGGCTCCAGTCCCTGCGCGAATCGATGGGGCCTGCGTTAACGGAGTTCCCCTTGGAAACCAGGGCATTGGCCGGTTAGCCGCCATTTGGGGCTGATTTCGGCACATTGTGAGAATATCGGGCTTTTCGCTGGTTTCGATAGCCGTTCGCTAGCTGTTGCATTCGGGGTCCGCATTTGGCATAGGTCTGCCGGTCGCCGGTGACAAGCGGGCGACAATCCCAAGGATGCGGGTGTAGCTCAGGGGTAGAGCACGACCTTGCCAAGGTCGGGGTCGAGGGTTCGAATCCCTTCGCCCGCTCCAAGAAA
>Ga0210389_10001931_pt1 | contig 16558 bp, 13 predicted proteins | sample IncBWH28OmetaG_FD_160127 | JGI IMG/M metagenome (GOLD analysis project Ga0210389, IMG submission 160127) | Forest soil microbial communities from Barre Woods Harvard Forest LTER site, Petersham, Massachusetts, United States - Inc-BW-H-28-O ...
TATTATATCGCTATCAAAAACACTTTCGACCGGAAAATGTAACGGCTAAAACAATCTTATTAAAATGAAAAATCTATATATAATGAGTAGTCCTTCTGAATGCCCAAGAATAGTGGGCTAGACAAATAGTGGTATAAATTGAAAAATCATCTAATCTTCTGTACACAGCCAGCAGATAGAAATAAAACTATATCCACAGTTTTAAAATAAATGTATATAAGTTGTAACCTATTCTGAAATGCCTGTAAATAAAGGGATACAGAAACATAAGATATAAAAATGTGGGTAAGTTAATATCGAATCAAATTGTACTTTAACTCGCTATCTCCCTATTAACGGAGGGTACAGAATATGTGAATTATTATAAAGTTATCAACAAATGGATAAAATATTGCTGAAGCTCTTGCAGAGTAAGGGTTTTCCTATAATTTCGTAAAAGAATTTTAACTTTTACAAACAAAAACTACACACTATGAACAAGGCAGAATTAATCGATGCAATTGCAGCTGAATCAAAATTAACTAAAGCAGATTCTAAAAGAGCTTTAGATGCATTCCTTAACGCTACTGGTAAAGCGCTTAAAAAAGGTGAATCAGTTGTATTAATTGGTTTCGGTTCTTTTAAAACAGCTACACGTGCAGCTCGTAACGGTAGAAACCCACAAACTGGTAAAGTGATCAAAATCAAAGCTAAAAAAGTAGTTAAATTCAAAGCTGGTGCTGAACTTACTAAAAAAGTTAAGTAATTAACCAACATACTTTTTTACATAAAAAAACCCAATCGGCTTCGATTGGGTTTTTTTATGCTTTTTAAATAATTATTTAACATGTTCATTTTATGATATTTACAATTATTTAATCTTTTTTAAACAATTAATTAGTTCTTTATTTTCAGAACTAATTAATTATTTCATAACTTTACAAGCATACAGAAACAACCAACACTCATGACAGGAGAAATTGTAACCGAAAAACAACGCATGCTCATAGAACAACTTGGTGTGTTTTATGAACACGAAGGTTTTCACCCGGCGGGTGCTCGTATTTTGGCTCTACTCCTTATTTCAGACAGAGTTGAACTATCTTTTGACGAGATAAGAGAAACCCTCAATATCAGTAAAAGCGCTACAAGTACAGCCCTTACTTTGCTGATCAACACAAACCGCATTGAATATATAACAAACCCGGGCGAGCGCAAGCGCTATTTCAGAGCAACTATTGTGAACTGGAAAAGCCACATGAAAGAAAAGCTCCAGGGCATTATTAAAATGAGTTCATTGATGGAAGAAATTATAAACCAACGACCTACTTCTACGGAAGAATTTAACAATAGCTTAAAACAGATCCACAGTTTTATGGCATTCTTTCATCAGGAAATCCCTTTACTTATAGAGCGTTGGAAAGAAACTCAAAAAAAATAATTACATCACTACAATAAAACAATACTACAATCGACTTCAAGCTAACTATTACAAACAAACAACTAATATGAGAATATATGTACTAGGCCTTCTGTTCGTGCTTGCCGGCATGCACACAATGGCACAACAGCAAAAATTTACTCTCAAACAATGTATTGATTACAGTTTGAAAAATCATTTAAGCAATCAGGTATATCAAAACAGCACCGAAATTGCTAACCAACAAGGCAGAGAAGCAATAGCCAGCTACCTGCCGCAGGTAAATCTTAATACCACGTTTGACGATAACATTAAAAGACAAACAAGTGTTTTTCCCGCTTCTCCACTAACAAATAATGAAATAGCTTATATAAAATTAGGGCAGCCATTTGTCACCAACCCCGTTGCTCAACTAGATCAGGTTATTTATGATCAATCTATGATCTATGGTATAAAGGCTAATGCTCCTAATAAAGCAATTGCCGCATTAAACGAAAAACAAAATCAGGAAACATTAATTTATAATACTACTTCAGCTTACATTGAAACGGTTATCTACGCTGAAAAAATCCGCATTCTCTCCATCAATGAAAATAAGTACAAAGAATTATTAGAGATCAAAAAACTGCAATATGAAAAAGGTACAGCTACTCAGGTAGATTACAATCGTATTCTGGTTACCTACAAAAATATTGTAGCTGAAAAAACGCTTGCTGAAACAAATAGAGAACTTGGTTTGAATAAGCTGAAAGACGCCATGGGTATGACATTGGACGAAATCATAACCATTAATGATTCTCTGGATTATGAACGTTTAATTCCGGATTCAGATATCAGCCAGTTTGATGTAACACAACTTTTCACCTATAAAATAAACGCTGAAAAAATTCGATTACAGGAGATCGATGTTAAACGTAAAAAAGCAGCTTTTATGCCAACACTAACAAGCTATGCACGTTATGGTGCACAGGCTTATTCCATGCATATTGACGATGCCTTCAATACATGGTTTGGTTATTCAGCTATTGGTGTAAAATTAAGTATTCCGGTATTCAGTGGTTTTAGAAAAGAAAGCCAATTAAAACAAAGTCAGCTAACACTTTTAAATACAAAAAATAATTTTCTTATCAGTAATAACACCCTGCGTTTACAAGCTCTCAATGCAAATACGCAGTTGAAAAAATCATATAATGATGTTGCCAACAACAAAGAAAATTTAAATCTTGCTCAGGAAGTATTTGATATTACTAACCTGCAATATCAAAAAGGTATCGGCACATTAACGGATCTTTTGAACGCTGAATATTCACTGAAAGAAGCGCAGAACAACTACATCACTTCTATGTTGAACTTGCTGTCTTCAACACTTAATAATGAAAAAGCCAACGGTACATTAATTCCGTTTGCGACTAAACTTTAAACCACACTACTTACTACGCATTTATATATATTATCTATATGAAAAAATTTCTGATTATAGGCGGCATTCTAGCTCTTGTAGCACTTGTTACTTTAAAACTTGTAAGTAACAAAAAGAAGATTAACGAAAACAAGCAGATTGTAGATCGTTCAAAAATACCCGTATCGGTATCGGTAGCAATTGTAGAAGAGAAGCCTATTGGCGGATCCTTCCAACTACCTGCTTCATTGGATCCGATTGAAGAGTCTGATATTGCGGTAACAGTATCCGGAAAAATCACACGCTTATCTATTCAAAATGGTTCGCGGGTGAGCAAAAGCCAGATCATTGGTACAATAGATTCTCAGCTAAAACAATTAAATCTGGAAGCAGTTGAATTGTCTGAAGCGAAATTAAAAAGAGACTATGAACGTACACAAGAATTATTCGAAGGAAAAGCAGCAACCGAAACAAGTGTAATCGATGCAAAATACGCTTATGACAATAAACGTATCGAGGCAGATCAATTAAGAAAACAGATTGCTGACGCAAACATTGTAGCACCATTCAGCGGAATTATTTCAAATAAAAATCTGAATGAAGGAGAGTTTGCAAATGTCGGTACTATAATCGCAACCATCGTTGATATTCAGCAATTAAAAGGGGTTGTATATGTAAACGAAAAAGATGCCTATCAATTGGCAGTCGGACAAACAGTATCTATTTCTTCAGAAGTATTTCCAGGTAAACAATTTTCCGGTAAAATTTCTTTTGTCAGCCCTAAAGGTGATGCCAGCCACAATTACCGAGTAGAAGTACTCATTAACAACAACGACAAAAATACGCTGAAAGCAGGTACATACGTATTGGTTACTTTCACTTCTGAAAGAAATACAAGTGTATTGCAAATCCCTAAAATTGCGTTGGCCGAAGGCTTAAAAAATCCTTATGTGTATGTAGTAACCGGCAACAAAGTAACTGCTCGTAAAATTGTTCCGGGTCGCGAGATAGGCGAGAATGTTGAAGTTGTAGGTGGATTAGAAAAAGGCGAACAGATTGTAATCAATGGTCAGATCAACTTACTTGACGGCAGCATCATAAGCATTGTTAGCAACAAATAAATAAAGTAGCTATGTCTATTACAGAAATATCCATTAAAAGACCGTTACTGATTACAGTAATTTTCTTTACCCTGATCCTCTTCGGTTGGATCAGTTACCAGACTCTTGATTACAATTTATTACCAAAGTTTGAGGTAAATGTAATTACGGTGCAAACAATCTATAGAGGTGCTTCTTCAGATGAGATACAAAGCTCTGTTACCAAGCCTGTAGAAGATGCGGTTGCTTCCATCGAAGGGATTGACAACATCACCTCTACTTCGCTGGAAGGTGTATCCATGATTGTTATTCAGCTGAAGCCAGGAACCAGTACCATTAACGCACAACGCGATGCGGAACGGAAAGTAAACGAGATCAAAGCAAATCTTCCGGAAGATGTAAATGATCCCGTTGTACGACGCGTCAACCTGGATGAAATACCGGTATTGAAAGTAAGCACAACAGCTGATATTCCACAAGCGCAATTGTACGATCTGATCGACCAGAAAGTAAAGCCTTTACTATTAAATGTGGAAGGCGTAGGTACTGTAAACATTATCGGTGGTAATAAACGCGAGATTCAGGTAACACTCGATAACGATAAGTTACAAGCTTATGGTATCTCTTCTGCACAAGTAAAACAGGTTGTTGCAAACAGCAACTCTTCTTATCCTGCTGGTAGTGTTGAAACATCCGACGACCGTCTGTCCATACGTATGGACGCAAAAGTGGTGAACGTAGACGAACTGAGAAATCTCGTTATCACTGAAAATAAAGACGGTAGCCGCGTATTGGTAAAAGATGTTGCTACTGTAACAGACGCCCTTGCAGAATCCACCACCATCAACCGTATCAATGGCTATAACGGTATTGGTATCGAGATCATAAAACAATCTGATGCAAACACAGTAAATGTAAGTCAGCTGGCAAAAGCCCGTATGGAAGAATTGAAAACCATGTATGCATCGCAAGGTTTCAATTACCAGATAGCATCCGATCAATCCGTATATACATTAGCTTCGGCAGATTCGGTAATACACGATTTGTTTCTTGCCATATTGATTGTAGGTACAGTAATGCTATTGTTCCTACATAGTTTCCGCAGCTCGTTGTTTGTACTTGTTGCCATTCCCTCGGCTATGATCCCGACGTTCATTCTGATGTATCTATTCGGATTCTCTCTGAACCTGATGACCTTGATGGGACTTTCTCTTGTCGTAGGTATTCTGGTAGATGATAGTATTGTGGTATTGGAAAATATTTTCAGACACCTGGAGATGGGTAAAAATAAAGTACAGGCATCGCTTGACGGTAGAGATGAGATTGGTTTTACAGCCCTTGCCATTACTCTTGTAGACGTTGTAGTGTTCCTTCCTCTATCATTAAGCAGCGGTATTATCGGGAACATCCTACGCGAATTCTCTTTGGTAGTTGTATTCTCAACCTTGATGAGTTTGTTTGTCTCCTTTACGCTTACACCACTACTTGCTTCAAGATGGGGGAAATTAGAAATATTAAATAAAAATTCTTTATGGGGATTAATCAATCTTCGCTTTGAAGAATTCTTAACAAGCTTAAAAGAAGGTTATGGAGTGGCACTTAGCTGGGCACTTAAGCATAAAAGATATGTTGGCCTTACTGTTCTTATATTATTCTTTGGTGCTATAGCTCTTTTACCAGCAGGCTTTATTGGCTTTGCCTTTATAAGTGCCGGTGACCGTGGTGAGTTTGCAATCAAAATTGAAATGGCTCCTGAAACACCCTTATATCAGACCAATTTAAAAGTAAAAGAAATTGAAAAGATATTATTATCACAACCGGAAGTAATAAAAGTATTTACCAATGTAGGTACACAATCGGGCGCCATAGGTGGCGCCGGTTCATCCAATTCGAATCTCGCAGAAATTACGGTAACGCTTGTCGATAAGTCTGAACGGACCTTATCTGCAGATAAGTTTGGAGCCGCTATGCGAAATAAAATTGGCGAGATACCGGGCATTAAAGTTACCGTATTGCCTGTAAGTATTACCGGTAATAGCCAGTCGCCGATTATGATTGCAGTGAAAGGTACTGATATGGATAGCTTATGGAAAGCAGCCAAGATACTGAAAAGAGTGGTTGTAGCTACACCCGGTACCGATTATGTCGATTTCAGTACCAAGAGTGTAAAGACAGAGATCGATATTCAGCTTGATAGAGAAAAATTATCAAATCTCGGTATCAGCATTCCGGAAGTAGGGAACGCGATACAGCTTGCCTTCAGAGGTGATGACCAAACAAAGTTCAAAGATAAAGGTGAAGAATACAGAATCAATGTATCGCTTGATAAAGGTGATAAACAGGATATTGAAAGTGTTAAGAATCTGGTTTTACGCAACAACCAGGGCAACACAATACGTTTAGGAGAAGTTGCAACAGTGTCTGAGGTACTAGGCCAATCTATTCTTGAACGTACTAATCGTATGAATTCGATTCGAGTAACTTCAGCAGCAGTTGGGCGTCCGTCTGGCACAATCGTGGCTGAAATACAGGAAAATCTAGCCAAAGAAAAATTACCGGAAGGTATACTGATCGATTATCAGGGTGATGCAAAAAATCAGAAAGATGCATTCGGAAGTCTTGGTCTCGCCATGCTGATGGGTATCATTCTGGTATACCTGATCATGGTTGCCTTATATGAAAGTCTGGTATATCCTTTTGTTGTACTCTTCTCCATACCGGTAGCATTGATCGGTGCATTGCTAGCTTTGGCTTTAAGCATGGAAACACTATCGATCTTCGCAATTGTAGGTTTAATCATGCTCTTAGGTCTGGTAGCGAAGAACGGTATCCTGATTGTCGATTTTACCAATCACTTAAAAGCCGAAGGTATGTCGCGCTTTGATGCTCTGGTAGAAGCCGGCAAAGAACGTTTGCGCCCGATCCTTATGACTACCATCGCCATGATTACAGGTATGCTGCCAATTGCTTTAGCAACCAGTTCAGGTGCCGAAGTGAAGAACGGTATGGCATGGGTAATCATCGGTGGATTGACGAGCTCTCTTGTTTTAACCTTATTTCTGGTACCAACCATGTATATGATCATTGATACAGCCGTTGAGCGGGTAGACAAATTTTTCAGAAAACGTTTTTTCAAAAAAACACGAAAATCTCTGATCGCAAAGGAAACCATTGATTATTAAAATGTGTTTTAATGTTGTTGGCATTAGTTTCCTAGTATCGCCAATAGTGGTTTTAATTAGTTTATAACAACAAAGAGCTCTGAAGTAATTCGGAGCTCTTGTTGTTTAATAATCATTTAATAAAATAATTCAGAATTCATCTTATTATTTCCACCTTTTTATGCAATCCTCTAAACCAGATTTCAATCCTTCATAAAAATTTCCTTGTTTAAAATATGGAATCATAGATACATCAATAATATCTTTACACATATCATCTGTAAGAATTTTTTCAGTACCTAAACCTGTTGACAATTGCACTTTCTTTAAATTTTTGCTGCATAAAATTACCAATCCATTATCTTTATTCTTTTTCCCAACACCCCATTTATTCCCCAGATCAACTGCATAATCAGCCATACTTTCTGAATCACCAATATCAGCAACTGTTACAATAATAATTTCATTTGTGGTATGTTCTTCATAATCGACAATTATAGAATCAAGTACCAGCTCTTGCTCATCTGTCAAAATATTCTCGTTATCGTATACCCATTTCTTTTTATTTGAAGAACTATTGTTTTGTCCACCGGCAATAATAATCAAACTGAAAAATATCAGGATTATGATTAGCGGTCTTATTGCTTTTTTTAGTGTCATATTTATTATTATTGAAAGTAGTGGAATTAAACAGGAAATTCTACAATGAACTCCGTACCAATATCCAGCTGGCTTTTCACTTGTATGTTTCCGCCTAAAACCTCTGCCTGTGTTTTAACAATAAACAACCCCAACCCTTTCCCCTCAATATTTAAATGAAAACGTTTGTAGAGCCCGAATATACTCTCACCATGACGTTTAATATCTATGCCTCTTCCATTGTCTTTAAAATGGATTTTTATTCTCTCGTTATTGATTTCACTTTTAATTTCAATGATCGTTTCAGCATCCGGTTTTCCAAATTTTATAGCATTTGAAATTAAATTGTAAAAAATACTATATAAATAACTTTTCAGCGTTACTACTTCATTAATCGCCGAAAAGTCTGTTATAATTTTTACATGCTGGTTTTTTATCAAATTTTGAATACCGGATGTAATATTGCTTACTAATTCTGAGAGATAGACCAGTTCTTTATTTTCAATAATTTCATTTCTGATTTGCAATATATAATTCAGATCTTTTACTATTTCATCAAAACGATGTATTTCTTTAAATAATAATTCCTGGGTTTTAATACGTTCCTCTTCAGAAAGATCGAGTTTTAAAACCTCTCCAATACCCAGAATATTTGCTACAGGAGCGCGTAGGTTATGTGAAATGATAAAAGCAAATTGTTCAAATTTATTGTTTCGCTGAATAATATCGGCAATCATCTTATCTCTTTCTCGTTCTGCTATTTTACGTTGGGTAATATCAGTAGATATAATCATTATATGAGAAATTCCCTCCTGAGACTTTATGGGAACAAACCGGGAACGGCTCCAATGACCGAAGCGTAACGCACTTTCCATTTCCTGATTCTCTCCTGTAGCAAAGCAAGTAAGAATTGCTTCACGTACTGCTTCTCTGCTTTCTTCCGGTAAAATTTCAACGGAATCTATTCCAATCAACTCTTCTACAGGCGGGCTTTCCGGTAAACCACGGTTTATGGATTCAATTTTAAAATCTTTATTTATAATTAAAATAATATCCGGAGAGTTTTCAAACTGGTATTTAAACAATTCAGTAGCTTGTTTACGTGCTGTAATCATCTCAGTAAACATAATGATTCCACCGATTTCATTATTAGCTTTATACCATGGATGAATTTCCCATCTTATCCATTCTTTGCTACCATCTGATCGGGTAAATATATCTTCTTCATTCTTTTCAATAGCACCTTTTAAACATCGCTGATGAATATCTTTCCAATGTTCAGAAATATCAGGGATAATTTCGTAATGTGTTTTGCCTTCTAATTTTTCCCCTTCAAGATTATAATCATATAACCATCTGCGGCTGGTAGCAATATATCTCATTTCGTTATCGAACATTGCAAGAGAAACCGGGCTGTGCTCAATAAACAAGGCTAGTTGTGCTTTATGTTCAATTAACTGATCCTCCATTCGCTTATGAATGGTAATGTCTCTATACGAACCGTCCAAATGGTTGGGGTTACCATCTGCATCATGAATTATTATTGCGTTCAGTGAAATATATACCAACTCTCCGGTTTTCGACTTGAAACGCATTTCATAATCTTTTAATGAACCTTTTTCTTTTAGTATGGCAAGTGCTGTCTCTCTATCGTCAAGCGAATAATATAGATTCGCCACGTGCGTTCCGATTAATTCTTTCGAGGTGTATCCCAAATGATTCTTAACCGAGGGGCTTACATCAAGTGTTATTCCATCAAGACTGGTTTGATAAAAGACATCCTGTACATTTTCAAAAATGTTTCGATATTTTTTTTCACTCTCTGTTAATTTTAAATTACTGGCACGAATCCGCTTAATTAAATCATTAACATTTCTGACTATGTAAATTGAAATAGCACAGATAAAACACAACGAAAGTACAATCAGTATGTAAAATCTTTTTGTTGCAGTATTGTATGCTTCTGTATTGCTTATGTATATACCTCTGCTGACATTAACTTGCAAATGTATCAATTCATTTATGTGCGCTATAACCGGATTTATAGTTAGATACAATTCATTTTTAATAAGACTGTCTAACGCTTTTTCATCCTGATTATTCAATATCATCTTTAACTTTTCCACTGTTATAGTTGATTTATTCATTAATACTGATGTTTGCATAGCCAGTTGCTCTTCCTCGGGTGTGAGATACGTGAGCATGTACGCTTTCCAATTAATAGAGATTCGCTTATTCGATTCATCTATTATTTTAAGAGCTTCGCCATATGTACGCTGATGTGTTTGTACCTGGTGCGCTGAAGAAAGAATATCAACTGAATATGAAAATAAAATCGTTTCTAACTGTTCCATTGGAAATACCCGATCCGCATAAAGCGTTTGAGTATCCTGATTCATTTTTTTTATTTCATAAATGCCATACAACCCGATGCCAATTATAAAAATGGATACAACAAGCACCAGTAAATACAACTTTGTAGAAGCCTTAATATTATTGAATGGAATCATTTACAAATAGTATTCTTTTAGCCAAAGTGAGTGATTATAGTCTTTAAATATCAAAATAGTATCCTTTCAAAGCTTAAAAACTAATGATGTATGCGTATATTCTTTAAGTATATTTGTCTTACTAAAGCAAATGCAGCCTTTTTAATAAACCGGACAGTCAGTGTCTTATGAAAGCATTAAAAAATCAACTAACTGCTCTCAATTAAATATGACCTGTTTTTGAAGAAAAAACAAGGATTCAGAATAAAATTATTTTGATTTAGCTATTGCTACCGACAGAATTCTTTTTTAGTAAAATTAATCGAGAACAAAGAGACATATCAAACAAAATAGCCCACAGTAAAGTGGGCTATTCTTATTTCTATCAAACTTCAGAATAAAACGAATTCATTTCGCCGCGGCGAATCATCATTCATGAACTATTCTTCTCTCTTGAATTCATGAATCAGTGTTGCCACCAGTCCAGTCCAACCGGTCTGATGTGATGCACCGCAACCACGGCCGTTATCACCATGGAAGAACTCATAGAACGTAATCAGGTCTCTGAAATTCGGATCATCACTGAATTTATCTACATCGCCATTTACCGGACGCTTACCATTTTTATCTAATCTGAAAATGTTAATCAGACGATTTGAAAGTTCGCCTGCGATATCTTTCAAGGTTAACATCTTACCGCTGCCGGTAGGATACTCAATGATAAATTCATCTCCGTAATATGAGTAGAACTTCATCAAACTTTCAACAATCATATAATTGATCGGGAACCAGATCGGCCCGCGCCAGTTAGAGTTACCACCAAACATCGCAGAATCAGATTCTGCAGGTTTATACGCAACCGAGAATACTTTACCGTGGTAATTGAATTCGTAAGGTTTGGCTTCATGCTCTTTGGAAAGCGCACGGATACCAAAGTCTGACAGGAACTCTGTCTCATTCAGCATGCGCTTTAATACCATCGTCATACGGTGACCACGTAACAGAGAAAGTAATTTTGTATCCTTCAAACCATCATCCGACCATCTGGAAACCTGCCCTGCAAGATCAGGTCTGTTTTTCAGTACCCATTCCAATCTGCGTCTGAAATCAGGCAGATGCGCCACATTCGACTTAGACAATACCTCAACTGCAAACAAAGGAATAATACCAACAATCGATTTTACTTTTAAATGCTGGCTCTTACCATTTGGTAAATGAATGATATCATAATAGAATTGATCCTCTTCATCCCATAGCCCTACGCCTGAATCACCAATGTTATTCATGGCTCCGGCAATATACAGGAAGTGTTCGAAATATTTTGAAGCCAGATCCTGATATACCGGATTGGTCAAGGCAAGCTCGGTAGAGATCCGCAACATATTCAGTGAATACATCGCCATCCAGCTCGTACCATCTGATTGTTCTGTTCTGCCACCGATAGGTAAAGGCTGACTGCGGTCAAATACTCCAATGTTATCAAGACCTAAGAAACCACCTTCAAATATATTTTTCCCGTCTTTATCTTTTTGATTTACCCACCACGTAAAGTTCATGGTAAGTTTGTGAAGTATCCGTTCAAGGAAAGCCGTATCACCTATTCCGTTGTTACGTTCTTTATCAAGTTCATATACGCGCCACGTAGCCCAGGCATGTACAGGAGGGTTTACATCGCTAAAGTTCCATTCGTACGCGGGAATCTGCCCGTTCGGATGCATGTAGTATTCACGTAACAGAATAGTCAATTGACGTTTTGCAAAATCGGGATCAATCTGTGCAATAGGAATACAGTGAAAAGCAAGATCCCATGCTGCATACCACGGATATTCCCATTTGTCAGGCATAGAAATAACATTGGAGTTATTTAAATGTTCCCAATGACTGTTACGGCCTTTCTTTCTGGCTTCAGGAAGCTTATCTCTTCGCACCGGATCTCCATCCAGCCATTGCTGCACATTAAAATAGAAGAACTGCTTGCACCACATCATACCGGCATATCCCTGACGTTGTATCAAACGCAATTCAGGATCTTTTACACCATGCTGTATTTCATCATAAAATACATTGGCTTCATGCAAACGTTCACCAAAAATATGTTCAAAGTCTTCAAAAGGTTTCTTTAATGCCTTATCTGTTAATCTCGAACAGACAACTTTCGTTTCGCCCGGTTTCAGTTTCAATTTATACATTGATGCTGCTTTTGTTCCTTCGCGCTGCAGCATATTTACCGCACTGGAATTATCATTGACTACATAGTCGTTGATACCATCTTTGCAATAACTGTATTTGTTAGCCTTGTTGTATAAACGTTTGTTGTTTGATTCGTTTTCACAAAACAATAAGCGATCTGCATGATCAGAATAAAAATAACGCTTGCCTATAAAGTCATGTTCAATAAGTATTGATCCGTCTTTTTGTGCCGCCATTTTAGGCTTTGCAAAATCATAGCCCCAGGTCCAGATATTTCTAAACCAAAGTGTCGGAAGTACTGTAATTTCAGCTTCTTCCGGACCACGGTTCACAACACTTATTTTTATCAGGATATCTTCCATATCCCCTTTCGCATATTCAACAAAGACATCAAAATATTTATCTTCATCAAATACGCCTGTATCCACTAGTTCATATTCTGCTTCATGTCTCGAACGGCGGTTACCATCAATTAATTTCTGATACGGAAATTCTGCCTGAGGATATTTGTACAGCATCTTCATATACGAATGTGTAGGTGTACTATCTAAATAGTAATACAACTCCTTCACATCTTCCCCGTGATTTCCCTGATTTCCTGTCATCCCAAACAGACGCTCTTTCAGAATAGGGTCCTTTCCATTCCATAAGGCTACTGAAAAACACAACAAGGATTTATTATCTGAAATACCGGCAATCCCTTCCTCACCCCAACGATATGTATAGCTGCGCGCCATATCATGTGTTGTATGCTCCCAGGCCGAGCCATCTTCGCTATAATCTTCCCTTACAGTACCCCATTGACGTTCAGTTAAAAAAGGTCCCCAATTTTTCCATGGGTTATTTTCTTTACTTGTCTTTAATCGATTGTGTTCTGCTGTGTTATACTTAGACATGCTGACAAATGCGCTTAGCGCTCTATATGTAATGTATTTTATTATTTGTATTTATTCTATGACTTCAAACTTCTCATATCCGATCATATACGTTCGGGGTGTATATGTTTGAATAATTTTCTTAACCTGCTTTTTGCCTTCCTTCTCAAACCGCACATAATAATATATCTCCATCAACTTCACATCAACAATAAGTTCACAATCATCATCACCAATCGGCGTAACATAATACATATTACGATCTTCTTCTGACTTTTCAACAATTGCTTCTCTGCTCGAAAGAATCTGATTGTATATAACGTGATCCATACCTCCCTGCACTTTTACAATTATGGTATTGACTTGTGCGCTTTTAAGATATTTTAATGGATATAGCGAATCTCCTTCTAAAACAAAGAAACTTGCCGTAGGTACGCCTCCTTCATTGTAATTAAGAACTTGATTGTCTTGCGCAAAACAGACAGCTTGAATACAAAAACAACAAATACTCAGCAGAAATTTCAAGGGACGATAGACAAGCATTATTTGGAAGAGCTAAGTTAAAAAAATATTTGTTTAGACCGGTATTTATAAGGTAACTTGCTTGTAGGATTCAGCATAAACTATTTTGTATTGAAATTGGTATTTAAGTACTAAATAATGGAACAATTGTATGATTATAAACCTATCATAATCCCGACTTATCAGTACGTAAAAAAATGATTGCGGTTATACAACGTGTAAAAAAAGCTTCTGTGGAGATTGATGACAATCTGCAGGCGTCGATACAAAACGGACTTTTGGTTTTATTAGGTATTACTCATACCGATGAGGAAGCAGATGTTTCCTGGCTTTCAGCCAAGATCTGCGGGCTGCGCATCTTTTCTGACGAACTTGGCAAAATGAATCTTTCTCTGGCTGACATAAAAGGTGAGCTATTGGTTGTCAGTCAGTTTACTTTGATGGCCAGTACACAGAAAGGCAATCGCCCCTCATTTATTGAAGCTGCCCGTCCCGAACAAGCGATTCCGCTTTACGAGCGTTTTGTTCAGGAATGTGAAACACTGCTGAAACATAAAATTGCTACAGGAATATTTGGTGCAGATATGCAGGTGCAGCTGGTTAACGACGGTCCTGTAACCATCATCATCGATACAAAAAACAAAAAGTAATATGACAATCAGTGAATTACAAGAAACTGTAGATCAATGGATCAAAGAACACGGTGTACGTTATTTTAACGAATTGACCAATACAGCCATGCTTATGGAAGAAGTTGGTGAAGTAGCCCGCATTATGGCCCGCACCTACGGAGAACAGTCTTTCAAGGCTTCAGATAAAGATAAAAACCTTGCGGATGAGCTTGCTGATGTACTCTTCGTACTCACGTGTATTGCAAACCAAACGGGCATTGACCTTGAAAAAGCGATGCAAGAAAATATGGCAAAAAAGACCGATCGCGACAAAGACCGACATAAGAACAATGATAAGCTTACCAACTAGGTTCAATTAAATTCGTAAAAAGTCCTATACTGTTTGACTAACAAGGGTTAAATGGTTAATTTTATACGATTAACCAAAATGTAAACTGATGACTGCAGCTAAAACCGTAAACTTTCCTATTGAACGTACACAACATTCACGATTATCTGAAACAGATTTTTCGAACCTGGAATTTGGAACGGTCAACTCGGATCACATGTTTGTGGTTGATTATAAAAAAGGCGAATGGATAGACCCGAAAATCATTCCTTTTCAGAATATTTCTGTGAGTCCGGCATGTAGCTCTTTGCACTATGGACAAACAGTATTTGAAGGCATGAAAGCATTCCGTGCACCCAACGGCGACTTGCTTGTATTCAGACCTGAAAAACATCTGGAACGCATGAACAATTCAAACCGTCGTTTATGTATTCCTGAAATTCCTGCAGAATATTTCTACAACGCAATCGATGAATTAGTAAAACTAGATCAAGGTTGGATTCCGAACAAAGAAGGTTGCTCTTTATACCTTAGACCATTCATCTTTGCAAATGATCCTTTTATTGGAGTTAAACCTTCATCTGCCTATAAATTCATGATCTTTACATGCCCTGTTGCAGGTTATTACAAAGGTACAGTAAAAGTAATTATCGAATCAGATTTTGTACGCGCTTCTCCGGGCGGTATTGGTGCCGCTAAAACAGGCGGTAACTATGCGGCTTCTTTATTACCGGCAAAACTTGCTTCAGACAAAGGCTTTCAACAGATTTTATGGACAGACAGCAAAGAGCATAAATACTTTGAAGAGTCCGGCACAATGAACTTAATGTTTGTAATCAACGATGTACTGATTACACCATCATTAGATGGTTCAATACTTCCTGGTATCACACGCGATACAATTCTAACTATTGCGAAAGACTGGGGTGTTAAAGTAGAAGAAAGAAGAGTAAGCGTTGAAGAAGTAATCACAGCGTTCCAAAACGGAACATTACAGGACGCATTTGGCACGGGTACTGCTGCTACCATTACACAGATTGCAGAGATTCACCACAACGGAAAAGACATGGTATTGCCTGCTGTTGAAACAAGAACACTTTCAAACAAACTGAACCAGACAATTGTCGATCTGAAAAATGGTATCGGCGAAGATAAATACAACTGGGTACACAGAATCAAAAAATAAATTCTGATCACATATTATTAAAATAAAAAACGCTGTCTCATCAACAGCGTTTTTTATTTATTTAGAACGAGGATAGGATTACATTTAAAAGAAGAGAACATACATTTTTATTGCTTATTAATGTTCGTGATTTAAATTCATTCGATTTCATATATCTGTGTGTACAATCAAACCAAAATAACAATAGATTAAATACATTTTGATTTAAGAAGATTTCACCACCACCCTACTATACGAATCTTTATAACTCTGTACATTATTATTCAGATCACAAACCTTCATATACCATTCCCCACTTGTATACTGAAAGGTATACACAAAACCTACAACTTCATCAACGTGATTTCTGATCTGCTCAGATTTCAATGTGCATTCGCAAGAAGAATAGTTCCTGTTAACAGGATCCAGGTTTGGGAAAAACATCATAAGAGTACACAATTATGTTGAGTAAAAAGAATACACCAGTCATGTATAAGAAAAAAATCTCTCTCTGTCGACGAATACTTCTGTGGTCATTAACGCATGTGCTCAAAATAGAGTTGCCCTCTTTTCTCTCTTTTAAAAAATAATAATATTCCGGAATCAGTACATTAAATTCTATTTCTTGCAACTAGCTGTAAACTATCTCATCCCGAATG
>Ga0210389_10001932_pt1 | contig 16555 bp, 16 predicted proteins | sample IncBWH28OmetaG_FD_160127 | JGI IMG/M metagenome (GOLD analysis project Ga0210389, IMG submission 160127) | Forest soil microbial communities from Barre Woods Harvard Forest LTER site, Petersham, Massachusetts, United States - Inc-BW-H-28-O ...
GATGACCGTGACGTCGACGGGGGAAACTGTCACGGTCAAAAACGAGTTCTTCTGGACCGGACAAGGAGCCTTGGCGGCGATCACGTTTTCCGATGGCGTGAGCTGGACGACCCAGCAGGTCGAGCAGATGGTGCTCGACCAGGAAAGCGCGGCTGTTGGCGGCTCGGTCTATGGCTATTACCGCAATGATACGTTGGTGGCCGGCCTGGGCGACAAATACCTGAATGGTGAGGGTGGTTCAGACACTTATGTCTATTCTTCGTACGACGGCAACGATGTCGTCGATGATCCTGGCAATGGCGCATCCACCCTGCAACTTAGCGATATCGCGTCGACCGATGTCAGCCTCTCGCGGCCCGGTGGCGGCAACGATCTTGTCATAACGGTGAACTCAACCGGCAAAACCGTCACCGTTGACAATGAGTTCTCAAGCGGCTCCGGATCGCTAAAGGCGATCACGTTTTCCGACGGCGTCAGTTGGAACCAGACTCAAATCGAGAGCCTTCTGAACGGAGGAAGCGGTGGCGGCTCGAACGGGGTCCAGTTTAATCTCGGCGATGGTCACGTCACCTTGAATTCCGGCGACACAGTTGTCGATATGGGGACTGGCATCACGGCCGATAATGTCCTGTTGCAGGCCGATGGCTGGGGGAATCTCACTGTGGCTCTTCGCGGCGACAGCAGCGATTTCCTTACTCTGAATGGCGATCTGGCCAACAATAGCTGGGGTGTCTCAAGTAACCTGCGTGAGCTGGAATTCAGCGACGGCAGCACGATGAATATTGGGCAACCTGCCGCCGGCCAGGGGTCTCCCATCAACTTCACCTGGGTCGGAAGCTCCAGCAACACGTCTCTTGTCGGCAGCAACTTCGGCGCCAACATCTTTGACGTGGCTTCGGGCGGCGACTCCATCCAGTTTGGCAACACGAACAGCGGCGGCGACGGTCAGAATACCATCGTGTTCGGCACCGGCGACGGCCACGTGACCGTTTCTAACGTGAACAACGGAACCGGTATGATTCAATTCGGTGCCGGCATCACCGCCGATGACGTTCTGTTGCAGGCCGATGGCTGGGGTAATCTCACTGTGGCTCTTCGCGGCGACAGCAGCGATTCGATCACCTTGAACCACGATTTGAGTAACAATTCGTGGGGCGTGTCGAGTAACCTGCGTGAGCTGGAATTCAGCGACGGTACGACACTCGCTATCGGACAGCCGGCTGCGGGCCAGGGATTGCCGCTGACCTTTACTTGGGCCGGAAGCTCCAGCAACACGTCTCTTGTCGGCAGCAACTTCGGCGCCAACGTCTTTGACGTGGCTTCGGGCGGCGATTCGATCCAGTTCGGCAACACGAGCAGCGGCGGTAACGGTCAGAATACTATTGAGTTCGCGGAAGGCGACGGCAACGTCAATGCGTGGCTGAATGGCGGAACCGGAACCATCGCCTTCGCTTCAGGCATATCGGCGCAGGACCTCTATTGGCAGGCCAACGGCTCGGGAGATTTGATTGTCAAGATTGAAGGGGACGATGCCGATAGCATCACGATCCACAACGATCTGACTCAGAACTCCTGGGGCGTCTCCAGCGGAGTGAACGCGCTTACCTTTGCCGACGGCAGTTCGGTCGCGCTCGGTCAGCCGGCGGCGGGACAAGGATCTCCGCTAAGCTTTGCCTGGTTTGGAGCGCCGAATACGGGCATCACCGGTAGCAATTTTGGGTCGAATACCTTTGAGCTTGGCGGCGGAACTGAATCGTTTGCCGGCGGCACCACAAGTAGCGGCGGTAATGGCAACAATACCTACCTCGCTTCGAGTGCGACCGGTCAAGCCACCATTTACGCAAACGCTTCTTCGGGCACGGCCAACGAGCTCGATTTTACCGGCAGCATAACCGACGAAAATCTGTGGTTCATCCAGAGCGGGAACGATCTGAAAATCGATCTGCTGGGTTCTAATACTAGCGTAAATGTCAACAACTGGTTCTCAGGTAGCACCGATCAGCTCCAGGAAATCACGGCGGGAGGGCTTAAGATCGACAGCCAGATATCGCAACTGGTGCAGGCGATGGCGACTTATTCGACCAACAATCCCGGCTTCGATCCCACGAGTTCCAGCAACACCACGGCTCCGAACGATACCAACCTGCAGAACGCGATGGCTTCTGCGTGGCATGCATAGGGAAAGCGGACGTCCGACGGTCACTCTGAATTTATGGGCTCGCGCCCTACGCCCCTCGCGCGGACAGTGGCGTTTGCCACCGTTCACCTACGACGCAGCGATGCTGAAGAAGGGCGATCGTTCGGATCTGGCCGATGCCGAGCACGGGCACGAGTTCTTTTTCGGGTCGCCTTTTTGCGTGAGACAGTTTGGATGCCCGCAATCTTTTCAATGAGACGGACCAGCCCACGCCGGAGACGACGGCTGGGCAACCGATCGAATGCCTGAGCCAGGCGTAGCGTGTCGCGGCGCTGCAAGAGATCGAACAAGGCGGTTTCGGTTATGCCAGCCCGGCCTGTTGGCTTGATCCCGTTCGAGCCGTAAAAGAACGTTATCGGCACCTCAAAGATGCCGCTGATCTGCCCAAGCCGGCCCGAGCTGACGCCGTTCGAGCCTTTTTCGTATTTCTGAATTTGCTGGAAGGTGATGCCGAGCTTTGCCCCTAGCTCGGCTTGCGACAGCCCACATTCGAGGCGGCGCGCCCGGATACGGCGGCCCACCTCTACGTTCCAGGTTTCGATCCGCTTGGCAGCTTCTCGCTGTCCGGACATCGTGTGCTAGCTCTGATTCCGGGAAGATTAGACCCGGTGGTTGAAGGGCTAATACGATGAACTCACAAGATGTTCGGCATGATTTGCTATCAACAGAATTGCTTATTCTGTCAACTGTCAATAATTGCAGGGTTTAATCTTGAGAATACTCACGACCTACGGTAGAGTGCGCACAGACCGATGGCTCGATGAACCCCGCAATCCGGGGCGTTCAGGAGGATTCAACAGAATAAGCAAAATGGTCGTGTCCGGGCGTCGGCATCCGGCCGGCGAGAGGGCTGCCGATGCTCGCGCATGGGAGACCGCCCGGCAGTCTCTATACGGGCGCCGGGCACCGAAAATATCTGACTTCCGCCGAGCGCGTCCGGTTTCTCGAAACGACCTACGCTTGTCCACGCGCCGATCTCAGGTCGCTATGCCTCACGCTGGCCTATACCGGGTGCCGGATATCCGAGGCGCTTGCACTCACAGCCGGTTCGATCGAGCGTGACGCCGGATTTATTGCGATCCGATCGTTGAAGAAACGGGCGCGCGCCGTCGTATTCCGCGAGGTGCCCGTGCCGACCGAATTGTTCGGCGTGCTTCGACAGGTCCATGGCCTTGAAGATTTGAGCGCGCAACTCTGGCCGCTCTCGCGTTGCCGCGCCTGGCAGCTTATCAAGGGTATCATGCGTGAGGCAGCCATTACGGCGGGTCCGCATGCCACGCCTAAAGGCCTGCGGCATAGCTTCGGCCTTCACGCGATCCGTTCAGGCGTCCCACTCAATTTGGTGCAGCGTTGGCTCGGTCATGCCAGCATGAACACGACCGCGATCTATTTGCAGGCCGTCGGAGACGAGGAGCGCGAGATTGCCGCACGGATGTGGGCACGCTCCGTGAAATGAGCGGGGCGCTCGCGCATGTGGGAGCCTTTGAGGTCGCCGCGGTGTCGTTGAAGTCTTTGGCTTAAACGGCAGCGCCCGATCCGCATGACGGATCGGGCGCTGCATTTGGGGCGTCAAATCGGCGGCTAAACGATCTGCCCGTTGGTCGGTGGATTTTTCGGCGGCCGTCCGCGCCCGCGTTTCGCCGGCGCTTCGGGGATCACATTGTCGTTCGCGGGCTTGCCGATATTGCCAACATCGTTGTCATTCGCGGGCTTATCTTCCAGCCTATCGTCGCGGCCGGGATCAGGCTCAGCGGGTACCATTTCATCGACGGTTCGTTGCATACGCTCAAGATACTCGCATGCCAACAGGACTGAATATGTGGTTGGAAGATAATTCATCTTCGCCAGTACCGGTGCCAGGTCGAAGCCCATAGCCAAAAGCTCTACCAACAGAACGACGAATGCAATCTTCCAGTCGTCGCCAGCCAACTCTTCGAGTGCACCGATTTGAGCCAAGACGCCAGTCGCATGGACGAGCGTCGGATCGTCATTGAGGCCGGCGCGGAGTCTTTCATTGCGTCCGCTCTGAAGCCCGGACAACTCGGTCTTCTCCGCGGCCAGCTTGTTCTCCTCGGCCGAGCGCTTGCTTTCAAGGGCGCGTACCTGAGGGCTGTTCGCGGCGTTGATAGACCGAGCAAGCGCCGCGCCGATCTGCTTGTTCAAAAGATTGATGTTGGCGGCGGTCGAGTTGATTTCTTGCGCCACCCGTTTCGTGTCACTGTCGTTTTGTGCGCCTAACTGTTGAACCTGGGCCGAACTCGTGCGAAGGGCATCGAGCCGCATCCGCCCGGCGATATCCTGGGAGTAGAAAACCAGCGAGCCCATCACACCGACCACGAGGCCCAGGCAGCAACTTTGCCCGATGCGCGTAGCGAGTGCCCTGCGAACCATCTTGCGCACTTTGCGCGGAATTGAGACTTGAAGGCCTGCCTGTGCCAATTGCTCGAACCCGGACAACAAATGGGCGCAGCGAAAGAAAATGAACGAGTCAGTCGCGAGGATATAGGCGCCCAATCCAAGGCCACCGACGATAAGGCTGCCGCTGAAATGCCCCATGAGGTGCGTCGCGACGGTGATAAAGACCGTGGAGTTGTAAAAGAACGCGCCGACCGCGATCAGGCCCGCAGCCGTTAGCTTGCCGATGTCTTCCGGACATTTCCTAAGCACGAAATCGGCGTCGGCTCCAGCGATGTAGATGAGCACCCTGACGAAGAAGCCAAGGTCGGGCGGGTCTCCCTCCGTTTCCGGGCGGTGGAAGGTGTCATTCATCGCAACCTCCTATGTTTGTCGTCATCGGGGAAGAATTCAGTCCACGGGCATAATCCGCGCGTCCGCAACAGTTCGTTGAGGAGTGCGCAGCTCAAAACCGGATCGTCGTGCAGTGATGGCGGGAGGATAAGGCGGATACGGTCCACGTTTTCGTGTGCAAACCGGACGCGATACCAATGTGGGTATGAAATGCAGGCGGCGACGACCTGTGCCCAGCCTTCGAAGATTGGCTCGCCATTAATTGCAATGATGAAAACAGGTATCATGGCGCCGACCTTCGCAGGGTGACCATGAACGACAGCCCCGGCGGCGGGGCGGCGGCTGGCCCTTCGATCTGCCCGACCCTTGCGCATCCTGCGCGCCATGGTCAGGGGCGCTTGTGAAGGAAAGTGAGGAAGGCTCGAATCGAGGCGGTGTGAATAATCCGCTCGCCCGTGCGCTTGTGATCGGCGGGCGCCGCGGGGCCGAAGGCGCGATCCCAAAGTGAGGCTTCTTCTTTGGCTGCGCGCTGGCGGTCGTAGTCAATTTCGGCGCGGATAAGCTCCCGTATCGACGCGGCGCAGCAACACTCACTCGGGAGGGGACGCTTGTCCATTTGCGCAGTCTCCAACACTCGTCTGAACGCATAGGTTCGCGACGCCCGCGGTGAGGATTCGGCAGCTTCGAAAGTTTCGGCCAAGGGCACGCGGCGAAAATGCGTCCTCGCTCGTACATAAGGTAAACGAGGTCGGCAGAATGTCAATAACTATATAGGTAGAATTATTGCCTAATCGCCTTGGCCCTTGCGCTGCACGTGTTCATGCCATCTGCGCCGTTGATGCTTGCGGACGATTTCCAGTTCGGCGCGTTCCGCGGGGTCTGTGATTGCTCGGGCACGGGCTTCCGAACCGGTTGGCAAATCGAGCCATTCGGGCAGCCCCTCGAGACTGATTTTTCTAATCAGGTTCACGTAGAGCGCGGAATCAGCGCTTTTGAGGATTTCGCGGGTGAGGCCGCGGTTTATCCATTTTCGATAGGTGATCTGAACGTAAAGGAAAACATTGGTGTGATAGGGCCAGCCTTGCTCTTTACGATCATCCCAAGGATGCTCTTTTCCATGGGCGATGATCGACTTCACCGTGCGATCGTTGAGTATCGGGAAGGGTGTGTTTTCGGGTTGGCTTAGCCTTTCGGTAAGTAAAGCCGCCTGTTCGCTTACGAATTTGCGGAGCTCCGCCTGGGTAATGATACGTTTAAGCAAGTCATACCCGTTGCTCGGGTTGTTTTCTTCTTTTGAGCGAAGATTGTAATAATTTAACAAATACCTTTCAATTGCTATTTTTACGTCGTTTTTGCTCTTCGCTCGAAATCTAATTGATTGCCTGAAATAATCGCATCCTTGGTGGAAGTGCCCTAAAGACAACGCTCGCTGCCCAAACCGTCTGAGGGTAACTCCTTTTCGGCTTAAAACATTCGTCTTGAGTGAAGCGGGTTCGAGAGTATCACCGAATTGGTCGAGCAAATCGGTATAGGCCGCGACTGCTTCATCATGTCGGCTTAGATCGTCGAGCACGACGACCTTGCTAAACAAACCAACAGCTGCTGCTTGACGAACGGCCGGCTCAGACGCGTCTGCGAATCGTTTCAGAAGTTCATCATAGGTGACTACTGCTGCTTCCTTCTTAACTTGTTCTTCTACGGGCAGTCGTTTTGCGGACCCGCCACCATCATCGTCGTCGAAATTCATTAGATCGAGTAGATAGTCGTGCTCAGTCTCCTTTTTTTGGAAGAGTGCGAGAGCATTGCCCTTCTGAAGCAGTCCGTCTGCGACTGCTTCACGGATCATTGGTTCGCTCGCTCCACCAAACCGATTTACTAGATCGTCAAACGTGGCAATCGCATTTTCATGGTCACCAATCCAGTCCAGCACGTCCGCTTTATTAAGCAAAGCTCTTGCTACGTGTTCACAAATTGCCGGTTCAGCAGCGTTGCTGAAGCGATCGACCACGTCGCTATACGCGGCAATCGCCCATTCGTGATGGACGAGGCGCTGTAGTGTCACGGCCTTGTTAAAAAGGACTCCCGCAACCTGGCTTCGTGATACGAATTCGGTCTCGCCTCCAAAGCGGCTGATTATCGCCTCGAATTCGATAAGCGCATCTTGATAGCGCCTTAAATGATAGAGAGCGACACCCCGACCATTGAAAAACTGCGGATTGTTTTGATCGAGCTTGATTGCCCGGTTGAAGTCCTTGATTGCCTGACGGTAGTTCTTCGCGTCGATATGAGTTCGACCGCGGTTGAACCATGCGGACGCGTTGTTTGCATCAAGCTCGATTGCCTCGGTAAATTTTTCTATTCGTTTATTTTGTCGGCGGCTTTCTAGGTTGACAATTTCCGCAGAGACTCGTTCCTTCGAGTTCGCCAGCAGCTTCCTTTCGTCGATCGGCGTATATTCGCCAATGACTAAATTAGGCAAACGTCTGGTGAAAGCTCTAGCCGACATCGCTGTATGGGATGTATTCCTAAGTGCACAAAACCAGTACTTACCCTACTTGATAGGTCAGGACGAGCCCTGAACCCGCACGCGGCTTTCCTGGCCTGAAATCCATCTAAGCAGTACGCTCTTCCGCGCACACAAAACAGAGCCTAACCGGAAAACTGGCAGACGGGTGCACTCGCAAAGATAGTAAACCTTTCGACGGCTGGCTTTATCCCCAAAAATGAACTCGGCAATCTCGTCGGCGCCGCGAAGGATATCGTCGGCAAGCGGCTGATGCGATATGTCGTTAGGTACCGCGTTCGGTTCCATGGTTATTCTCCCAAGCTGCTGTTGTGAGTCAGGCGCTGGTGCGCGTGACATTCCCGCGGCGGCAGATGGGAGTGCGGCTTTTAACCCGGCTTGAGGCTGGCCCCGTGGGGCGAGGTCCTCAATGAATGAGTAGCTCTGCAATCCATAGTGCAAATTCCTGGTCGGACGAGCCGAGGGAATGTTCCTAATTTGTTCTTTTCGGGAGACTGAGTCAACGAGGAAAATTCGCAGTCCTAAACCTTGCCAATAGCTCCGATTTACGCGCGTCGCCCCTGCTTGCGGTCGTTGTGCTGCTCCTGCCGCTGGACCCATTCAAGCAGCACGGACTTTCGCCCACATATCATTGAACCCAGCTTGAAGACCGGCAGGTTCGAAGTGGCGACCAAGTGATAGACCTTTCTCCGCATGGCCGGATCGGCGAACAAAAACTTCGCTATTTCGTCTGCACCCCGCAACAGGTCCTTGGCAAAGTCCGGATCATTATCATTCATGGTGTCTCTCCCGCGAGAAGCCGCGCAATTGTCCGAACCGTTTGCTCAGTAATGCGGCGCGATTGCTCCAGATCACCCGAATTCTCGCCTTTGGCGTTTCGGGGTTTTCCTGCTTTGCCTTTTTGCGCCGCCGGCACGTACTCGACGTTCGCGGTCACGCCGTTTCGCAGCCCGGAGATCCGGATGCGCCCATGGGTCTCACGGGTGAACGCAAAGACTTCGAGGTGAGGGGCCTTCACGCCTTTCGTGCCGGTCATCAGCCCGGCGAGGGAGCCTCCTGCGGCGGACGTTATGAGAGCGGCCAAACCCTCCACGAAACCGTGGCCCGGCCCTAGTTCCGCCAAATCATCCAGGCCGATATTCCCGAACAGTCCGCTGTTTGATCGGTCTTTGTCCGGCCTTGTGTGTTCGTAGCGCAGGACTGCTTCCGCGGCTGCGTTCGACTGCGGGCTAGCCAGCACGGCGGTCAGCAGCCGTGCGGCATCGAGTGCGGTCATCCTGGCGGCGTTGAGCCCGCGTCCGCCCTTGGTACGCAGCTTTGCCTTCACCAGCCGGCGATCCATATCGACGACGGTCGCCAGTGCGACGCCCGTCGCCTCACTAATCGCCTGCACAAGTTCCGGAGGGGTCGCCATTCTAAGCGGCTCTCTTTCGGAAAAAATCCGATTGCATGTTATCTCCTTTCGGATAGAATCCAATAGGGAACAGATAGGAACGTTTGGTAACGCGACCGTTCTAGAGCCTTTTCCGATTCGACGCTCCAGAATCAAGTGTTAGCGTTCTGCGAGAGGAACACGCATGTCGATCCGCAAGCGCACGTGGAAAAATGCCGACGGCACCGAAACAACGGTGTGGATCGCCGACGTCGCGGACGCGACCGGTCACCGTGAGCGCCGCCAGTTTGAGAGCCGCAAGGAGGCGGATGCCTTCCGCATCGCGACCGAAGGGCAGATGCGCGCTGGTACCTTTCGAGGCGACGCGTCCAAATTTACGGTGAAGGATGCCGCCGTTGTCTTCCTGGAGCATTGCGACCGCCGTCGCCAGCGCGGCGAGCGCATGACGACCAAGAATTACAGGGTAATGGAAGGACACATCTACAACTACATCTGCCCCGATCCGAAACGTCATGAAGGGAAGAAGCGGCCGGCCAACCAGCCCAAATTCGACGGCGGCATCAGCAGCATACGGCTGTCAAAGCTCAGGAGCCGCGTCGTAACGGATTTTCGTGATCGGCTGCGGGAGGCGGGCGTATCTGTGGTGACCACCCGCAAGATCCTCAGCACGCTTCAGCAGGTTATTGGACATGCCGTCGGTTTGGACTGGATCGGTGTCAATGTCGTGAAGGGCGTTAAGGTGATCGGCCGGCGCGACGAGGGCGCCCGAAAGATTGTGCCGCCGACCAAGGAAGCAATGCGAGCTATCTTAGGCATTGCCGAAGAGGATTTTCGCGTCAAGCTCGCTTTTGCCAGTGCGACCGGTGTCCGGGCCGGCGAGTTGCACGCGCTACGCTGGCGTCACCTGGATTTTGCCAAGGGTGAAGTGACGGTCGAGACCCGCGTCGATGCCTATGGCGAGGAGGACGTAACCAAGACCGCAGCGGGTATGCGGACGATCCCGCTGGCGCAGCCTCTTGTTCTGATGCTCAAGGAATGGAAGCTCCGGACAAAACGTAAAAAGCCTGACGATCTCGTTTTTCCGAATGAGCGGGGCTCATACACGAACCACGACAACATGGTGAAGCGTAAGTTCCTTCCCCTGTTCGCCCGGGTTGCGGAGAAATATCGGGAGGAGCGGCTGAATTTAGAACCACCCGAACGCTTCAACTGGCACTCCTTGCGGCATTTTGCAATTTCGTGCTGGATCGATGCCGGGCTGAAGCCGAAAACGGTGCAAACTTTCGCCGGACACAGTAGCTTGCAGGTGACGATGGATCGCTATGGTCACCTCTTCAAGTCTGACGATCATAAGGAGGCGATGGACGCGATTGCCGCAGAGGTACTTGCTTGAAGCTGCCGATATTAAACGATTTGGGCCTGCCAAGCATCGCTTGCATGCGACGCCCGCAGTTCGGTCGAAAGTGTGCCGTAGCAGATACCTACGACGGAATCTATCCACACTCATAGTGAGCCGGGACCTCTCATTTCGGTCCGGTGTCGCCGAGCTAACCCGCAATTGCGGGTGAACTGAAATCGGGACCGGGACGGTAAGCTCAACCGGTACTTGGCAATTGTGCAATCAAATCGTTCCGTCCGATGGAGGCCCATGCCTCTCGAGCGGAACGCACATGCACCAGCCTTTCCTTGCCGGCACGCAGTTCCGCAAGTCGATGGTGGATTTGTCCGATCCCAAGAGGATTTGGAACGCTGGCGTACAGCGCGAGGGCTTGCTCGTAACATCTTTCAGCTTCGCCCCGATCGTCTAGATCGCGCGCGATGTCTCCCAGGCTTCTAAAGCAGTTTGCTTGTCCGAATGCTGATGCGACGGCCCGATAGATATCCATTGCCTTGATGTACTGCGTTCTCGCTCCATCAAAATCGCGTCGTTTGAGACGGATATCTCCTTGGCGCTGCATGCAATTGGCTTCGCCGCGCGGATCACCGGCCTGAGTGAAAAGCTTGTGCGCCTGTGCATAGCGCTCGCCCGCTCTCTCTGTATCACCCTTTCCCAAAGCTACGTCGCCAAGCCGCCAAATGCAATTCGCAATATGCAGCGTGTCTTCATTGCGCTCATAGACAAGCAATGCTTTCTCATAAGCGCCCTTTGCTTCATCGAACTGGCCGTCGTATAGCGCAATGTTGCCAAGCTCATAGATGCACGTGGCGCTTCCGCGTTCATCGCCGATTTCTTGATGAAGACGCAACCCATTCTCAAACAAGTCGCGCGCTGAGGTGTGGTCCCATTGTGATATCGCTACATCGCCGAGCCGCCAAGTGCATTTTGCCTGTCCAACAAGGTCGCCACTCTTTTCAAAAATGCGCAACGCGCTTTCGTAGAATTGTTTGGCGCTGTCATACCGCGAACGGTGGGCTTCAACATTGCCGATGGCAAGGGCACACCGCGCTTCAGCTTCTGGCTTGCCGGCGCTTTTGCATGCTTCGGCAAGCCGCTTGAGGGGCTGCATGCTGCCAACCCCAGTAAAGCGAAGAAACTCTGCGTATCCAGATGCCGCATCCACCGCGTCGATTAGATCGCCTGCGGCAACACTGGCATCGAATGCTGTCTCGATATTCCCGGCCTCGGGCATCAGACGGGCAGCTGCAGCAGCGCCGTCACGCCAGCCGAGCCTCGGGCCGACTTCTTGCGCCAGGTGCAGATAGTGAAGGCGCCAGGGCTTCGCTTCTTCACCATCAAGGGAGTGCAATCGCCGCGCCATATCCCGAACCGGCGGCAGCAGATCGAGGCGCCCGCGGCGTTGAAGCGCTAGCCCGACGGACAGAAGCTGGTGGGCTGCCTCGCTGCCACCGGACCCAAGCAGGGCTGTTCGATCCTTGGGCGCAAGGCCAGCCGGCAACGCTCCGAGCAGACGAAACAGGGCCAGCCCGCTCTCACGAAGGCGTGGAGACCGCAGCGACAAATCGATCGATCGCTCGATTGAAGTAAGCCGCCCCTCGGGTGCGGGCGCGTTTGGAAGACGCGCGAGCGATGTGCCGCGTTCCTTCCATTCAACCCACAGGTCTTCGAGGGATTCGTAGGGTGCGGCGCGGTATGCGAGCAGCTCGATCGCGAGCGGCACGCCGCCGAGTCCATCAAGCAGAGGAAGCAAGTGCGGATCGGACTCGGAAATCCTATCCGCGATTGATGTGAAGAGTTTCATCGAAGATGCCCGATCAAGCGGCTCGACGCGTACTGGCGCCATCGTCCAGCCCGGGCGCAGCGGCACGTCCGCGCCCCGGAGCGCGACGATCATGCTCACGGTCGGGACCGACACAAGCTCTGCAAGGCAATCCTCGACGCCGGTAGCATCCGGCTCCCATGGCGTTTCGAGATTATCGAAAAGGATGAGACATCTCTGTCTTGCCAACTGGCTTTGAGCCTGTCTAAAGGTGTGTCGCGCCGGATCGAGGCCGACAGAGCGAATAACAGCGGCGCGTAATGCCGCGCTGCCGGTAATCGTTTCAAGAGGTATGAGCCATCGGCGGTGCCGGAAGCGGGCGATGCTGCTTTCATCGGCAGCTACGCGCCGAAGAAGAGTCGATTTGCCAATGCCGGGCGGCCCGAGCACGAGGATCGCAGCCTGCGCCCGCTCGGGGAGGGCGGCAAGGATTGATTTCGTTTCGATGTCCCGACCAAAGCATCGTGCCGGCGCCGCGATCGGAAACTTTGCCGTCGGCCGTCGGGGCAACGGCGAACGCGCAGGAGAGGCACGCGGAGCGGTCCGCAGTTCCTGCCGCTGCCGTACGTAGGCCGGATTGTCACCGAACAGGATCGATTCAAGAGACCTTATGTCGTCGGGGTAGCTCTTGCCTGTCCGCCAGTTCCTGACTGTTCTGTCGGAAACGCCGACCGCTTCGCCGAAAGCCGCGTTCGTCCAGAGCCGCCCGGCTCTTTCAGGCGAGCCGTCCGGGCGCGTGCCGTTGTCTAGGTGCCAGCTCAAGACCTCGGGGAACGGACGGCTGCTAAACTCGGATTCCATCTTGGACTGGTTTCCGCGTGCTTTCCGATTACTGCAGCGACAGGCCGCGCAATATGATGATCATAGCAAACCGATCAACCATGGAGATCGGAAATGCAGTCCATCCTCAATATTGTCCTCCGCTACCCGCTGTTAGTGCTCTACGCCATGCAGGCCATCCTGTACGCCATCGTCGGCGTGACGGCCTATGCGGCAGGGCTGCCCCTCTCGTCCATCTGCTACTGGGCCTTGGCCCTGATCGGTTTGCTGATCGCGGTCTGCCACTGGCCGGGCGTGCTGCGCGACTAGGCCTCTTGAGGCGCAATGTTTGTTGGCTATCTCCTATTTCTTCTAATCGTCGCTACTGTTTCCTAAATCGTTCACGGCACAAAACTGGCACAAAGCGGCTTTCCAAAATCGGAATTTATTCCTTGCAACCACGTAAGTATCGGATTAAACAACACTTTCTCTTTCGACGCGGGATGGAGCAGCCCGGTAGCTCGTCAGGCTCATAACCTGAAGGTCACAGGTTCAAATCCTGTCCCCGCAACCAGATAACGCCGTCAGGTCAATGACTTGGCGGCGTTTTAATTTGGCCGCCGGCGGAGCCCGCTTTAGTTTCCTGTTGCCGAGGACCACTTCGTTCCGCTGCATCAGACTGCGGATTTCGCCAAGGCCCCGGTCAACGCCAAGAGCGTGACCACGCAAGTGTTCGATCGAGCCAGCGGCGGCGCCGAGCATTGCCAGAACGGCAACATGGCCCTGGTGCATGCCGCAGGATTCAGCCAGGTCCGGGACACGTTCGCCGCCGCCTGAACCTGTCCGTCATTCGCCGGCGCTGAAGGACCGCTTCTGGCGCACAGCTGAGCCGGAAGGTCCGCGCGGTTTGCCCAGCGCCCCGGGGTTATCAGGACGCCATCGCATGATATTGGAGTGCAAGGACGGGAGCCTTGCCGTGATCGACGTAGCACCTGTGATTGCAGTAGAGAAGGCGCGTCACGATGTCTCGCAGGTAGCTCTCCCCGATTGGCTCACAGCACAGCGCACAGGGCGATTGCGTGCGGGGTGTCCTGCCATTCACCAAGACGAATTTCATGTGGCGTCTCCCAGTGCGAAGAACATCGTGTCCGCGGGTCCTCTGATGGAAAGACTCAAATTAGAGGCCTGATATTCTCAAGCTCGCAAATTGTTTTAGAAGGCGGGACGCCTTGCCTTGGACAAAGCACCGGTTTTTAAAATGCAATTTAATTGCGGCGGTGAAGTACGGGTTCTATGTCAGCTCTACGACGGATGGAGTTTTATGAACCATGAGCAAACTCAGACTCCTTGGCGCAGCCGTAGTTCTTTGTTCCGTGCTCTCAAGGCCCGCAATGGCCAAGCACGTGATCTCGAGCCCTCGCCATTCCCTCCAGAAAACCGATTGCCAGAACAGGGATCCGGGAAATCCCTACAGCGAGCGGTACGATTACCAGGCATGGACTGCCTGGCGAGCCAATGGCGGCTGGGATAGCCGCCGGGATTGGGATTGCTGGTACGGCAGCCGCCGCGATTTCAAGGGAGTGCCGCAAAAGAAGTCGGGCTGATCGAATTGCGTTTTCAACCCGACCCCTTTCGAGCACGTCACGTCAGCACTCGGTCCGCTGCAGTGAACGGCCAGGCCGGTCCTCGACGCGGACGGATCAGCGAACCGACGCGGGTTCGCAAGGGGGACCGTTATCCCAGGGCGCGGTGGCAAACGCACCTACGGCCGGAGCCCGATGGCAGAGACGCTCCTCGGTAGGCGCGATACTCGCATTGGCGTCCAACGCAAGGTGCCGCGAGGCTACATGGCTCTCGCGAGCCATAGCGGGAGTTGCAAGCATGGCTGCGGCGATCAGTGCCGCCGGCAAAAGTTTGAACTTGGTCATTCGATTTCTCCATTGGGATTGCGGGTTTGGCTTCCTGCGAGCCCTGCAGGTTTGGCGAGCCACAGGGTTGATGAGATGGCCTCGCTATTCCGCACCAATCAGGAGACTGGACAGGCGATCGGTTTATTCCGACGAACTTCGCTTGCCGGGAAAGGCATCAGTGTCGAAGGTCTGACATTCACGTGATTGCAATTCATCGATCGCAAAAAGTGTGCCGTCATATGGGAGATGCGACTTCTCGCCCAGCGAGTCGGTTCTTTGCCCGATCTCGAAGCCGGCGCGGGTGCCGTCGGTCTCTGCTCGGAACGGGAGCCCGTTCTTTATGATTTTTTCGATGGAGAATTATTAGACAAGGCAAATTGGGCAATGCCACGGTTGCCTGGGCTGTGCAATGCATGAGTCGGCATCCATTATCGCCGGGTCGTTTCGCTCATCCGGGGAGGCCGACGCGGTGCAGAAGCTCCTTGAATCGAGCGTCGGACCGCAGCGGATCGAAGGCCGGCCGCAACAGGATGGATGCCTTGAATCGGGCGTCATAACCCTTGTTCAACCAGCTCATCGCCTGATCGGGATCGCCGAGTCCAACATAGATCAGGGCGATATCGGCATCGAGGGAGGCATTTTGATTTTGCCGGCTTTCCAGGGCCTCGACTATCTTTATGGCTTCTTCCCTCCGTCCCGAGACCGCGTAGGCGTTGCCGAGGTTGGAGTCGAAGGCTCCACTGTGCCCGGAAATATCGATAGCTTTCTGGAATTCCGCGATGGCTTGGTCGTGCAATTGCTTTTGCTCGAGCGCCTGGCCCAGTTCGTAGTGCCCAACGGCAAAATTAGGATCCAGCCGCAGTGTTTTCCGGCTTTGCCGCTCGGCTTCGTCAAACTGGTGGGTGACGGACAGCGCGTCCGCCACGTCCGCGCTGATGATCAGGGAAAGGGGATCGAGACTTTCCGCTTCCCTTAGCTCGGCGATCGCCTCGCTATTCCGCCCCATCATGAGCAGATGCCAGGAATACCATTGATGAGCCGTCGCATAGCCGACATTCAGCTTGATCGCGCGCTTGTATTCGGTCTCGGCCGCCTCCCAGTCCCAGCCATAAAGGTCCAGGGCATAAGCGAGGGAGGCGTGGGCCTCGCCGAGGCTTTCATCCAGCGCCAGGGCCTTGGTTGCAGCTGCCTTTGCCTTGGGGAAAGCTTCCTGCGGGGGAAGGACGCCGTACTTCCAGTCGCCAGACAAGGCGTACGCGTCAGCCAGGCCCGAATAAGCCTCGGCATAGTTTGAATCGCTCTCGATCGCATGCTTGAAATACTCGATCGCCGACCTCAGGCCATCTCCGGTTCGCTTGTTCAGGAAATACCGCCCCTTGAGATAGGCCTCATAAGCCTCCGGATTCACCGCCTTCGGGTTATCCAGCGCGACCTGTTCCTGCCGATTCAAGGTGGCCCGGATTTGCGCGGCGATGGAGCGGGCTACCCTGCTTTGGAGCGCCAGCGTGTCACGGAAATCTCCTTCGTAGCTTTCGGCCCAGATCTGCTTGTCAGCGGGCACCTCGATCAACTGAGCCGCGATCCGTACGCGCTCGCCGGAATGCAACACGCTTCCTTCGACCACGGCATCGACATTCAGCTCACGGGCAATCTCGGCCAAGGGCTTGTGAGCGTTCTTGTAGGTCATCGCCGAGGTCCGGGAGATAACGCGTATGGCGCTGATCTGCCCCAAATGAGTGATCAATTCGTCGGTCATTCCGTCGGCGAAATAATCCTGGGACGCATCGTTGGAGAGATTTTCCAGCG
>Ga0210389_10001933_pt1 | contig 16554 bp, 15 predicted proteins | sample IncBWH28OmetaG_FD_160127 | JGI IMG/M metagenome (GOLD analysis project Ga0210389, IMG submission 160127) | Forest soil microbial communities from Barre Woods Harvard Forest LTER site, Petersham, Massachusetts, United States - Inc-BW-H-28-O ...
GGTCGAGTTTCGGGTCGATCTTGATCACGGATGAAGTCACTTCTTGTTCTCCTGTTTCATCTTCATCAGATAGCTGTCGAGTTGATCAAGGCGGCGCTCCCAAAGCGTGCGCTGCCGCGCCAGCCAGTTCTCCGCCAGCCTCAATTGCTTTGGCACGAGCTCGTAGGTTCGAACGCGTCCCGCCTTGTGGGAGCGCACAAGCCCGCTGCGCTCCAACACCTTGAGGTGTTCCATGAAGGAGGGCAGCGCCATGTCGTAGGTCGCCGCGAGATCACTGGCCGAGGCCGAGTGAGTGCTGAGCCGACCCAGGACGTCGCGTCTTGTGGGATCGGATAGCGCCCGAAAAACGCCATCTATGACCGCGGGCGATACCTGGCCCGGCGGGTCGGAACCACGTGCTTGGGGGGTCATCGATTGCTCCGTCCGTTTGTGAGCCGGCACTGAGTGATGTCGTTCCGTCGACGCAAGCGGTCGCCGTCTGTCGGGCCCGGTCCTATCGCGGAATAACACTTAGGTCAATTCCTAAGTTTTATCCGCGCCAACCTGGTGGGGGGCGGTAACGGGCCTACTTGCGCCGAATTACTTTAAGTATAAAATGTTTTATAGCCGTCATGGCGGAAGCCCCCGCTGTTCCGAGATCAGGGAGACGACGGAAATGTCTGGTCGAATTTCCCCATCGCTTGGCCCATCGGGCCATGTTGACGATTTCACGCGGCGAAACCTGCCGCCGCCGGATCAATGGCCGCATATCGCGCTCGATCGCGCGGAGTTTCAATATCCGGAATATCTCAACGCCGCGGTTGAACTGACAGACCGGATTGTCGAGAAGGGGTTGGGCGACCAGATTGCGCTGATCGGCAACGGCCGTCAGCGCACCTACAAGGAGCTCGCCGACTGGTCGAACCGCCTGGCGCATGCGCTCGTGGAGAATTACGGCGTCAAGCCGGGCAATCGCATTCTGATCCGTTCGGGCAACAATCCGGCGCTGGTCGCAGCCTGGCTGGCCGCGACCAAGGCCGGCGCGGTGGTCGTCAACACCATGCCGCTACTTCGTGCCGGCGAACTGAGCAAGATCGTCGACAAGGCCGAGATTGCGCTGGCGCTGACCGATAGCCGTATCGCCGACGAACTGGTGGCCTGCGCAAAGACCAGCCGCTTCCTCAAACAGGTCGTCAATTTTGACGGCACCTCGAACCACGATGCCGAGCTCGACCGCGTGGCGCTGAGCAAACCGGTGCGCTTTGAGGCCGTCAAGACCGGCCGTGACGATGTCGCGCTGCTGGGATTCACCTCGGGCACAACGGGCGAGCCAAAGGCGACGATGCATTTCCATCGCGACCTCCTGATCATCGCAGATGGCTATGCCAAGGAAGTTCTCAACGTCACGCCGGACGACGTGTTCGTTGGCTCGCCGCCGCTCGCCTTCACGTTCGGGCTGGGAGGACTCGCGATCTTCCCGCTGCGGTTCGGCGCGACCGCAACGCTGCTCGAAAATGCGGCGCCCGCCGAGATGATCAAGATCATCGAAACCTACAAGGCGACGATCTGCTTCACTTCGCCGACAGCCTATCGCGCGATGATGGCGGCGATGGATCAGGGCGCGGACCTGTCCTCGCTTCGTTTGGCGGTCTCGGCCGGTGAGACCTTGCCGGCGCCGGTGTTCGACAACTGGACCCGCAAGACCGGCAAGACCATTCTCGACGGCATCGGCTCTACCGAGATGCTGCACATCTTCATCAGCAATCGCATGGGAAGCGCTGCTGCCGGCTCGACCGGGACGGCCGTTGCCGGTTACGAGGCGAAGGTTGTCGATGAAAACATGAACGAGTTGCCGCCGGGAACGATTGGCAAGCTCGCGGTCCGCGGCCCGACCGGCTGCCGTTACCTCGCCGATCCCAGGCAATCGAATTATGTGCGCGACGGCTGGAACCTGACCGGGGACTCCTTTGTTCGCGATGAGCAGGGCCGCTTCTCTTTCGTGGCGCGATCGGACGACATGATCATTTCCTCCGGCTACAACATCGCAGGCCCCGAAGTCGAATCAGCGTTGCTCAGCCATCCCTGTGTTGCCGAATGTGGCGTGGTCGGCGCGCCGGATGAGGCGCGCGGCATGATCGTCAAGGCGTATGTGGTGCTGGCGGCGGGCGCTACGGCCGGTGACGTGCTTACCGCCGAGTTGCAGGATCACGTCAAGAATGCGATCGCGCCCTACAAATATCCTCGCGCGATCGAATATGTCGCCCAACTGCCAAAGACCGAAACCGGAAAGCTGAAGCGTTTTGCCCTGCGGCAGATCGCGCAAGCAGCAAGCCCGTCGGCAGGCGTCGCGGCCGAATGAAGAAAGAGAGATGCCAATGAACGCTTCGAAAGGCCCGGCTTCTGCGGTCCGCCCGGTGACGAAAAGTGAAACGGCATCGTCAGCGAGCAGGGTCTTGCAGCCGCGCGGCTGGCCCGTGCCCAAGGGATACGCCAACGGGATGACCGCCGATGGCCGCCTCGTGGTGACCGGGGGCGTGATCGGCTGGGATCATCAGGGACATCTGCCTGATGATTTCATCGCCCAGGCGCGCCAGACCTTGAACAACATCGCGGCCATTCTGGCTGAGGGCGGCGCCAAGCCGGAGCATCTCGTCCGCCTGACCTGGTATGTCGTCGACATGGAAGAATATCTCGCCAGCCTGAAGACTCTCGGGCAGATCTATCGCGAGATTTTTGGCGCGCATTATCCCGCCATGGCGCTGGTGCAGGTTGTGCGCCTCGTTGAGGTGAATGCGAAGGTCGAGATCGAAGCCACCGCGGTCGTGCCGCGTTAGGCACCCGAGATCTTGAGAGGCTTGACGTCTGCGAGTTGGTCGTAGGCGTTGGCGGCCTTGCGAAGCAGCAGCTTTTTTTGTTTCGGCTTCAAGAGCAGATCGCTCACCCCTGTCTTGTCTTCGCCAAGGGCTACGGCAAGCGATCGGCGCCTCGTATCGTCGTTCAATTGGCCGAGCGACCTCTGGGCCTTGCGTAATAGCTTCAGCGTGGCCTTATGCGTTGGCAGCTCGCCGTCCGGCACCAAATTCGCCGCCGCCTCGATCGCGTAGCTGAGCCGCTTGTTCTTCAGGCGCAGCTGGTGCCGTTTCTTGGGCCCGAGCTCCTCAAGTTCGCGGCTTTTTTTCAAAAGCTTCTTCTGCCACTGCGTCAGTTTGCGCGCGCTATAGTCCGCAACCGGCTCTGCGCGCCGCTCGGTCGCCTCCTTGCTGATTTTTCTCGACCACTCGCCATGCTCGATCCAGGCGGTCAAATCGCGGACGAGCCGCCGATAGCGCGGGGAACCAAGGGCGCGGGTCAGGTGACGCTGGCACGCGGCGCGCTCCCGCCTCCAGGATCGGTCCGTGAGCCGTGCCTGAACTTTGTTGATTTTCGTCAGTCGTTCGAGCGCAACATCGAGGTCGCGAACCATGCCAAGATGGGCATTCAGCCACTTTAATTCCGTGGCAAGCCGCATGTGTTCGGCGCCGGCCACCATCGGCAAGAAGAACAGGATACTGGTCCGCAGCCGGGTGAGCGCGACACGCATGGCATGCAAGGCGTCCGGTTCGCCTGCCGACGTTCCCTGATGTTGTTCGGTCAACTGGCCGAGATAGTGGGTGGCGGCCGTCTGAAACGCCACATCGCAGGTCATAACGCCCTGGAGGGGCGGGGATTGTTTCGTCGACAGTTTCGCCATCCGAATAGGGGTGCCCAGTGTGGCGGTTCAAAAGTCCGCACCATCTTTGCCGCGCGTTCGTCAGGCGGACTTTTGAACCAAAGCCACACTAGATCAATAGTTTGCCGGTGTCCCTTCGATTCCGAAGTTCGTTAACGCGGCTCCGCAAAATGGACCCGAACTTCGGAATCGGGACACCAGCCCCGATCTCATTGACAACCGGGCTTGTGCGGTGCAGGACGAGGGCTTCCGGACAATTGGTTGGCGTACCCCGAGATAACATGGATGGACCCCGGCAATTTCCGAGCAGCAAACTGGCGGTGCTGCGCAAGCACCCGATTTTCTGTGATCTCGACGTGGAAGCGTTCGAGCAGCTTTGCCGCTATGCCAAGCACGCTATCCTCAAACGCGGGGCGACGATCTTCTCCAGGGGCGACCCCGGAAACAGCCTGATCGCGGTGATATCGGGCACGGTGAAGATCAGCATTTCCTCGCCCGACGGGCGTAGTGCAATCCTCAATCTGATAGGCTCCGGCGAGATTTTCGGCGAGGTCGCGGTTCTCGACGGTCAGGCGCGAACCGCCGACGCCATCGCCAATACCAATTGCGAGATCTTCGTCATCGACCGCCGCGAATTCCTGCCTTTCGTCCGAAGCCAGCCGGCGCTCGCGATGAAATTCATTGAACTGCTTTGTACGCGGCTGCGCTGGACCAGTGACCAGGTTGAGCAGGTGATATTGCAGGACCTGCCGGGCCGGCTCGCCAGCGCGCTGATCCGTCTCACCGAGAGGCACAAGGCGGTGCAGGGCGGCCGCAGCATCGCGGTCACCCAGCAGGAAATCAGCGAGATGGTCGGCATGTCGCGTGAGAGCATTAACAAACAGTTACGCGCATGGGCGACACGCAACTGGGTTCGTCTCGAACATGGCGCCATCGTCGTGCTGGACGTCGGGCCGCTGCAGGAGCTTGCGGGCGCCACGAGCGAAGAGAGCAACACGCGCAACCCTGTGTGAAGCAGATCACACACACTTGGCGCGCACTGCGGTAGGCCATGCATGGGGCTAGATCCACTCAACGGAGACATCCATGCACGGTTCACTCGATAAGTCAGGTAAAGACGACAGCACTAGCATCTACGAAAGACTGGGCTTCGGATTTCTGGCGTTGTCGGTACTCCTGCTCGTCACGCTTTTCGGGATGGCGACCATAAATCCCAGGGCGTCGAACTGGATTTCACAGGCCGTGGAAGCGGAGTTTGCGGATTTCAGTGCACCGCCTGCGCTCGCGCCGACCGAGATGGCGCGACCCTCGATGGCCATTCGCACGGTCAGGGCGAATTGAAGCGGAGCGGTCAGAGGTAGCCTTCGCCGGCCTCGGTTGCGAACCGGCCCGGATCGCCCTCCCAGACGATCCGCGCATGTTCGAGTACATAGACGCGGTCAGCGTGTGGAAGGGCGAAGGTGACGTTCTGCTCCCCCAACAGCACGGTAATCGGCGTGGTCTGGCGCAGCCGCTCGAGTGCCTTCGACAGTTGCTCGAGAATGACCGGAGCGAGCCCCAGCGTGGGCTCGTCGAGGATCAGGATTTTCGGCTGCATCATCAGCGCGCGCCCGATCGCGAGCATCTGCTGTTCGCCGCCCGAGAGCGTCTGTGCCATCTGGCCCTGACGTTCCTTCAGGATCGGGAAAAGTTCGAACAGCCACGTGAGTTGCTTCTTGCGATCCTCGTCGGTGAGATGCTGACCGCCGAGGTCGAGATTCTCGCGCACGCTCATCTCGCCGAATAATTCGCGCGATTCCGGGCATTGCACGATGCCGCTGCGGGCGATCTTTGCCGGGCTCGTGCCGCGCAGTTTTTCGCCGTCGCGGACGATCTCGCCGCTATAGGGCAGGAAACCGGAGATTGTGTTGAATAATGTGGTCTTGCCGGCGCCGTTTAGCCCGACGACCGATACGAACTCGCCCTGATGCACGTGGATCGAAACGTTCTCCAGCGCCTGCGCCTTGCCGTAGAACACGCTGACATTCTCGACCTGCAGCAGCGGGACCTTGTCCTTGAAACTCGCCTCGGGGCGCGCCGAGGTCTCGATCGCCCCGCCGAGATAGACACGCCGCACCGTCTCGTTGCGCATGACCTCGTCGGCGCGGCCAGTGATGATTTTCTCGCCGAGATACATCGCAAGCACCCGGTCGACGAGCGCAGCGACGCTCTTGACGTTGTGATCGACCAGGAGCACCGCGCGGCCTTCGTCGCGGAAGCTGCGGATCAATTCGGAGAAGGTGCCGACTTCGGCGAGCGTTAGTCCAGCGAAGGGTTCATCGACCAGTACCACCTTGGGATCCCGGGCGATCGCTTTCGCCAGTTCAAGCCGCCTGAGATCCGCAAAGGGCAGCGTCGGGGGACGGCGGTCCATCACCGCGCCCAAGCCGACGCGGTTGGCGATCCACCTGGCGCGCTCGGTCAGCGCCTTGTCCGGAAACAGCATGAAAAGGCTATCCGGCAACAGCGCGACCATGATGTTCTCCAGCACGGTCTGCCGGTTGAGCGGCCGCGAATGCTGGAACACCATGCCAAAGCCCTTGCGCGCGATCTTGTGCGAAGGCAGCCCCGCGACGTTCTCGCCCTGGAAGATGACTTCGCCTGACGTGGGGCGTTCGATCCCCATGATCGATTTCATCGCGGTCGATTTGCCGGAGCCGTTCGGGCCGATCAGCCCGAAAATCTCGCCGGCATGCACCTCGAGATCGAGGTTCTTGACCGCGGTGAGGCCGCCAAAGCGTTTGGTGAGGCCGCGGACTTCCAGCACGGGCGGGTTGTTGTTGGCGGCATTCATTATGCGCGCCTCTCATGCGAAAGGGCCGCTCCGAGGAAGCCGCCGGGAAAGAACAGCACGACGAGCAATGCCACCGCCGAGACGATGAAGGTCGCAAGTTCTCCGGTCGGCCGCAAGAATTCGCCGGCGACGATCAGGAAGATGGCGCCGAGCGCCGCGCCGAGTACGGTGCGGCGTCCGCCAAGCACCGCGGCGACGATGACGTTCACCCCGACCGCGACGTCGACCACGGTGCCGACCGAGGCGGTGCCGAAATAGAACACTAACAGCGCGCCGGAAAGGCCGGAGAAAAAGGCAGAGACGATGAAAGCGGCGAGCTTGTGCTTGACGATGTTGAAGCCGAGGGCGCCGGCCTGAACCGGGTCCTGGCCGCTCGCCTGCAAGACGAGGCCGATCGGCGACTGCGACAGGCCGTACAGGATGAGGGCGCTGATCGTCATGAAGCCGAGCGCGATCCAGTAGTTCACGCCGGCATTGATCGTGATCACATCGGGAATGGTGAGCCCGATCTCGCCGCCGGTGAGGTCGGCAAAAACCACGACGAAGTTCTGCAGCATCAAAACCGCAACCAGCGTGGTCAAGCCGAAATAAGGCCCGCGCACCCGCAACGCAGGCAGCGCGAGCACAACGCCCGCGATGACCGAGGCCAGTGCGCCAAGCACGATGCAGAGATAGACCGACCAGCCATATTGGTTGTTGAGGATGCCGGCCGTATAGGCGCCGACGCCGATCAGGAAGGTCGGTCCGAAATTGACCTCGCCGGCAAATCCGAACAAGAGGTCCCAGGCCATCGCAAACACACCGAAGTAATAGGCGACGGTGAGCAGCCCAAGGATGTAGCCCGAGACATAGAGCGGCAGCGTGGAAGCGATGATGACGATTGCGAGCGAGATGAAAAACAGCCGTGATTTGAAGAACCCGCCCATGCGTTAGCGCCTTCCAAGCAGGCCTTGCGGCCGGACATACATCACGGCGACAAGAAGCAGCAGCGCCGGGATGGTGCGATAGGCCGGCGAGACCAGATAGGCGGTCAAGGTTTCGAGGTAGCCCACCACGAAGGCGGCGATCAACGAGCCGGATACGCTGCCGAGTCCGCCCAGCACCACGATCGAGAACGCGCTCGCGGTCAGCGGGCCGACGCTGTAGGAGCTGACGCCCAAGAACATGCCGAGCAGCACGCCCGCGATACCGGCGAGGATGCCGTAGATCGCCCAGACCACGACATAGATGCTGCGAAGTTCAAGCCCGAGCAGCGTCACGCCGCGCGGGTTCATCGAAGCGGCCAGCACGGCCTTGCCGGTGCGGGTGCGGTTGACGAGCAGCCAGAGCAGCGCAATCACAAGGCAGCAGACAAAGGCGGTGAAGATCTCGTTTCGCGGCGTGCGCACGCCGAGAATATCGACGACGCCTTCGACGATCGGCAGCACCGTCTTGGCGTTGTTGGTGAAGAAATAGGCGATCAACTCCTGGATCATGATGCCCCAGAGCAGCGTGCCGGTGAGCACGAAGATTTCCTTCTCCTCGTTGGGGATGCGCGTCGATTTCTGGATCGGCTGCACCACCGCGAAATAGGTGATGAGCGCAGAGACCAGCGCGACCGCGACGCCGACCAGCGCACCGGAATATGTATCGAGATGCAGCACGCTCGCCGCCGCCCATGCCGCCACTGCCGCCAGCACCATGATGGCGCCGTGCGACAGATTGAGCACGCCGGAAACGCCGAAGATGAGGGTAAATCCGGTTGCGCCAAGCGCGTACAGTGCGCTGATGGCAAAGCCGTCGATCAGGATTTGTAACGCGAGCATTTATACGAGTGCCCATTTTCCGAAGTTCGTGATACGTCGCGGCACCCTCTTGCACGAACTTCGGAAAGCAAAGAGCACTCGCAAATCCATATGATTTCAGTGCCGTGTTCTATTTGAAGTTCCTGGTCGGACCCGCGGCGAGTGATGCAGGAACTTCAAATAGACGGCACTGCCCGCGGCAGCCCCCGCTGCCTCCCCTCAAGAGCAATACACGTCGAAAAAATGCTCCCGCAGGCTGCCCAGCCGCGGGTTCTTCGAGCGAATGTCAAATCCCAAACTCCACTAGAAACCTATATTTGCTAGTGGTCCTTCGATTCTAACATTCGCAAAGGTGCCTGCTGAGAAGGGATGCCAATGTTAGAATCGGACCATTAGTCCCGGGAGCATTTGCAGAAATCAGTTCGACGTCACCTTGATGAAGCTCGGGAACTTGAGCTTGCTCTTGGCGACTTCCGGCGGCCAGACGGCGACCTGCTGGCCGGCCTGCCACTGCAGCATCAAGCCGGTGATCAGGCCCTTGCCGTACTTGATCGAGTGGGTGAAGGGATCATCCTTGCCGTAGAACTGGACGCGGCCGATAGTGCCGACCCAGTCGGTCTTTTCCAGCGCGTCAACCAGCTTGTCGGCGTCGGTGGAGCCCGCGCGCTTCACGGCGTCGGCGATGTAGTAGACCTCGTCATACGACGTGTAGCCGGCGTAGGAGGGGAAGTTGCCGAACTTCGCCTTGAAGGCCTCGGTGAAGGGCACGCTCTTGTCGGTGACTGCCACGCCCGTGCCCGACACGCCCTGATAGAGCACGCCGTCGGAGGCGTCATTGGTGTCCTTGCCGAAGGTCGAATTGGTGGCTTGCGAGGAGATGCCGAACATCGGAATCGGAACCTGCTGGTTCTTCCACTGCACGGTCGGCTGCACGCCGACATGCGAGATGCCGGTGATCATCACGTCAGGCTTGGCGCCTTCGATCTTGTTGAAGATCGGCGTGAAGTCGGTGGTGTCAGGCGAGAAGCGGATATGGTCGAGCACCTTCAAGCCGATCTTGGGCAGGCATTCCTCGTAGCCGATGTCGAGCGGCTTGGTCCAGGCGGCATCCTCGCTCATGATGACGGCGGTCTGCATGTGCTTCTGCTCGACCAGCAGTTCCTTGGCTGCGTCGCACACCGACAGCGCCAGCGCCGCCGAGGTCAGGTAGCCGTGGAACGTGTACTTGTTTTTCTCGTAATCGGCGTGGACGGCCTTGCTGATCTCGTTGGAGGCCGCGCCCGGCGTGATGAAGGGCGTCTTCAGGCGCGCAGCCCAGGGCTCCAGCGCCAGCACCACCTCCGAGATGTAGCTTGCGATGACGATGTTGACCTTGTCTTCGTTGACCGCGCGCTGGAACGCGCGCACGGAGTCGGCCGAAGACGAGTGGTTGTCGTAGGTGATGATTTCGATCTTGCGTCCGTCGACGCCGCCCTTGGCGTTGATCTCGTCGGCGGCGAGCTGGGCGGCCTGCGGGATCGAGGCGCCGGCAATCGCCTGCGCTTCCGCGATGACGCCGATCTTGATCGGGTCGGCTGCGAGCGCCTGACCGGAGGCCAGAAGGCCAAGCGCCGTCGCGCCAAGCAGCGAACGGACCAGCGTTCGGGATGTTGTTGTCATGACGTTCCTCTCCATGATCTCTGGCCTTGTTGGCCTTGAGGTTATTGTAGCCTCGACCGCGCCCCCAGCAAGCGAAACCCCTGCTTGCGGAGCGACGGCGAAAACCGGATCAGGTGGTACGGTCTCGACCTCGGCTTGGAAAGGCTAAAATGGTCGCATAGCCTTCGCGCTCGGACCAGCGTTGACGGGCGCGCTGAAAATATCGGAACCCGGCCGCAGCTGATGTTTTTCCTTTCTATTCAATGGATTACGTGATTGTCCTTCTATCGGTTCTCCGGCATGCGAGCGCCGGAAGCTATGCGCCGATCAGACGAAAGATTAGAGCGCATAATGGCCCTCCGTATCAATGATGGGATCGCGCACTGTTTCTCCTCCCGGCCAGGCTGCGCGCCATGACCAGGGTGTCAGCCAGATCGATCGTTATCGTCCGCGACGAAAGTGATGCCGTCGGCGCGTGCAGGGCAGGGAGGTAGCCGTAGAGTCCGAAACCGGAGCCGAGGATCGCAACCTTCACGTGGCGAAATCGCCTGGTGCGATGATCCTGATGATCTCGGCACTGAAGCCGCGACCCCGCAGATAGGTTTCAATCTCATCCGCGATATGCCAGGCCATATTGACGAGCGGCTTGCTGCGGTCCGCGTCCGGAAAGGCGTTGTCGGACAAAATCGGAATCCGCGTGCCTGGAATGAAGTGTCCGATCTTGCCCGAACCAGGCTTTTCATACACCGCGCTGATCGAGTTGTGATCGAGACCCAACAGCCTGATCGGAATCGCAGCGCGGCCCGGAAACGCCTTGCCGGCCAGTGGGCCGTATCGCTTGACCTCGGATTTGATTTCCGCCGCCTTTCTGACGCGCCAGAGCGCGATCTCCCCCGGCAGCCTTGAGAGTTCGTCGCCGTAACGACGCTCGCGCTCGAACAGTGCGGCTCTGACAAAGGAAGACTCTTCGGAATCCCAAGCCCCGCTTAGAAATACCCGGATATTGCCGCCGTAGCGAACGGGAAATTCAACTTTCGAAATGAACATGCCCAGCGACTTTGCGATGAACTGGAATGATGTGCCGCTATAGGTGCGCGGATGTTCGTGATAGAAAGTGTCGAATTGCCGACCCGCAATGATCGAGCCGAGATAGTGGTCCTCGATGACGATTTTTGTCCGCGGATTCGACAAAACGTTCAAGGCCCGGATGACCTCCGGCAGATCCTCGATATGCGCAAACACGTTGGTAAAGGTGATGATGTCGGGTTGCCCGAATTGAGCGACGAAGCCTCTCGCGACATCCTCGCTGAAAAACGAGTTCAATACCGTGAGCCCTGAGGCGGATGCATCCAGGACCGCGCCGGTAGGCTCGATCCCGTAGGCTTCGGCGCCGTGTTCGGCAAAGATCGACAGCAGGCTGCCGTCGTTGCAGCCGACATCCAGCACCGTCTTTCCGCTGAGATCGCCATATTTGGCGGCGCAGGAAGCGACGAGACTGCGCATGCCATTGAGCAGGTCGAGGGTCTGGCGCGCGCGATAATGGTAGGTTTGGGGAAACAGGTCTTGTTTCGGAACCTGAAACCGCTGGTGCGCGGTACAGCAGGTATCGCAGAACAAAATTTCGATGGGGTATTCCCGGCAGATGCGCGTCTCGCCGATCGGAACCAGATCGTCACACAGGGGATGGGTGCCGAGGTCGAGCACCGACCGCAACGCGACGGTTCCGCATACCTCGCACCGGTGTATCTCGCACAGTCCGGAATGATCCGCCGATTGCGCCTTCCGGTCGCCGTAGGCGTGCCGTCGCGCGATCCGAAACCCTGTCGGCGCGTCTGATGCCGGGTTCGTGCGATCAAGGGGGACGACGGTCTTCATGCTGATGCAGCCGTTGCGAGAGGTCTGAGGTACGAAACGCAACGCTGCTACTGCCGGGGGCGGCCCACGGCCGTCGCGATTTCGATCTCCGCGGGGGCGCAAACACCATCGGGTGGTGAAATCAGCCCTCATTTTGAGGGCCTGTCGTTAACAATCTTTTAACGACGTTCTATTTTGGGCAGTTTGGCAGTAGCCTCATTCGTCGATGATCGCGACCGCACGCGTCCAGCCCGCCGAGGCGCGTTCGATCTTCACCGGAAAGCACGACACCATGAAGCCTGTGGCGGGCAAAAGCTCCAGATTGTGCAGCTTTTCGATGTGGCAATAGCCGATATGGCGTCCGGCCTTGTGGCCCTCCCAGATCAGGCTCGCATCCCTTGTCTCGGCGAACTTTTTTGCGGTGAAGACGAACGGCGCGTCCCAGCTCCAGCCGTCGATGCCGGTGAGCCGCACGCCGCGCTCGAGTAGATACATCGTCGCCTCATAGCCCATGCCGCAGCCGGAATTGACGAAGTCCGGCCGGCCATATTTGGCGCCGGCGTTGGTGTTGACCACGACGATTTCCAGCGGCGACAGCGTGTGCCCGATGCGCTTGAGTTCGGCCTCGACGTCTTTGGCAGTCGCGACATAGCCGTCGGGGAAATGGCGGAAGTCGAGCTTTACGCCGGGCTGCAGACACCATTCGAGCGGCACCTCATCGATGGTCCATGACCGCTCTCCGCGGTTCATGGTCGGATGATAGTGATAGGGCGCATCGAGATGGGTTCCGTTATGGGTCGATAGCTGCACCGTTTCCATCGCCCAGCCCTGGCCGTCCGGCAAATCCTCCGCCTTGAGACCCTCGAAGAATCCGAGCATCCGCGGCAGGCTCTGTTGATGGTCGTGGTATTGAATGTGCGGATTGATCCCGGGCGGATCGGCCGGAACGTCATTTTGCAGCGGCACGGAAATGTCGATCAGTTTTCGCGCCATGGTGCTCCCTCGCTTCTTGCTTGATTGGGCCATAGTGAGGGACGAAGGGGAGAGGCTGTCAAGTTTCGCCGGAAAGGCCGTTTTTCAGGCCGATTTGCCCGGGAATCCGCCTGTTCCGGCGAATGATATTTTAAGAACCTCCCGGCTATTTTCGTCCCCTTGGCGCAGTGGTGCTCGGTGGCGACATGAACAGAGCGCGTATCGGACCAGTGTCCCGGTTCTGACATTCGTACTGTGTCTCGGAGGGGAAGGTCAGAACCCAAGGGAACACCGGCAACTATAAGTTTCTAGTGCGGCTTTTGGATTTGGCATTCGCTATGAGAACTCGCGGCAGTATCAGAGCGAATGCCAAATCCGCCGCACTAGTGGTCCTTGCGATCGGGGCGCTCGCGGCCGGCGCATCGTATCTCAGGAAGGAAGCGGCCGCCGATTCACACCGCTTCGCCCGTCAGGTCATGCTGTATTACACGCTGAGCCGGGTTGACCAGCCGATTATCATCATCGGCGATAGCCTCACGGAAGCTTCCACGCTGCCCCGCGCCGTCTGCGGTCATCCGATCGTCAACGCCGGTTTGGACGGCGCCTCGACATCAAGCGATCTCGGGACATGGCTCATTGAGGCGCTCGGCGGCCGCCGGGCTGCCGCCATCCTGGTTGCGCTCGGCACCAATGATGCGCTGCTCAAGCACAGCACGTCGGATTTCGAGAAGAGCTACGCCGCATTGCTCAGCCAACTTGCCGGCGTCACCGACCATGTAGCCGTGCTCGGCATTCCCTCCATCGAAGTGCGCGGGCGCATCACGGTCGAATTGCAAGCGGATGCAATGACACGGATTGATGCCTTGAACGGCATGCTGGCGGCGTTGGCCAGCAAGGGCCATGCAATCTTCATCCCGTTGCCGCCGATGCCGGCGCCGCACACCATCGACGGCGTCCATCTGGATAACGCCGGTTACGCGGTATGGGACGATGCGGTTCTCAAGGGGGTGTCGGGCGCATGCAGCACGCATTGAAGCCGGTTCCCGAGAACAACAAGTTGCTGGGGCTCGAAGGCCTGCGTTTCCTCACCGCGTTTGCGATTCTCGTCTACCACTATCGCCATTTTGCGTTCGTCGCTGGCAAGCAGGTCGATCTCGTGCCGGAGCGCCTGCCGCTCTACGGCCTGCTGCAACCCTTCCATAATTCCGGCGCGTTCGGCGTCTGGGTGTTCTGGTGCATCAGCGGTTTCATCTTTTTCTGGAAATACCGCGATCCCATTGCCGAGGGGTCCGTCGGCGGCTGGAAATTCTTCGTGCTTCGCTTCTCGCGGCTGTATCCGCTGCATTTCGTCACGCTGCTCGTCGTCGCCCTGTTGCAGTCGGTCTACTTCAACCTGCACGGATACTTCTTCGTTTATCAGAATAACGACCTGCAGCATTTCCTCGCACAGCTCTTCATGGCGGGCGAATGGGGCATCGTGCAGGGTTATAGCTTCGATGGGCCGATCTGGTCGGTGTCGGTCGAAGTGCTGGCATATTTGTTGTTCTTCCTGATGCTCCTGGCGACGCGTTCGTGGCTCTTGAACATGGTCATTGTCCTTGCCTGCCTGATCGCTCCTTCCCTGAACGCCAGCGGGCAGGTCACCAATTGCCTGGCGCTTTTCTATGTGGGCGGGTTGGCTGCGATTGCGCGGCGCGCGGTGGGTGCCTCGCGGTTCAGGAAACCAATCGAAACCGGAGCCTGGCTTGCAGTAGCTGTGATTGGACCGTTTGTCGTGTTTCTGCTGCGCAATCAACTCGATGACGTCGCGTTGCCGCTATTTGTCATCTACACGCCCATCCTGCTGTTTTGTCTTTCGCGTGAATTTACCCTGCCGCGGGTCCTGCAAAGCGCAGTCGAGGCTGCGGGCAACATGACCTATTCGAGCTATCTCCTGCATTTTCCGATTCAGCTCGTGATCGTACTGTGCTTTGCGGTCGCGGGGCGTCCGGTTCCGATCTATGACGGCGCGCTGTTCGCCGCCTATCTCTTCGCGACGCTGCTTCTGTCCTATTTCACTTTTCGATATTTCGAGGCGCCGGCGCAAAGCCTTGTTCGCAGCGTTCTACGGAGAGCTGACGGCCCGGCGCAAGGCGCGCTCAGGCGAGCTTCATCAGTTTGAGCGCCGCAAGGCCGTTCGGGCCGTAGGGATTCCCGAAGCTTTCGCACATCTCGAAATGATTGAAGTTCGCCGCTTCCACGAGCTCGACCGGCTTGCCGGCGGCCTTCACGGCGGCGGCGAAATCGCGGGATTGGCGCTGAAATTCCGGCGTCTCGAAGCTGCCATAGGTGACGGTTACGGGCGCGCGCAGCAACGCGATATGGCGCATCGAGCTCAATGAGTGCTCCATGTCGTCGTCGAACTTGACGTAGGAGCTGCGGGCAGAGAGCCGCGCCGGCTTGAGATCGTACATGCCGCTCATCAGAAGGCCGCCCGTGATCATGTCAGCTGGTAGACCGAAGTCCTTCTGCCAATCCGTCACCATGGCGACGCCGGCGAGGTGACCGCCGGACGAGTGCCCGCCGATATAGAAGCGCTTGGTGTCGCCGCCGAAGCTGGCGGCATTCTTGTAGACCCAGGCGATGCCGCGGCGCACCTGATCGGCCATCGGCCGCAAGTCGCCACCGGCGGCATCTACCGCGATGAAGTCCAGCGCGGCATAGTTGACGCCCGCATTGACAAAGAGATCGGCAGGGTAGGAGTAGTCACTGGCCATGCCGCGAATCCACCGGCCGCCATGGACGAATACGAAGATCGGCGCATTCGCCGTTCTCGCCGGAAAGAGATCGAGGGTCTCGATCGGCGTCGGTCCATACGCCAATCGTTTCGGCGCGCCAAGCCGCGCGCGCGTGGTTTCGCTGATCGAGGCAAAACGCTGGGTGAACTGGTTGATCATGGGCGCGTAGGCGGCCTGATCATAGGATGCGTCGAGTTCGACCTGATCCATGTCCATCCAGACCTTCGCACCCTTCTCGTGCGGCGGCGGTCCGACCCGGCATTCTTCGGCGAGCGCGGGGGTAGCTGCCATTGCGGCGGCGGTGCCGATCAGCGAGCGGCGCGTGAGCAGGTTCGACCTGTCAGACATGTTCACCTCGGGATTTATGCGAGCGCCACCATTCCGGCCCAGAACTGCTGCTTCTTCTCCGAGGCGTCGATATCGTATTTGCGCGCAAAGGTCAGCTTGCCGTCGTTGCCGACGCGATACAGCACAATGGCCGCGGGTTGCGTCGTGCCATCGCGCATCGCCATTGGCCAGAGCGCTCCTGCGATCAGAAGTTTTCCACTCGGATCGACACTGAATGTCCGCAAGTAATTGCCGTGGCCGTCGGCATTCTGGATCAGCGTCGGCTCGCCGGTCTTCTGATCGATGGCGTAAACTGCGACGGAATTTTCGCCGCCCGCAAATACCTTCTTGCCTTCAAGGTCGGTGGTCCACCAGGCGCGGTTGGTGAGATAGACGAAGCGGCCGTTGGGGCCGACATGGATCGGACCGGCAGCCTGGCGCAGTTTCGAGTTGGGATCGGCAAGCGTGCTCTTCATCGCAAACATCGGCTCGCGCGACAGGCCATTGGCGTCTTCGAGCTTGTAGACCGCCAACTGGTTCTGACTCTCGATGGAGACGAACACCCAGGGCTTCTTCGGATGGAAATCGAGATGCCTCGGTCCGAATTGCTTGCCGTCGCCGGGCGCGATCGCCGCGAGATTGGTCAGCACGCCTTCCTTGAAGGCGAACGTCTTGATCGAG
>Ga0210389_10001934_pt1 | contig 16550 bp, 15 predicted proteins | sample IncBWH28OmetaG_FD_160127 | JGI IMG/M metagenome (GOLD analysis project Ga0210389, IMG submission 160127) | Forest soil microbial communities from Barre Woods Harvard Forest LTER site, Petersham, Massachusetts, United States - Inc-BW-H-28-O ...
AGGTCGTCGAAGATGCTCAGCACGTGCTTGCCCTGGTACATCCAGTGCTGGCCGATCGCGGACCCGGTGTAGGGCGAGATGTACTTGTAGCCCGCCGGGTCGGACGCGGGCGCGGCGACGATGGTGGTGTACTCCATCGCCCCGGCCTCTTCCAGTGCCTGCTTGACCCCGGCGATCGTCGAGCCCTTCTGGCCGACCGCGACGTAGACGCAGCGGACCTGCTTCTTCGGGTCACCCGAGGCCCAGTTGGCCTTCTGGTTGATGATCGTGTCGATCGCGATCGCGGTCTTGCCGGTCTGCCGGTCGCCGATGATCAGCTGCCGCTGGCCGCGGCCGATCGCGGTCATCGCGTCGATGGCCTTGATGCCGGTCTGCATCGGCTCCTTGACCGGCTGCCGCTGCACGACCGACGGCGCCTGGACCTCCAGGGCCCGCAGCGTGGTGTTCTCGATCGGGCCGAGGCCGTCGAGCGGCTCGCCGAGCGCGCCGACCATGCGGCCGAGGAACGCGTCCCCGACGGGCACGGACAGCACCTCGCCGGTCCGCTTGACCGTCTGGCCCTCCTCGATGCCAGAGAACTCACCGAGGATAACGACACCGATCTCGCGTACATCGAGGTTCAGCGCGATGCCGCGGACGCCGTTCTCGAACTCGAGAAGCTCGTTCGCCATGGCCGAGGGCAGGCCCTCGACGCGTGCGATGCCGTCGCCACACTCGACGACCGTGCCGACCTCTTCGCGCGCGACGCCGGCGGGCTCGTACTCTTCGACGAACCGCGCTAGCGCGTCGCGGATCTCATCCGGCCGGATTGTCAGCTCCGCCATCTTCCTCATTCCGTTCGTGAATAAAGTCGCGGTTTGGATCTAGCCTGTCGGGCGGCTCAGCCCGCGAGCTTGCGGCGGACCGCGGCAAGGCGGCTGGCCGCGGTCCCGTCTACCAGCTCATCCCCGATCTGGACGGAAATGCCACCTATGACCGCGGGATCGTGCACGACGTTCAGGTGAATTCCCTGCCCGTACGCCGCGGTCAGCGTGTCAAGTAGCCGCCGCCGTTGCGCCACCGACAGGTCCGTGGCCGCCCGTACCACCGCGATGAGCTGCTGCCGCCGTCGCGCGGCGATGCCGGCGGCGACGTCGAGCGCCGCCTGCGGCGAACGGCCGCGGGGGTGGGTGAGCAGCTGGGTGATCAGGCTCAGCGAGGGCCCGCTGACCTTCTCAGACAGCAGGTCGGTCAGCAGCGACGTCTTCGCGTCCGTAGTGGTCGGCCCGATCAGCGCGGCCCGCAGCCCGGTCTGCCCTGAGACCACGCGGGCGAACCTGAACAGGTCGTCTTCTAGGTCGTCAAGCCTGCCGCCGTACTGCGCGGCCATCGTGAGCGCCTCGATCGCGAGCTGCTCAAGGGCGTCGGCGAAGTCGTTCGAGGTCGCCCAGTGCCCCGCCGCGGCGTCGGCGACCAGTCCCTCGGTCGCCTCCGACACCTTGCCGTGCAGCAGCCGCCTGGTCACGGCCGTCTTCTCGGCCGCCGGCTTACCCAGGTCGGCGAGCGCGCGGCGCAGCCCGTGCTCGGAGTCGAGCAACCGGACCACGGCGAACAGCTGGTCGCCGAGCTGCTCGGCGGTCGCGGTATCGACCGCGACCGCGCCAAGCTGGTCGCGGAGCCCGGCGTACGATGCCCTGCTGGCGCCGCGCATTACTGCACGACCCGGCTGTTCTGCGCCTCGAGGTCGTCGAGGAACCGGTCGACCATGCGGCTCTGCCGCGCCTGGTCGGCGAGCGACTCGCCGACGATCCGGCTGGCCAGCTCGGTCGCCAGCGACCCGACCTCGGACCTGAGCGAGATCAGCGCCTGCTGCCGCTCCGCGTCGATCTGGGCCTGCGCGGCCTCGGTGATCCGGCGCGCCTCGGCCTCGGCGCGCTCGCGCATCTCGGCGATGATCTGCGCGCCCTGCTCACGGGCTTCCTCGCGCATCCGCGAGGACTCGTGCTTGGCGTCCTCAAGCTGGGCGCGGTACTGCGCGAGCACTGCCTGCGCCTCGGCCTGCGCCTCGTCGGCCCGGTTAATGCCGCCCTGGATCGCGTCCTCGCGCTCGTTCAGCGTCTTGACGATCCGGGGTAGCAGCAGCCTGGCGAGAAAGCCGAACACCACGACGAAGACGACGGTCCCGATGATCAGCTCAGGCCAGGTGGGAATCAGCGGGTCCTGCGCCGCCGCGTCCGCTAGGGGAAGCATCATATCGGCCTGTCCTTTCCCTGCTTTGTCCTCGTCAGGATGCGAAGATGAACGGCGCCACGAGGCCGATCAGGGCCAGCGCCTCGGTCAGCGCGAAGCCGATCCACATGTAAAGCGTGATGCGGCCGGCGGCCTCGGGCTGCCGGGCCATGGCCTCAATGGCGTGTCCGAAGACCAGGCCGATGCCGATGCCGGGGCCGATGGCCGCGAGACCGTAGCCGATTGCCCCGAGACGCTGGATGTCAATCGTCTGGGTGGCGGCGAGGACGGTAGACGCGTCAATCATTGATTTTCCTTTGCGTTCGGTCCGGCGGCTAGGTCCCCGCCGGGCTGTTGTGCCTGGATCAGATGGTGTGGTGGCTGGGACCGGCTTAGTGCCCGTGCTCCAGCGAGTCGGCGATGTAGGTGGAGATCAGCGTGGTGAAGATAAACGCCTGCAGGACGCCCACGAGCATCTCGAGCAGGAAGACGAAGAACACCATGAAGAGCGAGCCCGCGGCGAAGATCAGGGTGTAGGACAGGGTCGCCATGTACCAGGTCGCGAGCGCGAAGATCGTTAGCAGCAGGTGCCCGGCGAACATGTTCGCGAACAGCCGGATGCCCAGCGTGAACGGCTGGACGACGACGTACTTGAGTATCTCGACCGGGATCAGAATGATCAGGATCGGCCACGGGGCCTCCGGGATCCAGGACTTGAAGTAGCCGACGAACCCCTTGGCCTTGAAGCCCAGGTACCAGTACAGGACGTACATGATCAGGACGAGCGGCCAGACGAAGCCAATCCGCGACATCACCGGGAACTGGAGGACCGGGATCAGTTCCATGTAGTTGCAAATCAGGATGTAGAAGAACAGCGCCACCATGTACGGCAGGTACGAGTCGCCCTTCTTGCCGAGCGCCGGGCGGATGATCTGGTCCCGCACCGCGAGGATGGCGAGCTCGCCCAGGGACTGCGTCCGGCCTGGGATCATCTTGGGCTTGCGGAACGCCGCCCAGAAGAACACGATCACCGCGAGCCCGGCGATGATCGCGAGCAGCTCGGGCTTGGTGAAGCCCCAGGAGCCGATCGTGAACAGCGGCTTGAACTCGAAGTTGTTTAGCCCGGGCGCCGGGTACCCGCAGCCGTTGTGGAGGTGCGAGTTGTTAACGGTGCAGTTCACGGGCGTGGCGGCCGCGAGAGCTCCGGTCACCGATCGTCTCCCTTCGGGGGGGTCCCCAGCTCGTGCGTCGGGGGGGTCCCCAGCTCGTGCGGCCTGCCGTACCGGTAGATGATCCAGCCGACCGAGATAGCGAGCCCGACCAGCATGCCGATCGGGAAAAGCAGCGAAATATGCGCAAAGTGACCGATCAGCCAGCCGATGCCGCCGTAGGCGAGCATGCCGGCGATCAGATAGCTGAAGACGGTGTAGCCGGTGCCCTTGGTGAGCCTCTCACTCGCGGCGTCGTCAGGGTAAGCGCGCAACGCGCTGACCCGCTCAGGACGACGAGCGCTCCGCATGCCCGTGATCACGGCGCGCCCCTCAGCTCTTCCCGTCGGGCTCGACGTAGAGCATGTTCAGCTTCATCGAGGTGATGACCTGCGACGCCGACCAGGCGAGGATGCAGGCGAGCGCCGTGAAGCCGAGCATCTTGCCGTTGAACGCGGTGGAGTGCCGCAGCACGGCGAGGACGATCATGAACGCGATGATCTTGCCGAGGAACGTGCCGAGGGCGGCGATCATCATCGCCATCGGGTTCACCCGGGCGGCCCGGCCGACCACGATGATGCTGATCGCGAAGAAGGCCGTGACGACCCCGACGCCGATGAGCGCACCGTAGGCACCCTTGGACCCGCCGATAGCGGCGCAGAGCACCACCGCGACGGCGGCGACCACGCTTGTCAGCGCCAGCGACCACCGTACAACGCGGGCGTACTGCGTCGTCATTGACTTACTCCCTGAGGACTAGCTGAACGCTTGTGAAGGCTATCACAAAGTTCTTGACTTTAACTTTACCTGCAGGACGACTTTACATGACTATCGGGCGGGAACACGAGGGGCCCCCACCTAACCAAGAGTGGCGTTGGTTGGTGATCCGCCCCAAAGCTCGCGCGTGCGTGCATCCTCCGCCGGGTCGGCGTTCCCGCAGGTTACAGGAGATTAAACCACAGATCGCCCGCCTTGCCCGGACGGGGCTGGCTGTGGGGCCATGAGGCGGAGCGGGCACTCGTTCTGAAGAACCGGCTTTGGAATTTTTACCTGGGCGGGAAGCACGGTCAGGTGCGGCGTGACCAGGGCGGCGGGGCGGGCGGCGCCGGCTCCGTGCCACCCGGCCCGCGGCCCGGCGGCGGCCGCCGCGCGTGCGCGCCGTTGCCCGCCGCGGTGCCGTTGTAAGAGGGGCCGTTGTGAGCGGGGCCATCGCGTACGGGGGCACCGCCAGAAGGAAGGGCGGAAGGCGGCAGTACGCCGGGTACCGGCCCGCCGACTGGTGCGGCGAGGTCAGGGGTAGCGGAGAGCGGATCATCCGAACGAATTCGGCTTCCTCTTGGCCGCTCCCGCTTACCGCCGCCCGTGGAGCGCCACGGGCGGAGTTTCGGTGCCGTCGCGAGCAACAGTGCCCCGATGGCGCTGAGCGTGATGACGGCGTACCAGACCAGCTCGATCCGCAGCACCGACAGGCCGACCACGAGGCCGGAGAAGAGCGCCGCCCACAGGTACATGAGCAGCACCGTCTGGCGGTGCGAGTGGCCCATGTTCTGCAGCCGGTGGTGCAGGTGCTGCCGGTCGGCGTCGAACGGCGACATGCCCTTCATCGTCCGCCGGACCACGGCGAGCAGCATGTCCGTGTAGGGGATGATCCAGATCGCGACCGGGATGATCAGCGGCAGGATCGTCGGGAACCGGTTGACCGGGTGGGCACCTTGCGAGAAGTGGACCAGGAGGTTCTGGTCAAGCGATGCGGTGGACGAGATGGGCCCGTAGGCGAGCATCAGGCCGAGCAGCATCGACCCGGTGTCGCCCATGAAGATCCGCGCCGGGTTGAAGTTGTGCGGCAGGAACCCGAGGCACATGCCCGCGAGGACCGCGGAGGTCACCGCCGGCACCGACTGTGAGGGGATGCCGACCGAGTTGGTCAGCTCGTAGGAGTAGATCAGGTAACCGACCGCGGAGATGCCGACAACGCCGGCGGCGAGGCCGTCGAGGCCGTCGATGAAGTTCACCGCGTTGATCGTGGCGACGATGATGAGGATCGTCACCACGTAGCTCAGGTCCGGCTCAAGCAGGAAGTACTCGCTGTTTGCCCACGGGATCCAGGGCAGGTACGCGCCCGACCACACCACGATGCCGCCGGCCGCGATCTGGGCGGCCAGCTTGGAGATGGCGCCGAGGCCCCACCGGTCATCGACGATGCCGACGACCACCAGCAGGCCGCCGGCCAGCAGCAGTCCGTTGATGGGGCGCGAGGAAGGGAACGCCTGCCGCAGGTAGTTGCTGAACCGGTCGGCGACGAGCAGCCCGGCCACCAGGCCGCCGTACATCGCGACGCCGCCGAGCAGCGGGGTCGGCTGCGTGTGCACGTCCCGTTCCCTGGGTGCGTGCTGCGCGTGTATCGCGATCGCACCCTGTCTCACCAGCGGGGTGAGGAGATAGGTCACCACCGCCGCGATGATCAGGATGAAGAGATACTCTCTCACGGCGGTCGGCGATCAGTCGCCCGGTTCGGGGTTGTCCGCCGGATCGTCCGGCTTGCCGTCATTAGCCGCATCGGCGGCATTGGCCGCGTTCGCGGCGGCGATCGCCGCCGCGGCCCGGCGGTCGGCCGGGCTGAGCTCCGGCTCGGCGCCGGACGCGGCGGGCAGGTCGATCACCGGGACGACCTTCCTGAGGTCGTCGACGGAGAGCGCGCCCGCGCGCAGCAGCCGCGGCACCGTCCCCGTCAGGTCGAGGATCGTGGAAGGGACGTTATCCGCGCACGGCCCGCCGTCCAGGTAGACGGAGATCGCGTCACCGAGTTGCGTCTGCGCCTCATCCGCGGTCGTGGCGGCGGGGAGGCTGTGCCTGTTCGCGCTCGACACCGCCATCGGGCCGGTGCGGCGCAGCAAGTCAAGGGCGATCGGGTGCAGCGGCATGCGGACCGCGACCGTGCCCAGCGTGTCGCCAAGGTCCCACATGAGCGTCGGGCTCGCGCGGAAGACGAGCGTCAGCGGCCCCGGCCAGAACTCGTCGATCAGGTCCTGGCCGAACGCGCCGAGCGACTCCGTCAGCGCCGCGGCCGCCCGCACGCTGCCGACGAGGACGGGCGGCGGCATGTTCCTGCCGCGTCCCTTGGCGGCGAGCAGGTCGGTCACCGCCTTCGGATTGAAGGCATCCGCGCCGATCCCGTACACCGTGTCGGTCGGAAGCACCACAAGCTGGCCCTCCTGCACGGCGGATACCGCCGCGACCAGGCCCTCATCCCGCTGCTGCGTGTCGGCGCAGTCGTATCGAGCGCTCATCGGTTACATCCTAGGCGCTATTCGCCTGGCCACGTCGGCTTTCCCCCGGGGGAACGGTTACTCTCCCGGCCACATGGCAGTGACGAAGCGGTCTTTGCGCGTGAGGTCCTTGTGGTTGGCCGTGTCACGCCAGCCTGCCTCCTCTGCGAAGATCCAGAAGACGGCCGTGCCCTGCACGTCAGCGTGCTCGACGGCCACCAGGCCGCCGGGCCGCAGCAGCCAGCGGGCCACCCGCTCCACCGCGCGGAGGGCGTCGAGTCCGTCACCGCCGCTCCAGAGCGCGGCAGGCGGGTCGTACTCCGCCACCTCCGGCGGCACGATCGAGCCGAGCGGGATGTACGGGGGATTGGAGACCACCAGGTCGACGGTCCCGGCCAGGCCGGCGAGTTCGCCAAGCCCGGCGCGCGGATCCGGCGTGGTGAAGTCGCCCGCGTGCAGCAGCACCCGGCCCGCGGTATACCCGTCTACGTGCTTGGTGATGTTCCGCTCCGCCCAGCTCCTGGCCAGCGGGTCGCCCTCGACGGCGTGCACGGTGGCCCTTGGCACCTCCTGGGCGATGGACAGCGCGATCGCGCCCGAGCCGGTGCCGAGGTCAACGGCGACCGGCTCGGCGACGTTCATCGCCCTGAGCTTGTCGATCGCCCAGCCGGTCATCACCTCGGTCTCGGGCCGCGGCACGAACACGCCGGGGCCAACATCGAGCTCCAGGTAGCGGAAGTACGCCTGCCCCGTGATGTGCTGCAGCGGCTCGCGGTTCTCCCTGCGGCCGATGTCGACCCAGAACCGCGCGTCGAAGTCCTTGTCTGGCACGCTGTGCAGCTCGCCGCGCTTGACGTTGTGCACGTGCGCCGCGATCAGCTCGGCGTCGGCCCGCGGCGAGTCGACGCCGGCCTCGGCCAGTCGCGCCGTGGCGAGCGCGATCTCATCGAGCAGCAGGCTTCGCCCCTGCGCTCCCCCGCTCGCAGGAAAACCAAGGCTCGCTCGTTCCGAGGGCTCGCTCTTGCCCCAAGGCTCGCTCATTACTCTGCGGCCAGCTTCGCTTCCAGGTCGGCGGCCGCCAGGGCGTCGATCACGCCGTCCAAGTCGCCGTCGATGACCTGGTCGAGGTTGTACGCCTTGTAACCCACGCGGTGGTCGGAGATGCGGTTCTCAGGGAAGTTGTACGTGCGCACCCGCTCGGACCGGTCGACCGTGCGGACCTGGGCCTTGCGCTCGGCGCTCGCCTTCGCGTCCGCCTCGGCCTCGGCCGCCGCGAGCAGCCGCGACCGCAGCACGCGCAGGGCCTGCTCCTTGTTCTGGAGCTGGCTCTTCTCGTTCTGGCAGGAGACGACGATCCCGGTCGGCACGTGGGTGATGCGGACCGCGGAGTCGGTCGTGTTGACCGACTGACCGCCGGGGCCGCTGGAGCGGTAGACGTCGATGCGCAGGTCGTTCTCGTTGACCTGCACGTCGATGGGGTCGGCTTCCGGCGACACGAGCACGCCCGCGGCGGACGTGTGGATCCGCCCCTGCGACTCGGTGACCGGCACCCGCTGCACCCGGTGCACGCCACCCTCGTACTTCAGCCTGGACCAGGCGCCGGTGCCCCTGCCCGCCTTGACGGCCATGGTCGCGTCCTTGACGCCGCCGAGGCCGGTGAGCGTGGAGTCGATGATCTCCGTTTTCCAGCCGTGCCGCTCGGCGTAGCGCTGGTACATCCGCAGCAGGTCGCTGGCGAACAGCGCGGACTCTTCGCCGCCCTCGCCCGCCTTGACCTCGACGATGGTGTCGCGGTTGTCGTTCGGGTCCTTGGGCACGAGCAGCTTCCTGAGCCGCTCCTCAAGCTCCGCCCGCTGCTTGACCAGGGCGTCCGCCTCTTCCGCGAAGCCGGGGTCCTCCAGCGCCAGTTCCCTGGCGGCCTGCTCGTCGTCGTTGGTCTGCTGCCACTCGCGGTACGCGTTGACGATCGGGGTCAGCTCCGCGTAGCGCTTGGCGAGCGTCCTGGCCTGATCCGCGTCCGCGTGCACGTTGGGATCGGCCAGGGCACGCTCAAGCTCGGCGTGCTCGCTAGCCAAGTCACCTAGCCTGTCGAACAAAGGGATCGCGACCTTCCGTTACTTGTACCTCCGACAACATAGCGAAAGCGCCCGCGCGCCCTGCGGGCACACGGGCGCTTACAAAGCGCTACTTCTTGCCGGACTTGCCGGCCGTGCCCTGCACCTTGCCCTTGCCGAAGCGGGCCTCGAACCTGGCCACCCGGCCGCCGGTGTCGAGGATCTTCTGCTTGCCCGTGTAGAACGGGTGGCAAGCCGAGCAAACGTCGGTGCGGATCACGCCGCCCTGGGCGGTCGACCGGGTCACGAACGAGTTGCCGCAGCCACAGGTCACGTTGGTGACCTCGTAAGCCGGGTGAATCTCAGCCTTCATTACTGTCTGGCTCCTTGCCTCAAGCGGCCGCCGGGTCGTCGTGCCCTCGCTCACCCTGATGGGGCGGGCACTGAAGTGACGTGAACCGGAGCTGCGAACTAAGCGGCTTTAAGTTTGCCACACGCCTAAACCACGCGTGACCGGTCTGCATTCCCGCTGGCCGGACGGAGCCGGCCAGCGGGACAATGCGTTTTACCTGAACTACCTATCCCGGTCGTTGCCCAGGGTGGTCTTCTGCACCTGAAGCAGGAACTCCGCATTGCTGCGGGTCTTGCGCATCTGCTCCATGAGCAGTTCCAGGGCCTGCTGCGGCTCAAGGGCGTGCAGCACGCGGCGGAGCTGCCAGACGATCTTGAGCTCATCCGGCGCGAGCAGGATCTCTTCCTTACGGGTGGACGAGGCGTCCACGTCGACCGCGGGGAAGAGCCGCTTGTCGGCGAGCTCGCGGCGCAGCCGCAGCTCCATGTTGCCTGTGCCCTTGAACTCCTCGAAGATGACCTCGTCCATCCGGGACCCGGTCTCTATGAGGGCCGTCGCCAGGATGGTCAGCGAGCCGCCGTTCTCGATGTTGCGCGCCGCGCCGAAGAACCGCTTCGGCGGGTAGAGCGCGGTCGAGTCGACACCACCGGACAGGATCCGGCCGCTGGCCGGCGCCGCCTGGTTGTAGGCGCGGCCAAGCCGGGTGATGGAGTCGAGCAGCACGACCACGTCGTGCCCCATCTCGACCAGGCGCTTGGCCCGCTCGATGGCCAGCTCGGCGACCGTGGTGTGGGCGTCGGCCGGGTTGTCAAAGGTCGAGTGGATCACCTCGCCCTTGACCGTGCGCTGCATGTCGGTGACCTCCTCTGGCCGCTCGTCCACGAGGACGACCATGAGGTGGCACTCCGGGTTGTTCTTGGTGATCGCATTGGCGATGGCCTGCAGGATCATCGTCTTGCCGGCCTTCGGCGGCGACACGATCAGGCCGCGCTGGCCCTTGCCGATCGGGCTGATCAGGTCGATGATCCTGGTCGCCATGTTGGTCGGGTCGGTCTCAAGCCTGAGCCTGTCCTGCGGGTAGAGCGGGACCAGCTTGGAAAAGTCCGGCCGGCGCACCGACTCCTCCGGGTCAAGGCCGTTCACCTTGTCCAGCCGGACGAGTGCGTTGAACTTCTCCCGCCGCTCGCCGTCCCTCGGCTGGCGCACCGCGCCCTCGATCACGTCGCCCTTGCGCAGCCCGTGCCTGCGGACCTGGGAAAGCGAGACGTACACGTCGTTCGGTCCCGGCAGGTAGCCGGTCGTCCGCACGAACGCGTAGTTCTCAAGCACGTCCAAGATGCCCGCGATCGGGACGAGCACGTCGTCCTCGGCGATCACCGTCTCCGGCTCGCTGCCCGGCCGGTCGCCGCGGCGACGGTTGCGGTTGCGGAACCGGTCGCGGCCGCGCCGCCCGCCGCGGTCGTCGTCGTCGTCGGACCGGTTGTCCTGCCGGTTGTCCGGCCGGCTGTCCTGCCGGTTGTCCGGCCGAGTGTCCTGCCGGTTGTCGGACCGGCTGTCCGGCCGGCTGTCTTGCCGGTTGTCCTGCCGGTTGCCGCCGGTGCTCCCGCCCTGAGCGTTCTGGCCGTTGCGGCTGTTGCTCGCGGCGGCGGGCTCGCGGTTCTCGCGGTTGTCCGTGCGCTCACGGCGCTGGTCGCGTCCGTTGCCACCCTGGTCGTCGCGGCGCCGGTTGCGGTTGCGGTCCCTGCGGCCCTCCTGGCCCTGGGACTCGTGGCCCTGGGAGTCGGTGCCCGCCTCGGCGGGCGCCTCCACGGCGCTTGCCGCTCCGGAGTTCGACTCAACGGAGGGTGCAGCTTGCTGTGCCGCCACGGTAACCGTGCGCTCGGCCTCACCCACGCCGGAATGACCGGCGCTGACCGGCGCATCGCCGATACCGCCGCCCGCCGCCGCGGGTGCGGCCACGCCAATTCCAGACCGGACGGATGTGTCTGCTTCCATAGCGTCCTGATTCAGGGGGCGAGGCGCGTCGGCTCCCGCGGACGTGCCCCGCGTGGCTGTTTGACTTGCACTGCGTGCGGTAGAGCGACCGCCACCAGTCCGCTCTTGGATCGCGGCGACGAGGTCCCCCTTCCGCATTCGCCCTGTCCCTGAGATACCAAGTTCCTGGGCGATCCGCTGCAGATCAGAAACAAGCAGCTTGGACAGGTCTCCGCCGCCGCTCCGGCTCGATGACCGTGGGGCGGCACCGGCGGGCTCGGCGGCCGGGTGACCGATGGGGGGTTCCTCGGGCGCGGGGGACGCGCCGCTGAGGACTTCGGTGGTGTCGCTCACTAATGGTCCTTCCATTATGATCCTCGGCCGCCTGGGCGTCTTCTCGACCCCGGTCCGCCTGCGCCAGCCCGATCCGTATCGCTTGCGAGGCTCTCACTAAGGCATGATTTCGCTCGCAACTACGCTCGACACCTCCGCCGGTACGTCGAGTTTGTCCGTGTTTGCGGACTATCCTGGACGACCAGCGTAATGATGTGCAACGGGGTGGCGCTCAGGGGAACGTGCCGCTCTCCTGGGGTGACGCCAAGAGCCCGATCCCTGGGCAGGTATACGTTACCCCCCAGGCGACGCGTGGATGAACAGCACCTGCCCCGCATTGGGGCAACCGATGCTGCACCCAGCCTAACACCGACAGCGCCCACGGCATTCCTTTGCAGCCATCCAATGTCGCGGAAAAGGGGGTTTAACCGGCTAGGCGAGGACTACTTCAGCATCAGCGTCACCGGGCACCGGGAACGCCCCGTGTCACGCTGGCACCCTGTCGCTCGACGGCTAGCGGGCTTATGTGCCAGTCGATACCCGTTTCTACCGCGATCGAATCCAACCGTTTTACCTCATCCTGTGTCGGACTTCCCGTTAGGAACGCGAGGACGGACGGCCCCGCGCCTGAGACGACCGCGGGCACGCCCGCGGCGCGCAACCGGGCGACGAGATCGTGCGTGTGCGGCATCGCGGTAGCCCGGTAGTCCTGGTGCAGCTTGTCCTCCGTGCCTTCGAGCAGCGCGTCTGGCCGTGCCGTCAGCGCGGCGATGAGCAGCGCCGCGCGCCCGGCGTTGCGCGCCGCGTCGGCGTGCGGCACGGCCGCGGGCAGCAGTCCGCGCGCGACCTTGGTGGACACCGGCGCCGGCGCGATGAACGCGACAGGGAGCACCTCGGGAAGCGGGTCAAGTTTGATGGCGCGCGCCTCAGGCAGCCCGGCGGCCCCTGTTACGAACCACGCGATCGTCAGCCCGCCGAACAGGCAAGGCGCCACGTTGTCCGGGTGGCCCTCAAGCACGCTGGCGAGCGGCAGCACGTCCTCGGGCGCGACGCTCGCGCCAGCGAGCGCGCGCGCCGCGAGGACGCCCGCGACGATCGCGGCCGCCGACGAGCCGAGGCCGCGCCCGTGCGGTATCCGGTTCACGCAGCGCAGCGCGAGGCCCGGCGGCTGTGCGAGGTTCAGGTCATCGAACGCCACCCGCATCGCCCGGGCTATGAGGTGCTTCTCCCCCACGTCCGCGAGGTCTTCCATTCCTTCGCCGGACACCTCGATGTCCAGCCCGGACCCGGTGACGCGCGCCTCGACCACATCGTGCAGCCCGAGCGCCAACCCGAGCGTGTCGAACCCCGGCCCGAGGTTCGCGCTGGTGGCGGGCACCCGCACGCGCAACGGCCCCTCAGCCCACTCCATTAACCCTCGTTTCAGAGAACTTCACGGTGTCCGCACTCAGCCCGTCATGACGCCGATGATGCGGGATACAAAGGGCCCCCGGAGGGGCTCGTTGTATCCCGCATGATGTCCGACCGCCCCACGCCGGCTACGCCAGGCCAAGGGCGGCCGCCGCCGAGGCGGCGTCAACCGGGACCGTGGTCGGCGCGGGAGCGCCGGACAGGGCCCAGTCCGGGTCTTTCAGGCCGTTGCCGGTGATCGTGCAGACCACGCGGGAGCCGGCCGGGATGCGCCCGTCCGCCGACGCGGCGAGCAGGCCGGCCACGCTGGCCGACGAGCCGAGCTCGCCGAATACCGCCTCGTCGCGCGCGATGATCCGGTACGCGGCGAGGATGTCCCTGTCGGTGACCTTGTCGATGAGGCCGCCAGAGGCGTCCCTTGCCTCCTCGGCGAGGTGCCAGGACGCCGGGTTGCCTATCCTGATCGCCGTCGCGATCGTCTGCGGGTGCGAGACAGGCGCGCCGTCCACGATCGGGGCCGCGCCCGATGCCTGGAAGCCGAACATCCGCGGCTTCCTCGACGAGAGCCCGAGCGAGAAGTACTCCTGGTAGCCCATCCAGTACGCGGTGATGTTGCCCGCGTTGCCGACCGGCAGGCAGTGGATGTCCGGGGCGTCGCCGAGCGCGTCCACGATCTCGAATGCCGCGGTCTTCTGGCCCTGGAGCCGGTCCGGGTTGACCGAGTTGACCAGCGCGACCGGGTACTCGATCGAGAGCTTCTGCGCCAGCTCAAGGCAGTCGTCGAACGACCCGTCGACCTGCAGCAGCTTGGCGCCGTGCACGAGCGCCTGCGCGAGCTTGCCGATCGCGATCTTGCCCTTGGGCACGAGGACGGCACAGGTCAGGCCGGCCCGCGCCGCGTAGGCGGCGGCGGACGCGGAGGTGTTGCCCGTCGAGGCGCAGATCACCGCCTTGGCACCCCTGGCGGCGGCCACGGTGATCGCGGTCGTCATGCCGCGGTCCTTGAACGACCCGGTCGGGTTGAGGCCTTCCACCTTCAGGTACACGTCGCAGCCCGTGCGCGCGGAGAGCGCGGGCGCGGGCAGCAGCGGCGTGCCGCCCTCCTGGAGTGTCACGGGCGGCATCCCCGCCGTGACCGGGAGCCGATCGCGGTACTCGGTGATGATGCCGCGCCACGGCGCGCGCGCCCCGGTGGTCACCGCGGCTTCGGAGCTCATTACTGGTCTCCCTCCCCTTCGACCCGCATCACGCTCGCCACCGCCCGGACGACCGGCAGCGCCTGGAGCTCGGAGATCGTCGCGGCGAGGTCGGCGTCCCGCGCCTCGTGCGTGACGATGATGAGCAAGGCGTCCTCGCCCCTGCTGGTCTGCCTGACCGCCTGGATCGAGACGCCGTGCCTGGCGAACGCCTCGGCGACGGGGGCGAGCACGCCCGGCTTGTCCGCCACGTCCAGGGATACGTGGTACCTGGTCAGCGTATCGCCCATGGGCAGGACCGGCAGCTCGGCGTAGGTAGAAAGCTCGGGGCCCTTGGTCCCGGCGAGCCGGTTGCGCGCGACGGCAACGATGTCACCGAGCACCGCCGACGCCGTGGGGGTCCCGCCTGCCCCCGCGCCGTAGAACATCAGCCGTCCCGCGGAGCCTGCCTCGACGAACACCGCGTTGTACGCGCCGCCGACGGCCGCCAGGGGGTGGGTGCGCGGGATCATCGCCGGGTGGACGCGCACCGCGACGCCATCCGCCGAACCGCCGCCGCCCGACCGCTCGCAGATCGCGAGCAGCTTGACGGTCCGGCCGAGCGCCTTCGCCGACGCGATGTCCGCCGCGGTCACCTCGGTGATGCCCTCGCGGTAGACGTCGGCGGCGGTCACCCGCGTGTGGAAGGCGAGCCCGGCCAGGATCGCGGCCTTGGCCGCGGCGTCGAACGCCTCCACGTCGGCGGTCGGGTCGGCCTCGGCGTAGCCGAGCGACTGCGCCTCCTCGAGTGAGTCGCCGAAGTCCGCGCCCGAGCTGTCCATCCGGTCAAGTATGAAGTTGGTGGTGCCGTTGACGATGCCGAGCACGGGGTGCACCGTGTCGCCGGCCAGCGACTCGCGCAGCGGGCGGAGGATCGGGATGGCACCCGCCACCGCCGCCTCGTAATACAGGTCGGCGCCGAACGCCCGCGAGGCCGCGTGGATCTGCTCGCCGTGCTCGGCGAGCAGCGCCTTGTTGGCCGTGACCACGGACTTACCGCTTTCCAGGGCGCCGAGGATCAGCGACCTGGCCGGCTCGATGCCGCCGATCACCTCGATGACAATGTCCACGTCGGAGCGGGTCGCCAGGCCCATCGCGTCGGTCGTGAGCAGCGCGGGGTCCACCCCCTCGCGCGGGTGCGAGAGCCGGCGCACCGCGATGCCCACAAGCTCGAGCCGCGCGCCGGTCCGCACGGCGAGGTCGTCGGCCTGCTCGGCGAGCAGCCGCGCGACCTGGGTGCCGACGACGCCGCAGCCGAGCAGCGCCACCCGGAGCACTTTGCCGGGTTTATCTTCGCCAAAGCTCATCCGACGTCCAATCGCAGCAGGTCATCTAGTGTCTCGCGGCGGACGATCTCCCGCGCCGCCCCGTCGGTCACCGCGACCACGCCCGGGCGCGGCAGGTGGTTGTAGTTCGAGGCGAGCGACCGGCAGTACGCCCCGGTCGCCGCGACGGCGAGCAGGTCACCCGGCGCGAGGTCCGCCGGCAGGTAACAGTCCTTGACCACGATGTCGCCGCTCTCGCAGTGCCTGCCGACCACCCGGGAAAGCACCGGCGGCGCGGCCGACGACCGGGACGCGAGGACGCAGGTATAGGACGCGTCGTACAGCGCGGTGCGGACGTTGTCGCTCATCCCGCCGTCCACGCTCACGTAGGTCCTGATCCCGTCGACGTCCTTGATCGTGCCGACCTCGTAGAGCGTCACGGTCGACGGCCCGATGATCCCGCGGCCCGGCTCGATCGTCAGCCGTGGCTGGGGAATGCCGAGGACGATGCACTGGGACGCCACGATCGCGCGCAGCCCGGCCGCCAGCGTCTTCACCTCAGGCGCGTCGTCCTCTGGCACGTACGCGATGCCGAACCCGCCGCCCAGGTCGAGCTCCGCCACGTGCACGCCGTGCTCGGTGTGGATCCGCCCGGCCAGCTCGAGCACCCGGTGCGCGGCCACCTCGAAGCCGCCGGTGTCGAATATCTGCGAGCCGATGTGGGAGTGCAGCCCGGCGAACTCAAGCTGGGAGAGCGCGAGCACGCGGCGGACCGCCTCGTCGGCGGCGCCAGAGGCGAGCGAGAAGCCGAACTTCTGGTCGTCGTGCGCGGTGGCCATGAACTCATGCGTGTGCGCCTCGACCCCGGTCGTCACCCGGACAAGGACGCGCGGCCGTGCGCCCGCCGCCTCCGCGTAGTAGGCGAGCCTGGCGATCTCCTCGAACGAGTCGACCACGATGTGCCCCACACCCGCGGCCACCGCCTGCTCGATCTCCGCGGGCAGCTTGTTATTGCCGTGCAGGGTGATCAGCGCCGGGTCCACCCCCGCCGACAGCGCGACCGCGAGCTCGCCGCCGGTGCAGACGTCCACGCCAAGGCCCTCTTCCGTGACCCAGCGAAGCACGGCGCGGGAGCAGAACGCCTTGGACGCGTAGTACACCTGCGCGTCCTCGCCGAACGCGTCCATGTACTCGCGCGCCCGGCTCCGCACGTCCGCCTCGTCCATGATGAGCGCCGGCGTGCCG
>Ga0210389_10001935_pt1 | contig 16550 bp, 15 predicted proteins | sample IncBWH28OmetaG_FD_160127 | JGI IMG/M metagenome (GOLD analysis project Ga0210389, IMG submission 160127) | Forest soil microbial communities from Barre Woods Harvard Forest LTER site, Petersham, Massachusetts, United States - Inc-BW-H-28-O ...
TCGACCCGACGATAGATCACGTCGACCCGCTTCAGGCCTTCGGTGGTGCGCATGAACACCTCATCGTTCTTGACGATGAGGTCGCGGCCCTCGACCAGCTCGATGCCGAGCTTGTCGGCGAGGAAGGAGTGCTCGTAATAGGCTGAATTGTAGACGCCGGGCGTCATCAGCGCCACCGTCGGCTCGGCCGAGGCGGAAAGCGGGGCCACCGAGCGCAGCGCCGACAACAGCTCGTCCGGGTACTTTTCCACAGGCGCGACGCGGTGGCGGGCGAACAGGTCCGGAAACAGCCGCATCATGATTTCGCGGTTTTCCAGCATGTAGGACACGCCCGAGGGCGTGCGCGCATTGTCCTCCAGCACGAAGAAGTTTTCCGGGTTGACGCGGACGATGTCGATGCCGGCGATGTGGACATAGACGTCGTGCGGCACGTTCTGCCCGTTCATCTCCGGCCGGAACACCGGATTCTGGAAGATCAAATCGTCCGGAATGATATTGGCGCGCAGCACATCGCGGTTGTGATAGATGTCGCGCAGGAACATGTTGAGCGCGCGGACGCGCTGTTTCAGGCCTTTTTCGAGGATGCCCCACTCCTTCCCCGACATGATCCGCGGGATCACGTCGAAGGGAATCAGCCGTTCCTGGGCCTCGGCGTCGCCATAGACGGCAAAGGTGATGCCGATCCGCCGGAACAGCAGTTCGGCTTCCTGACGGCGATATTCCAGGGCGTCCGGTGGCGTCTCCTTGAGCCAGCGGGAGAGCTCCCGGTAGGCCGGCCGGACGTCGCCGTCGGGCCCATTCATTTCGTCGAACGCAACTGCCATATATCCCGACTGTTTCCTTGGGCCATGCGCGACAGTGCATGACTTAAAGGGATGGTAGCAAGGCCCGGGCCAGCGCGATATGCATGGGCCGGGGAGCATTTGGGTACGCGGGGTTCCCGGACTGCCTGAAAAAACGGCTGCTAACTGCTTATTTCGGCGGCAAAATCCGTGACTCCGCTGCGCTGTTTGCGCAAGGTCGCGGCAATGCAGGGCGAGGAGAGATCATGAACGATATCGTCACCGCGGGGATTCTGGTGATCGGCGACGAGATCCTGTCCGGGCGGACCAAGGACAAGAACATCGGCTTTATCGCGGAATACCTGACCAATATCGGGATCGACCTCAAGGAGGTCCGTGTCGTCGCCGACGACGAGGCCGAGATCATCGCGGCGCTGGACGCGCTGCGCCATCGCTACGATTACCTCTTTACCACCGGCGGCATCGGGCCGACCCATGACGACATCACCGCCGACAGCGTCGCGAAGGCGTTCGGGGTCGGCATCGACTATCACCCCGAAGTGGTCGCCCGTTTCAAGGAGCGGTTCCACAACCCCGGCGAATTGAACGAAGCGCGGCTGCGCATGGCGCGGATTCCCGACGGCGCCGAACTGATCCAGAGCGCCACTATCCTCGCGCCCGGCTTCAAGATCGGCAATGTCATCGTCATGGCCGGGGTGCCCTCGATCATGCAGGCGATGATGGACATCGTCGCGCCGAAGCTGAAATCGGGGGTGCGGATGCTGTCGGACACGGTCCGCGCCAATGCGCGCGAAGGCGACATCGGCGGTCCCTTGCGTGCCATCGCCAACGCCCATCCCGACACCATGATCGGCAGTTATCCGTTCCAGGACGAAGACAAGAAGCCGAACACCAATCTGGTGGTCCGCTCGCGCGATCCCGAAAAACTCGGCGCCGCGATGGCCGCGGTGAAGGAAATGCTGGCGGGATTGAACGTAACCCGTTAGCGGATCGGTCATTCGGGAAGCGAGTGGCGTCGCGACGGCTGCGATCCGAAAAGATATGGGAGAACGACAATGGCGGAGCATCCGGAATTGAGCGCGCAGGAGCGGGCGGGCAAGGCCTTTCCGGTCTCATGGGACCAGTTTCACAGGGATTGCCGGGCGCTGACCTGGCGGCTGAATGAAGTCGGCCCGTTCCATGCCGTTATCGCGATCACCCGCGGCGGGCTGGTGCCGGCGGCGATCGTCGCCCGCGAACTCGGCGTGCGCGTCATCGATACCGTCTGCATAGCGAGCTACGATCACACCAAGCAGGGCGACCTCAAGGTTTTGAAGGGCATTTCCGCCGACACCGCGAAACTCGGCGGCGGCACCGGCAAGGGACTGTTGATCGTCGACGATCTCGTCGACACCGGCAAGACCGGGCGGCTGGTGCGCGAGATGATCCCGGATGCGCATTTCGCAACGGTGTATGCAAAACCGATGGGGCGGCCGCTGGTCGACACCTTCATCACCGAAGTGTCGCAGGACACCTGGATCTTCTTTCCCTGGGATACCGCACTGTCGTTCCAGCCGCCAATCCGCGAAGGCGCGGCGTGATGTCTCCAACCTCTCCCCGCTCTGCGCGGGGAGAGGTCGCCGCGCTCTTGGCGCGGCGGGTGAGGGGCGAGGCACACTATTAGATTTGGCATCGCCGTTCGTGGAAGCAGCCCCTCACCCCAACCCTCTCCCCGCTAAGAGCGGGGCGAGGGAGTAGAGGGTCACCCATGCCCCTGCAAAACCGCGTCACGCCTACCGGCGACATCATCGCGACTCCGCATCGCGGAATGTTCACAGGCAATCGCGGCATCATCCATGACCCCGCAACCAGGACGCTGACGCGGCGCTGGGCCAGCAAGGCGTGGCTGACCTGCGTTTGCGAGTTCCGGGGCCGGCGGCGCGAAGTGATGGGCGGGCGCAGCTGGACCGAGCTTTTCTTTCTCGACGAGGCGACGGCGTTGGCGGCAGGCCATCGACCGTGCTTCTTCTGCCGCCGCGACGATGCCAACCGGTTTCGCGCCACCTGGGAGAAGGGCAACGGGGTTGAAGACGTGCTCGCGCCCGAGATCGACGCCGTGCTTCACGGCGAGCGGCTTGCAGGCGGCAAGAAGCGGCTGCATCCGCTTCCTGCTCCCATGGTTGAGCTACCCGACGGCGCGATGGTGCAGGCGGGAGGTGAGAGTTTTCTGATCGCGCAGGGCCGGGCACTGGCGTGGTCGCCGGCCGGTTATCGTGAGCCCCAGAATGCGCTTGGGGATGGCATGCTGTTGACGCCGCCCTCGACGCTGCGTGCACTCTCGGCGGGTTACCGGCCGGTCTTGCATCCGAGCGCGGAGCGCGCCGCGGAATCCTAGCGCAATGGCCTGCCTTGCTCGTCGACGGACCGGCGCGAATCGCGCAGCGTCCATTCCTTGATGATTTGTCGGCAGCGTTGCAGTTCAGCGTCGTCCACGGCGTTCTGCGCCGAACGTGCCGCGCGATCGACCATGGCCTGGCAGGCATTGAGTTGATCGCGTTCACCGGCGCACGCGGGCCACGCGATCGCGGCCAGCACCGTGATGATCAGCGCGGCGCGTGTCGAAGACAAGAACATCAGCCGAACCGCTGCCGCGCGAGTTGCGCGCCGGCGCCGAGCGCCATCAATTTAGCTTCGGCGATCGAGCGGTGCATCGGCGCCATGCCGCAATTGGTTGTTACGACGATGTTGCTCTTCGGCACGAATTTCGACACCGCGTCGATCACCCCTGCAACATCCTCCGCGGTTTCCACGGTGTCGCTGGCGACGTCGATCACGCCGGCCTGCACGATCTTGCCCTTGAGCAGAGCGAGCAGTTCCAGCGGCACCCTGGAATTGCGGCATTCGATCGCGACCTGCTGGATCGTGCTCTGGTCGATCGCCGGAAAGATATCCTCGTATTGCCGCCATTCACTACCCAGCGTCGCTTTCCAGTCGGTATTGGCCTTGATGCCGTAACCGTAGCAGATGTGGACCGCGGTGGCGCAGGTGAGGCCTTGCGCGGCGCGTTCCAGCGCCTTGATGCCCCAGTCCGAAACTTCGTCCATGTAGACGTTGAAGGCGGGCTCGTCGAACTGGATCACGTCGACGCCGTCGGCCTGCAAAGCCTTGGCCTCCTCGTTGAGCAGTTCGGCGAAGGCGAACGCCATCTTGATCCGGTCGCCGTAATATTTATCCGCGATGGTGTCGATGATGGTCATCGGGCCGGGCAGGGTGAATTTCAATTTGCGCGCGGTGTGGGTGCGGGCGACGCGGGCCTCGTCGGCATGGACGCGGCCCTTCAGCCGCAGCGGCGCCACCACCTGCGGCACCATCGCCTTGTAGCGGTCTTTGCGGATTCCCATTTCCACCTTGTGGGCGAAGTCGATGCCCTCGATCTTCTCCAGAAAACCGTGGACGAAATGCTGCCGGGCCTGCTCGCCTTCGGTGACGATGTCGACGCCGGCGTCTTCCTGCAGCTTGACCGCGATCAGCGTGGCGTCGCGCTTGGCGCGCGCGAGCTCATCGCCCGACGATTTCCAGGGCGCCCACAATTTGTTGGGTTCCGCCAGCCATTCCGGCTTCGGCAGCGAGCCGGCGATCGTGGTTGGAAACAGCATGAGGGCCTCCCGGACGGTTCTGGTTGAGCGCCTGTGTGCCATGTTCGCCATGCGCTTCACAAGACCGCATGCCGACTGGAACAGGCTGACGCCGCAGGCTAGGATGTGGGCAGCTTTCCTCTGGATCACCCCATGATCGACCTCTATTACGCGCCGACGCCGAACGGCTGGAAAATCTCGATCATGCTGGAGGAGCTCGGGCTTCCCTACCGGGTCATTCCCGTCAACATCCGGGCCGGCGAGCAGTTTCGGCCGGAATTTCTGGCGCTCAGCCCGAACAACCGCATCCCCGCGATCGTGGACCAGGCGCCTGCCGACGGCGGCGAGCCGTTTTCGGTGTTCGAGACCGGCGCGATCCTGATCTATCTCGCCGAAAAGACCGGCCGCTTTCTGCCAAAGGACATGCGCGGCCGGTCCGTCGTCACGCAATGGGTGATGTGGCAGATGGGGGGCTTGGGTCCGATGCTCGGCCAGCACGGCCATTTCGCGCTCTATGCGCCGGCAAAGATCCCCTACGCCATCGAGCGCTACCGCGACGAGGCGGCAAGGCTGTATCGCGTGCTCGACACGCAACTGGGCAAGACAGGGGCTTACGTCGCCGGCGACTATTCGATCGCCGACATCGCCTGCTTTCCCTGGACCATGACCCACAAGGCGCAAGGCTTTACGCTCGACGACTATCCCAACATCAAGCGCTGGTACGCCGAAATCCGCGCCCGGCCCCAGGTGCAGGCGGGGCTGGCGATCGGCAAGTTCGTCAAGGAGCCTTTCGACGAGGAGGCGCGCAGGAACATGTTCGGGCAAAAGGCGAAGGAGATGGTGGGGAGGAAGTGAACCGTCATCCTGAGGTGCGAGCGCTTGCGAGCCTCGAAGGATGACCAGCCGTGATGTCGCGCCCTTCGAGGCCGCCGCGTCGCGGCGGCACCTCAGGGTGACGGAACGTATTGGGAAACAACGCCGCGAACGCGGCAACACAAAGGAAACGCCATGATCGAATTCTTCCTCGACTGCTCCAGCCCCTGGACCTATCTCGCCTTCCACAACATCCAGCCGCTCGCGAAGGAATTCGGCGAGGAGATTACCTGGCGCCCGATCCTGGTCGGCGGCATCTTCAACACCATCAATCCCAGCGTCTATGCCTCGCGCGAACATCCGGTGGCGGCCAAGGAGGCCTACCAGAAGAAGGACATCGCGGATTGGGCGCGTTCGGCGGGGCTTGCCATCAAAATGCGGCCGACGGTGTTTCCGGTGAACAGCGTGAAGGCGATGCGCGGCTGCATTTTCCTCGGCAATGACCTGGTCCCGTTCGCGCGCGCGGTATTCGAGGCCTATTGGAGCCATGACAAGGACATCTCGCAGGATGCGGTGCTCACCGAAGTCTGCAAGCGCGTCGGTGTCGATCCGGAAAAATTCCTTGCCGGCATCTCGCAACAGGCGATCAAGGATCAGCTCAAGGCCAATACCGATGAAGTCATGGCGCGCGGCGGCTTCGGCTCGCCGACCATCTTCATCGACAAGACGGACATGTATTTCGGCAACGACCGGTTGCCGCTGGTTCGCGAGGCGCTGGCCCGGCGCAAGGAGCGGGCCGCCTGATGCCAAAGGCGGTCGTCTGCCGCGAACTCGGCCCGCCCGAGCGGCTGCGTCTGGAAACATTCGCCGCGCGGCCGCTGCAGCCGGGCGAAGTGCGCGTCACCGTTCATGCCGCCGGGATCAACTTTCCCGACATCTTGATGGCCGCCGGAGAATATCAGCTCAAGCCCGATCTGCCGTTCACGCCGGGCGTGGAAGCGGCGGGCGAGGTGACGGAAGTGGCCGATGGCGTGGCCGGTGTCGCGGCCGGCGACCGCGTCATTGTTAAAATGCGCCACGGGGCTTATGCCGATGAGGCCGTGGTTGCGCCGTCGCAGCTCATTCCGCTGCCACGGGCGTTCGACTACGCGGAAGGCGCGACCTTCCTCGCCGCTCACGGCACCGCCTATCACGCGCTGATCGATCGCGGCCAGGTCAGGCCGGGCGAAGTGTTGCTGGTGCATGGCGCCGGCGGCGGCGTGGGTCTGGCCGCGGTCGAGATGGGCAAGATGCTGGGCGCAACCGTGATTGCGGCGGCGTCATCGGAGGAAAAACTTGGCGTCGCACGGGCGAAGGGCGCCGATCATCTCGTGCTGTACGGACGCGAGCCGTTCCGCGAGGCAGTGAAGCGCATCACCGACGGCCGCGGCGCGGACGTGGTGTTCGATCCCGTTGGCGGCGCGATCTTTGAGGAGAGCCTACGCTGCATCGCCTGGGGCGCGCGGCTCCTCGTGATCGGCTTCACCGGCGGCATCGGGCTTGCCCGCACCAATCTGCTCCTGATCAAAGGAGCGAGCGTGCTCGGCGTCCGTGCCGGCGAGGCGGTACGAAAGAATCCCGCGCTGGGCGAGGTGCGGCAGAAGGCGCTCACGGAATGGGCCGAGGCCGGAAAGATCCGCCCCCATATCTCGCATCGCCTGCCGCTGGAGGAATATGCCAAAGCGATGCGGCTGCTGGTCGACCGCAAGGCGATCGGGCGCGTCGCGCTGACGATGCGGTGACTCTCTCATTCGTCGTCCCGGCGAAGGGCGGGACCCATCTGTCGAGAGCGCAAAGTGGGAGACGCTCTTCGCAAAACCAAAGCCGGTGGTTATGGGTCCCGGCCTTCGCCGGGACGACGGCTACGACTTCACTCATACGCGCGCTCGTCCCACCACGGGAAGTAATCGGGCATGTCGGCCGAGACCTTGTCCTTGAACACCGCCGGGCGCTTTTCCAGGAACGCCACCACGCCTTCTTTCACGTCCGCCGAGCGGCCGCGGGCGTAGATGCCACGGCTGTCGACCTTGTGGGCTTCCATCGGATCGTCGGCGCCCAGCATGCGCCACATCATCTGCCGGATCAGCGCCACCGACACCGGTGCGGTCTTGGCCGCGATTTCACGCGCGAGCGCGTGCGCGGTCGGCAACAGCTGGTCCGGCGGCACCACCTTGCTGACGAGGCGGCCGGCGAGCGCCTCCTGCGCCGGAAACACGCGGCCCGTATAGCACCACTCCAGCGCCTGCGAGATGCCGACGATGCGCGGCAAGAACCAGCTCGACGCCGCCTCCGGCACGATGCCGCGCTGGGAAAACACGAATCCGAAGCGCGCGGCCTCGGAGGCGATGCGGATATCCATCGCCAGCTGCATGGTGACGCCGATGCCGACCGCGGGGCCGTTCACCGCCGCGATCACCGGTTTCAGGCATTTGAAAATCCGCAAAGTCAGCTGGCCGCCGCCGTCGCGCACATTGGGATCGCTGTAGTCGACCTTGCCATCGGCGAGCCGCTTCACCGGCCCGCGCCGCGCGTCGCGATCGAAAGTGTCGGCGCCGGCGGAAAGGTCGGCGCCGGCGCAGAAGCCGCGCCCCGCGCCGGTGACGATGATGGCGCGGACGTCGTCGTCCTTGTCGGCGGCATCGAAGGCCTCGATCATTTCCCGCTGCATCACGCCGTTGAAGGCGTTGAGCTTATCGGGCCGGTTCAGCGTGATGGTGAGAATCTGTTCGGCGACCTCGTATTTGATCGTCTCATATGCCATGGGGGGGTCCTCTCGGGTATTGTTGATTTCTTCTCGTCATTGCCGGGCTTGACCCGGCAATCCATCTTGCGAAGAAGATGGATGCGCGGGTCAAGCCCGCGCATGACGATTTGTATTTGCCGCGCCGTGCTACTTCTTCGGCGGGCTCGGCCACGGCTTCTGCGGCCCGCGCATGCCCTCGAACGCCTTCGCCATGGCGAGTACGCCGAGATCGTCGAAGCGGCGGCCGATAATCTGCACGCCGATCGGAAAGCCCTTTGCGCTGAAGCCGCCATTGATAGAGGCGGCCGGATTTTCCGACATGTTCCACGGCACGGTGTAGGCGATGTGCTCGAACGGCTTTGCGGGATCGTTGATCGGGGAGGCGAGTTCGGCTGCGAAATTCACCACCGGCGAGACCGGCGAAATCACATAATCGAGATCGCAGAACAGTTTTGCCGCGGCGGATCGGATCGCCATGGTGGCATTGAAACCCCTGATGACGTCGACGCCACTCAGCTTCGCGCCTCGCTCCGCCCATTGGACGAGGTAAGGCAGCGCCTTGGCGCGCTCGGCCGGCGTCAACCTGGAAAGATCGTCCCACATCCGCGCGCGCCAGAAATCGTCGAGCCCGTCGAGCATCTCGCGCGTCAGCACGCCTTCGACCTCGGTGACGACGGCGCCGGCGGACTCGAAGGCTTTCGCGGCCTTCACGGCGACCGCGCGCACTTCCTTTTCCAGCGGTTGGCCGACGCAGAGATCGAGCATCAGCCCGATACGCAATTTGCGGATCGGCTTTTCCAGCGCCTTCCAGTGGATGTTGTCGGGCGGCAAGCTCATGCCGTCGCGGCGATCGGGCCGCGACAGCACGCTCATCATCAAGGCGGCATCATCGACGGTGCGGGTCATCGGTCCCGCGACGCGGCCGACATAGGGCGGATCGACCGGAATCCGGCCCAGGCTCGGTTTCAGGCCGACCAAGCCGCACCAGCATGACGGCAGCCGCACCGAGCCGCCGATGTCGGTGCCGAGATGCAGCGGGCCGTAACCGGCCGCTGCCGCAGCACCGGCGCCGGCGCTGGAGCCGCCGGGGTTCTTGCTGAGGTCCCAAGGGTTGCGGGTGAGGGGATGGAAGCTCGACAGCCCCGACGACAGCATGCCGTAATCCGGCATGGTGGTCTTGGAGAAGATCACCGCGCCGGCTTCGCGCAGGCGCGCGGCCGGCGGCGCGTCGGCCGCGGCCGGCACCAGTTTGACGCTGGCGGCGCCGAGCGGCACCGGCACGCCCTTGGTCGCGATATTGTCCTTGATCGTGACCGGCACGCCGTCGAGCGGACCCATCGGCTCGCCTTTGTGCCAGCGTTCGCTCGATGCTTTTGCCACCGCGCGGGCGCCGTCGGGATCGAAAGCATAGAGCGCCTTGAGGTGCGGCTCCCACGCCGTGATATGCGACAGCACGTCCTCCAGCACTTCGGACGGAGAGAATTGTTTGGCACGAAAGCCCGCGATCAGGTCGACGGCGGAAAGGTCGTGCAGCGAGGAGACGGTTTGCTGCGATGCCGGCCTATGCATGGGCACCTGCCGGCAGCCGGGCTTCGATGATCCGCGCGAACATGCTGGCGCCGATCGGAAGGATCTTGTCGTCCAGCACATAGCCGGGATTGTGCACGGGCACCGAGCCGTCGTGGCCGACCCAGAAATAGGCGCCGGGGATCGCCTGCATCATGTCGGCAAAATCCTCGCTGCCCATTTTCGGCTGCGATCGCGTGATGACCTTGGCGGGGTCGACCACCGTGCGCGCCACCGCCTCGACCACCCGGGACTGCTCCTCCTGGTTGACCAGCACGCTGAACGTGTCGCGGATATCGGCAACGATTTCGACCTGGAAGGCGCTGGCGATGCCGGCGCAGAGCGCGCGCATCCGCTCGCGGATCAGCGCGCGCACCTCGTCGGAAAAGGCCCGCACGGTGCCGCAGAGTTTGGCCTCGCCCGGAATCACGTTGTAGGCGGAGCCCGCATGCAGCTGGGTGATCGACAGCACCGCCGATTTCAGGGGGTCGACGTTGCGGCTGACGATGGTCTGCAGCGCTTGTCCAAGCGTCATCGCGACCACGATCGGGTCCTTCGAGCGCTCCGGCATCGCGCCATGCGCGCCGTAACCGGTGATGGTGATGTCGAAGAAGTCGGCGCCGGCCATCGCCGGCCCCGGCAGGATCGCGACCTCGCCGTGGTTGAGGTCCGGCGCGTTGTGCAGGCCATAGACCTCGTCGCAGGGAAATTTCTCGAACAGCCCGTCCTTGATCATGGCGCGCGCGCCGCCGAGGCCCTCTTCGGCGGGCTGGAAGATGAAATGCACGGTGCCGTCGAAATTTCTGGTCTCCGCGAGGTAGCGCGCGGTGCCGAGCAGCATGGTGGTGTGGCCGTCATGGCCGCAGCCGTGAAAGCGGCCGGGAATGGTCGAGCGCCATCTCAGATTGGTGTTCTCTTCCATCGGCAGCGCGTCCATGTCGGCGCGCAGGCCGATGCGTTTTGTTCCACTGCCCTTGCCCTTGAGCACGCCGACCACGCCGGTGCCGCCTAGGCCGCGATGCACCTCGATACCCCATTGCGTCAGCTTGTCGGCGACGATTCCGGAGGTGCGGACTTCCTCGAAGCCGATTTCGGGATGCGCGTGCAGATCCCTGCGGATCGCGGTGAGTTCGTCGGCAAAGCCTTCGATGCGCTCGATGTTGGGCATGTCTGTTATCCGGTTGCAGAGGAAGTTGCAGATGTACGTGATTGGGTGTCGGGGACGAAAGCGGGGCCGTTCGGCTTGACGCGAATGCCCGGACGCAGCCGCGTCCACGGCAGTGCGGCGGTATCGGCTGGCATCGCGCCCGGCGCGGCGCAGATCAGCAGTTTTTCCGCGATCGGCTCGAAATCGGCGCGGAAATGCACCGAGCTCTTGTTGACGAGGATGGCCTGCTCCGATGGTTCGATGCCGACATAGCGATACATCGACTGGTCCGCGAGCTGCGCCTTGTGCGAGGATACGACCACCCTGACGCCGCCGATCCGCAAAGCCGCCGACGGTCCCATGTCCATGTCGCGGCCGCCATAATAGGGGCCGGGGGCGACGAATTGTCCGTCGGACAATCGTTCGACCACAAACGTCTCCTTATAAGGCCCGTCTTCAGGAATACCGGACTTGCCGCCGAGCGCGAGCGTCACGGTGGCGCCGACGCCGGCGGCGTGCGCGGCCCTGGCGGAAGCGGGATCGCAGATCACGCCGATCGCGGCGCGCTGGGCGTTGTTGCGGACCAAGGCACGCAGCATGCCCGTGGTGTCCGAATCGCCGCCGGCGCCGGGATTATCCTGGGTGTCGGCGATGATGATCGGCTTGTTCGCGGACTTCGCCAGTTCCATGGCGTGACGGACGCCTTCGTCGGGCGAGAAGATGCGGCCGTCGAAATCGTCCTCGTGGCTCTCGATGACAGCGGCGATATTGTCCGCCGCCGCGTCGGCATCTCCTTGCGTCCGGCCATAGGCGAACACGCTCGGTCCGCAGTGACAGAAATCCGCCGCCGGAAAGCCCGGCGCGAACGACAGCGTCGGCACCGCCTCGCTCGTAAGCGCGGCAAGCTCCTGGTAGATGCTCTTGGTGGGCTGGTCGTTGGTGCACTGCCAGCTGATCGGAATCAGGAACGGCAATTGCCGGAATGCCTTTGCGAAGCGCTGTTTGGTATTCAGCAGCAGTTCGAGATGGTTTGCGGCGGCGCGGCCGGTGTCGGCCATGTCGACATGCGGATAGGTGCGGTAGGCAATGAGTGCATCCGCGTGTTCGACCATCTCGGGCGTGACATTGGCGTGCAAATCGAGGCTTGCCACCAGCGGCAGGTCCTTGCCGATCACCCGGCGCACCCGCGCCAGGATTTCGCCTTCGCCGTCGTCGAGGTGTTCCGCGACCATGGCGCCGTGCAGGTCGAGATAGACGGCATCAACCGGCCCCGCGGCGGCGATGCCCTCGACCATCACCTTGGCGATGCGCTCATAGGCATCCTTGGTGACATGCGCCGAGGGACTAGCGCCGCAGGAGATGGTCGGCACCATCTCCCAACGATTGGCCTCCGCCGTCTCGACAAAGCCCGCCAGCCCGGAATTGATGTTGCGCATGATCCTGAGCACGCCGTCGCCCAGCGCCATCGCTGGCCAGCCGCCGCCATGGACGAAATCGGCATAGGTCGCCTTGGTCGGCGCGAAGGTATTGGTCTCGTGCAGGAAGGCGCCAACGGCGATGCGGGTCATCAATTCTCTCAGCGAATGTTTCGCGTACGACGTTAGCCTCCGGATTGCGAACAGCGCAAGCGAGGAAGCAATCCATCTCCCGCATGGCTCCGTGGTGTTTCTGGATTGCTGGGCTCGTACTGAACTCTCCACGTCATTGCGAGGGGCCCTTGCGACGAAGCAATCCAGCTTTTTTTGCTCGTTGCACGAAAGCTGGATTGCTTCGCTGCGCTCGCAATGACGGGGAGGGAGCTACGCCTGCGTCGCCACGGCCCCCGCCGCCACCGGCCTGAAATTCGCGAAATCCCATCCCCGTCCGGGGGCGGCGTCGAGCAGCTGCCTGGTATAGGCCTGCTGCGGATGGGTCAGGACCTGCGCCGCCGGGCCCTGTTCGACGATGCGGCCGTGCTGCATCACGGCAACGTCGTCGCAGATCTGCGCCGCGACCCGCAGATCGTGGGTGATGAACAATAGCGCGATGCCCAGCCGGGTCTGGATTTCGTCGAGCAGTTCCAGCACCTGGGCCTGCACGGAGACGTCGAGCGCGGAGACGGCCTCATCCGCCACCAGCACGTCGGGATCGAGCGCCAGCGCGCGCGCGATCGCGATGCGCTGGCGCTGGCCGCCGGAGAACTGGTGCGGATAGCGCGAGATGGCATCGGGCGGCAGGTCGACCAGCTCTAAGAGCTCACGTGCCCTCGCCAGCGCCGCCTCGCGCGGCATGCCGTAATTGATCGGGCCCTCGGCGATGGTCTCGCCGACAGTGATGCGCGGGTTGAGCGAGCGATAGGGGTCCTGGAAAATGATCTGGATCTTCTTGCGGTGCGGCTGCAACAGCCGGCGCGACAGCTCGGAGATTTCGCGGCCCCCAAGCCGAATGCCGCCGGAGGTCGGATCAATCAGCCGGACGATGCAGCGCGCCACCGTGGATTTGCCGGATCCGCTTTCGCCGACGATGCCGAGCGTGCGGCCCTTGTGCAGAGTGAGCGTGACATCCTGCGCCGCCGCGACTTCGCGGACGCGTCCGAACAGCGAGCGCTCGCGATAGATCTTGCCGAGTTCGTTGGCCTCCAGCACCACCGGTTCGCTCGACGCAGGGCGCGGCGCACGCGGCACCAGGCTCGGCACCGCCGAGAGCAGGTTGCGGGTATACTCCATGACAGGCGTGCGCAGGATGGTGTCGAGTGTGCCGGTTTCGACCAGCCGGCCCTGACGCATGACAGCGACGCGGTCGGCGATTTCGGCGACCACGCCCATATCGTGGGTGATGAACAGCACGGCGGTGCCGTGATCCCGCTGCAGGTCGCGGATCAGGGTGAGAATCTGCTTTTGCGTGGTGACGTCGAGCGCCGTGGTCGGCTCGTCCGCAATCAGCAATTTCGGCTCCAGCACTAGCGCCATCGCGATCATGATGCGCTGGCGCTGGCCGCCCGACAGCCGGTGCGGGTAGGACGAGAAAATCCGCTCCACCTCCGGCAGCCGCACCTGCTCCATCATGGCCAGGATGCGGCTGCGCCGGGCGCGGGCGTCGAGATCGGTGTGGGCGCGCAGCACCTCGTCGATCTGGCGGCCGACCGGCACCACCGGATTGAGCGCGGTCATCGGCTCCTGGAAGATCATCGCCATGGTGGTGGCGCGCAGCTGCCGCAGGCGGCGGTCGCTGGCGGCAAGCAGTTCCTCGCCGACCAGCTTGATGCTGCCGCCGGTCGGCGCCAGCGCGCCCTTCTGCAGCAGGCCCATCACCGTCAGCGAGGTCACCGATTTGCCCGATCCGCTTTCGCCGACCAGGCACAGCGTTTCGCGCTCGCGGACCTGCAGCGAGATGCCGTCGATGATCCGCTCGTCTCGCGATTTGTTGCGGAGGCTGACGACGAGGTTGTCGACGTCGAGAACGGTGTTGGTCATGACGTCGCTCTCTCGCCGTCATTGCGAGCGAAGCGAAGCAATCCATCTCGCCACAAGCAAGAATGGATTGCTTCGTCGCAAGGGCTCCTCGCAATGACGGTGGTGAGGTCCTCCGTCACTTCCCGCCCTCCCGCTGCTTCATGCGGGGATCGAGCGCGTCGCGGGCGGCGTCGCCGATCAGGTTGACGCTGAGGATCGCGATCGACAGCAATAGTCCCGGCCAGAAGATCAGCGACGGCTTGATCTGAAAATAGGCGCGGCCCTCGGCCATGATGTTGCCCCAGCTTGGCGTCTCCGGGTTGATGCCGGCGCCGAGGAACGACAGGATCGCCTCGGTGAGAATGGCGGAGGCGCAGACATAGGTGCCCTGCACGATCAGGGGCGCGATCGTGTTCGGCATCAGATGCCGCCACATGATCTTGGGCAGGCTGGAGCCGACGGAGATCGCGGCCTCCACATAGGGCTCCTCGCGGGCCGACAGCACCACCGAGCGCACCAGCCGCGCCACGCGGGGAATTTCGGGAATCGTGATCGCGATCATGACCGTCGTCAGGCTCGCGCCCGACAGCGAGACTACGGCAATCGCCAGCAGGATGCTCGGGATCGCCATCAAGCCGTCCATCACCCGCATCATGACGGCGTCGACCCATTTGAAGAAGCCGGAGACGAGGCCGATCAAGAGGCCAATGCCGACGCTGATGAGCGCCGCGCCGACGCCGATCAGCAGCGAAATCCGCCCGCCATAGAGAATGCGCGACAGCACGTCGCGGCCGTAGCCGTCGGTGCCGAGCAGGAACTGCGCACTGGCGGGCCGCAGCCGCAGCGCCGGCGCCAGCAATTGGGGATCGTGCGGCGACAGCCAGGGCGCCAGGATCGCGGACAGCACGATCAGCGCCAGGCAGATGGTGGCGGCGGCGATGATCGGGGTCGACGTAAGAAATCCAAGCCCCGGCCGGAACGGCGCGGTGATCGGGATGGAGGGTTCGGGGAGGGTTTCGATCGCCATCAGTACCGACCTTAATATCGAATTCTGGGATCGAGCAGGGTATAGGCGACGTCGATCAACAGGTTGACCGTGACATAGATCAGCGAGGTCAAAAGGATCATCGCCTGAATGACAGGATAATCGCGCGCCAGCACGGCATCGACGGTGAGGCGGCCGACGCCGGGCAGATTGAACACGCTTTCGGTGACCACGACGCCGGATATCAAAAGCGCGAATCCCGTGCCGATCACGGTGATGACGGGCACCGCGGCGTTGCGCAGCGCATGGCGCAACAACACCGCGCTCTCGTTGATGCCCTTGGCGCGCGCGGTGCGCACATAGTCCTCGCCGAGCACATCGAGCATCGAGGCGCGGGTCATGCGCGCGATCAGGGCGACATAGATGAAGGACAGCGTGCAGGTCGGCAAGATGATGCGCTCGAGGAACGGGCCGAGCCCTGCGGTGATGCTTTTAAAACCCTGCACCGGCAGCCAGCGCAGGTCGATGGCGAAGATCTGGATCAGCACATAGCCGATCACGAACACGGGGACCGAGAAGCCCAGCACCGACAATCCCATCACAAAACGGTCGATCCAGGTGCCGTGCTTCCAGGCCGCGATCACGCCGAGGGGCACCGCGACCAGAATCGACAGGATGATGGTCGACAGCGCGATCGAAATCGAGGGTTCGACGCGCTGGCCGATCATTTGCAGGACCGGCACGTTCGAGATCAGGGACACCCCGAGATCGCCATGCAGCAGCTTGCCGATCCAGGTAAAGAATTGCTCGTAGAGCGGCTCGTTCAGCCCCAGCGAGGTGCGGATGCGCTCGAGCTGTTCGGGCGTGGCATTATCGCCGGCCAGGATCGCGGCGGGATCGCCGGGGGTCAGCCGCAGCAACAGAAACACGAACAGCGCCACCACGCCCATCACGGGAATGGCAGCCAGCACGCGGCGAAGCAGATATCCGAGCATCAGCCCCCGCTCCGTGGTCCCTGCGAAAGCAGGGACCCATACGCTGCGGCCCTCGTGTTGAGAGACGCTGTTCGACGGCTTTCGCACAGCAATCTACGACGGTGGTTATGGGTCCCTGCTTTCGCAGGGACGACCGAATGAGTGCTTGGAATGCTGCAGAAATCCATCATGATGCCACTCTCGCATTCTGCCGCCCGGAAGCAAGTTTTAGCAAATCCCGTGCCATCGTCATCCTTCGAGGCTCGCAAGTGCTCGTACCTCAGGATGACGATCCCGCCTGGGTCGCGCATCATCCTCACTCCAGCGTCGCCAATAGTCCCGCCATCAGGCGGCCGCGCTCGGCGAGGCTGTCGACTTCGATGTGTTCGTTCAGGGTATGCGGATCGGCGCCGCGCACGCCGAGGCCATCGAGGG
>Ga0210389_10001936_pt1 | contig 16547 bp, 14 predicted proteins | sample IncBWH28OmetaG_FD_160127 | JGI IMG/M metagenome (GOLD analysis project Ga0210389, IMG submission 160127) | Forest soil microbial communities from Barre Woods Harvard Forest LTER site, Petersham, Massachusetts, United States - Inc-BW-H-28-O ...
CGACGTCGGCGCCTGCGCGCCCGTGAGCACGCGCAGCAGCGTCGACTTGCCGCACCCGTTCGGCCCGAGCAGCCCGAGGCGCGAGCCGGGACCGATGATGAGATCTATGGATTCGAAGACGGCGCGGTCGCCGTAGCTCACGGAGACGCCCTTCGCCTCGATGAGGCGCTTCGTCTTGCGGCCCGTGCCCTGGAAGTCGAGCTCGACGGAGCGCTTCGTGTTGCGCGTGCCGAGCTCGGCGACCTCGTCGGACAGCACGCCCGCGCGTTGGATGCGCGCCTGCTGCTTCGTCGAGCGCGCCTTCGGGCCGCGGCGCAGCCACTCCGTCTCGCGGCGCAGCGTGTTGCGCAGCACGTCCTCGCGCTGCTCCTGGGCCGCCATGGCGTCGGCCTTGCGCTCGACGTAGGTCGCGTAGTCGCCCGCGACGTCGAGCAGGCCGCCCGCGTTGCGGCGGTCGAGCTCGAGGATGCGGTTGGCGGCGCGCTGCAGGAACAGCCGATCGTGCGTCACCGTGACCGTCGCGAAGCGCGCGCTCGCGAGGAAGCGCTCGAGCCACAGGATGCTCTCGACGTCGAGGTGGTTGGTCGGCTCGTCGAGCAGCAACAGATCGGGCTCGCTCACCAGGGCGCGCGCGAGCGCGACGCGCTTGCTCCAGCCGCCCGAGAGGCGCTCGACGGACTGCTCGGCGCCCGCCTCGGCGCCCGCGAGGCCGAGCTTCGCGATGAGCTCGTCGACGCGCGCTTCGTCCTCCCACGAGCCGGTGGGCGCGAGCAGGCCCGCGGCGACGGCGGCGCGCACGGTCGCGCCCGGCTCGAACACGGGCGCCTGCGGTAGGTACGCGACGCGCAGACCACCCCGCCGCGACACGGCGCCGCGATCGACGCCGAGCTCGCCCGCGAGGATGCGCAGCAGCGTCGACTTCCCCGCGCCGTTGGGGCCGATGAGGCCGACGCGGTCGCCGTCAGCCAGCGTGAAGCTCACGTCGTCGAAGAGCGCCCGCGCGCCGAAGGTGTGCCCGAGGCCCTGCGCAGACAAAAGAATCGCCACGCGGCGCAGTGTAGTCTAGACGCGGCCCCGCGCTCGTCGGTTAAGCTGCCGACGTGTCCGATTCCGAGCGCAGCCTCGACGCCGTCGTCATCGGCGCGGGCGTCGTGGGCCTGGCCGTCGCGCGGGCCCTCGCGCGCGCGGGGCGCGACGTCGTCGTGCTCGAGGCGGCGAACGCCATCGGAACGCAGACGAGCTCGCGCAACTCGGAGGTCATCCACGCGGGCTTCTACTACCCGACGGGATCTCTGAAGGCGCGGCTGTGCGTCGCGGGGCGACGCGCCCTTTATGACTATTGCGCCGCGCGCGGCGTCGCGCACCGGCGCGTGGGCAAGGTCGTCGTCGCGACGACCGACGCCGAGCTGCCGACGCTCGAGGGCTACGCCGCGCAGGGCGCCGCGAACGGCGTCGACGATCTGCGCCTCATCGAGGCGCGCGAGGTGCGCGCGCTCGAGCCCGACGTCGAGCTGCGCGTCGCGCGCGGGCTGCTCTCGCCCTCGACGGGCATCATCGACAGCCACGGGCTCATGCGCGCACTCGAGGGCGACGCGCGCGACGCGGGCGCGTCCGTCGCGCTCGGCGCGCCCATCGAGGGCGGCGCGATCGCGCGCGACGGCGTGCACCTGCACGTCGGCGGCGCCGCCCCCATGTCCGTGCGCTGCGCCACCGTCGTCAACGCCGCGGGCCTGTTCGCGCCCGCCGTCGCGCGCACGATCGAAGGCCTGCCGGCCGCGTCGATCCCGGCGGCGCACTTCGCGAAGGGCCACTACTTCGTGCTCGCGGGCCGCGCGCCCTTTCATCACCTCGTCTACCCGCTGGCCGTCGCGGGCGGCCTCGGCGTCCACGTCACGCTCGATCTCGGCGGGCAGGCGCGCTTCGGCCCCGACGTGTCGTGGCTCGACGGCGTCGACTACGCCTTCGACGAGTCGCGCGCGCCCGCGTTCTACGAGGCGATCCGCCGCTACTGGCCCACGCTGCCCGACGGCGCGCTACAGCCGGGTTACACGGGCATCCGCCCCAAGCTCGGCGGCGCGGGCACGCCCGTGCAGGACTTCGTGATCCAGGGCCCCGCGGCCCACGGCGTCGCGGGCCTCGTCAACCTCTACGGCATCGAGTCGCCGGGGTTGACGGCGTGCCTCGCGATCGCCGACACCGTCGTCGCGCTCGCGTCTTAGGCGCTCCTCACAGCCCACTCACGAACACAGGCGTCAGATCGTTGCTCGTCGAGCCCGTCCCGAAATAGGTTCGCGCGCCCCAACACGCAACGCGACCGTCGGCGAGCAACGCACACGTACGGTACAAGGTCGCGGCGACGGAGATCGGGTTCGGAAGCGCGCCCAAGACCGAGACGGGCGGCGCGGAGGACTTCGGCGCACCATCGCCGAGCTGCCCTTGTTGGTCGGCGCCCCAGCAGACGACGCCGGCGGCCGTCGTGGCGCACGCGTACCCGTCTCCGGCGCCGACGTTCGTGGCGCCCACGACGCCAGGAGCCGGCGTGGGCCCGAAGGCGTACGTCGACATGTCGGCGACGAAGAGATCGCCCCAACAAGAGACACGCCCGCCCGGCAGCAGCGCGCAGGTCGTCGTGCCGCTCGCCGAGATCGCGAGCGCTCCCTCGGCGCCGGCCGCGGTCACGGGCGTCGTCGCGGAGACGCCCGTCCCGTCGCCCAGAAAGCCCTGCTCGTTGTCGCCCCAGCAGAGGACCTCGCCGTTGACGCGCAACGCGCACGAGTGGAACTGGCCCACGGCGACCGCGATCGCGCCGTCCAACACCGACACGGTCACGGGCGTCGCGGAGTCATTCGTCGTTCCGTCGCCGAGCTCGCCGTAGTTGTTGACGCCCCAGCACTTCACGGCGCCGCCCGCGACGACTGCGCACGAATGCAGCGCGCCGACGGCGAGCGCCGTCGCGCCCGCGAGGTCCGACACGACGATCGGTGTCGTGAGACGCGATCCGGGCGGCGCATATTGGTTGCCGGCCGTGTTGATCCAACACGTGACCGTCCCGTCGGCGAGCAACGCGCACGCGTTCTCGCCTCCCACGGAGATGGCCGTCGCGCCCGTCACGCCCGGGACACGCACGGGTGCCGTCTCGGGCGCGTCCGCCGTGATCCCGTTCGTCCAACACTCGACCGTCCCGTCGTCGAACAGGGCGCACGCCTGCCAGGGGCCGCTGCCGCCGATCGAAACGTCCATTGGGATGCGCGCGCAGGCCGCACCGTCCGCGCAGCTCGTCCCCGCGTCGAGGCGCGCCGCGCCGCCGTCGTCCGCGCCATGCTCGAGCGCGGCGTCGGCCGCGGCGCCGCCGTCGAGCGCGGTGCGACCGGGCACGCCGTCGGGCGCCGAACCGTCCGCGACGGGCGCGACGACGATGACCGGACCTTGCGGCGACCCGGGCCGTCCGCTCGACGATCCGTTGGCGCCGCCTCCGCCATGGACCTCGATCGTCCCGCCGGGCCGCGCAGAGCCGCCGAGCGGCGCGTTCGTCGAGCACGCGGCGAACGAGACGCCGAGGCCGATCGCCGTGAACCAAGCGGCGCGCATCGGCCAAATTGTACGGCGGCCGCTGGCGCGCGGCTGGTAAAATGCGCGCATGGTGCAGCGAGACCGCCTGCGATGAGCGACGCCGACAAATACGCCCGTTCACGCGAGCTCGCGGCGCGCCTCGCGCGCGTCGTCCCAGGCGGAGGCCACACCTACGCGAAGGGCGCCGACCAGTTCCCGCAGGTGGGGCCGGCCATGATCGCGCGCGGCCAGGGCTGCCACGCGTGGGACGTCGACGGCAACGAGTTCATCGAGTACGGCATGGGCCTGCGCGCCGTGACCCTGGGGCACGCGTACCCGCCCGTCGTCGAGGCCGTGCGCGCGTCGCTCGCGGTCGGCACGAACTTCACGCGCCCCGCGCACATCGAGCTCGAGTGCGCCGAGGCGTTCCTGTCGATCATCGACGGCGCCGACATGGTGAAGTTCACGAAGGACGGGTCGACGGCCGACACGGCGGCCGTCAAGCTCGCGCGCAAGCACACGGGGCGCGTGCGCGTCGCGATGTGCGCCGAGCACCCGTTCCTTTCATACGACGATTGGTTCATCGCGACGACGACGATGGACGGCGGCATCCCGGCGGCGGCGCGCGAGGAGACGCTGCGCTTTCGCTACAACGATCTGCCGGGCGTGCGCGCGCTCTTCGACGAGCACCCCGACGAGATCGCGGCCGTCGTGCTCGAGCCCGCGCGCACCGACGAGCCCGCGCCGGGCTTCCTCGCGGGCCTGCGCGCGCTGTGCACGGAGCGCGGCGCGCTGCTCATCTTCGACGAGATGATCACGGGCTTCCGCTGGCACACGGGCGGCGCGCAGAAGGAGTATGGCGTCGTGCCCGACCTCTCGACGTTCGGCAAGGCCGTCGCCAACGGGTTCGCCGTGTCGGCGCTGTGCGGGAAGCGCGAATTCATGCGCTACGGCAGCCGCGAGCGCCCCGAGGACGACGTGTTTCTCCTCTCGACGACGCACGGCGCGGAGACGCCGGGCCTGGCGGCCGCCATCAGGACGATGGAGATCTACAAGAGCGAGCCGGTCGTCGCGCACCTGCACCGCCAGGGCGAGCGCCTGCGCGCGGGCACGAACGAGGCGGCGCGCAGGCACGGCGTCGAACGCCACGTGCAGGCCTTCGGCCGCGCCTGCAACCTGCTGTTCTCGACGACGGACGCCGACGATCAGCCGTCGCAGCCGATGCGCACGCTGTTCCTGCAGGAGCTCATGGCGCGCGGCGTGATCGCGCCCTCGTTCGTCGTGAGCTACTCGCACGGCGACGACGACATCGATCGCACGATCGAGGCCGTCGACGGCGCGCTCGGCGTCTACGCGCGCGCGCTCACCGACGGCGCCGAGCGCTACCTCGTGGGGCCGCCCTCGCGCCACGTGTTCGAGCGGCGTTAGACGTCAAATCGTCAAATCGGCGCGAGCAGGCCGTGCTGCGCGAGCAAATCGGCGGCGGCGCGCACCGTCGTGAAGTCCATGGCGGCGCGCTCGGCGATGTCGAGCAGACCGTGCTCGCCGTCCGAGAGGTTGAGCACCCACAGCATGGCGAACTGGAGGTTCGGGATGTTCGTGCCACCCATCGCGCGATACAGGCCCCGCTTGCCGAGCTGCGGCTCGCCCTCGGGCGCGAGGTTGCGGTAGCGGCGATCGCCGTCGACGACGTCGACGATCTCGGCGAGCACGCCGAGCGATTCGGCGAGGCGCTCGGCGCTCACGAAGGCGGGGTCGTCGGCCGACGTGTGGTACTCGGGGAACTGTCCGTGGCGGCCGCGCATGAGCGAGCCCACGGGCAGGCGGAAGCCCGGGCTGTTGTACTGGCGCTCGTCGTAGCCGTACGGGAAGAAGTCGATCGTCTGGTGGGCCTTCTCCGTGTGGCGCGCGAGCACGTGCGCCGCCGCGCGATCGACGGGCGCGGCGCCGCCCACCGTGCGCTTGTACGTGAACGGGTGCGCGTCGCCGAGGCACGTCACGGTGAGGCCGTGCTTGATCCGCGACGCGCGCTCGCGGTTGCGCGCGAGCCACGTGATGGCGCCGATCGTGCCGGGCGCGAACAGAAACCGCAGCGTGTGACGGCGTGGCCTCTTCGACAGATGGCGCGCGAGCGTCGCCGCGACGGCGAGGCCCGACAGGTTGTCGTCGGCGAGCGACGGATGGCACACGTGCGCCGAGATCAGGATCTCGTCCTCGAGCTCGCCCGGCAGCATGAGCTCGCCGTAGGTGAGGTGCCCCGGCGTGAGCGTCGAGTCGATGACGACCTCGTACTCGGCGCGCTCGCCGCGCGCCTCGAGCGCGTCGAGCTGCCGCTGCGTGAGGCAGAAGCCCCAGGTCTCGTCGTAGTACGACGTGCGGTACGGGATCCAGTCGGGGTGCGCGGGCAGCGCGTGCAGACGCGCGCGCAGCTCGGCGAACGGCAGGTGCGTGCGCACGGGCACGCTGTAGCTCACGACGTGCAGGCTCGACGCGCGGAAGTCGATGACGCGGCGGCCGCTCGCGTCGGCGACCCATGCGTCGCGGATGTTCCACTCACGCGGCACCGTCCAGTCGAGCACGGGCGTGCCCGACGGAACCTCGACGAGCTCGAGCGGCGCGACGCGCGCGAGCGCGCGCAGCGTCTGGCGCACGCCGTCGCCCGTGATGCTGCGGCAGATCGGATAGAGCTCGCGGACGAGCGCGTGCATCTCGGCGCCCAACGAGGTGAGGTCGAGCGCGGCCCGGGCCGTGTCAGCCATCGAACTTGACCGCGTCGAAGTCCGGATACGTGCGATCGCGCTCGTTGATGAACGCCGGCTTCGCGGGCCACGTGATGCCGATGAGCGGATCGTCGAAGCGCAGGCCGCGGCCCGCACCGCCCGCGTAGACGGCCGTCATCTGGTACAGGACGTCCGCGTCGTCGGTCAGCGTCACGAACCCGTGCGCGAAGCCCTCCGGCACGAAGAGCGCGTTGCCGGCCTCGGCCGTGAGCTCGACGCCGAACCACTTGAACCGCGTCAGAGAGCCGACGCGCAGGTCGACGATCGCATCCCAGATCGCGCCGCGTACGCAGCGCACGAGCTTGGCCTCGCGGTGAGGCGCGGCGTTGTAGTGCATGCCGCGCAGCGTGTGGCGGCGGTTGTTGCGCGACAGGTTGCTCTGCGGCCAGCGCGTCGGCAGGCCGCGCGGCCCGAACTCGTCGTCGGCGTACGAGCGCGCGAAGAAGCCGCGGTCGTCGACGAGGCGCTCGAGCTCGATGACGGTAGCGCCCGACAGATTCGTGTCACGGAAGATCACGACCGCGGCAGCATATCATGCGCACGCGCGCCCCTTGTCCGTCGGGCCGGGGTGGTCTAGCGTGATCGTCTCCATGCGCGCATCCTCGTCATCTTCTTTTTGCCGCTCATGCGGCGCGGCCCTCAAGGACACCTTCGTCGACCTCGGCATGTCGCCTCTGTGCGAAAGCTACGTGCCCGCAGAGGCGCTCAACCACGTCGAGGCGTTTTATCCGCTGCACGTGTGGGTGTGCCGCGAGTGTCTGCTCGTGCAGCTCGACGAGTACGTGACGCCCGAGCACATCTTCACCGAGTACGCGTACTTCTCGTCGTTCTCGACGGCGTGGCTCAAGCACGCCGAGGACTACACGGCCGCGGCGACGAAGCGCCTCGGCCTCGGGCCGAAGAGTCTCGTCGTCGAGCTCGCGAGCAACGACGGCTACCTCCTGCAGTACTTCGTGCGCGCGGGAATTCCGTGCCTCGGCATCGAGCCGGCCGCCAACGTCGCGAAGTCCGCCGAGGACAAGGGCGTCCCCACGCTCGTGAAGTTCTTCGGGCGCGAGGTCGGCGCCGCGCTGGCCGCCGAGGGCCGCTCGGCCGATCTGATCATCGGCAACAACGTGCTCGCGCAGGTGCCCGACCTGAACTCGTTCGTGGCGGGCATCGCAAATTTGTTGAAGCCCACGGGCACGGCGACGCTCGAGTTCCCGCACCTGCAGCAGCTCGTCGACGGCAACCAGTTCGACACGATCTATCACGAGCACTTCTCGTACTTCTCGCTGCTCGCGACGGAGCGCATCTTCGCGGCGCACGGCCTCGTCGTGTTCGACGTCGAGGAGCTGTGGACGCACGGCGGCTCGCTGCGCGTCTGGGCGCGCCCCGTCGCCGACGCGAGCCGCCCCGTGAGCGACCGCGTGCTCGCGCTGCGCGCGCGGGAGGAACAACGGGGCTACACGCGCCTCGAGACGTATCTGCGCTTCGAGGATCAGGTGCGCGAGACGAAGCGCAAGCTGCTCGAGCTGCTCATCGACGCCAAGCGCGCCGGCAAGCGCATCGCGGGCTACGGCGCGCCCGGCAAGGGCAACACGCTGCTCAACTACTGCGGCATCCGCGGCGACTTCCTCGACTTCACCGTCGATCGCAACCCGTACAAGCAGGGCAAGTTCCTGCCGGGCACGCACGTGCCCATCCTGCCGCCCGCGAAGATCGACGAGGCCAAGCCCGACTACATCTTGATCCTGCCCTGGAACTTCAAGGACGAGATCATGGCGCAGCTCGCGCACGCGCGCGGCTGGGGCGCGAAGTTCATCGTCCCCATCCCCGAGGCCACGGTGGTGCCTTGAGCCTGCGCGCGGGCGCGCGCGCCCTGCTGGGCGACGCGGGCGCGCCGCTCACGATCCTCTGCCTCGGCGCGCACTGTGACGACGTCGAGATCGGTTGCGGCGGCACGCTGCTGCGACTCCTCTCCGACCACCCTGGCTCGACTGTCCACTTCGTCGCGCTCGCGTCGACGCCCGCGCGCGAGGCCGAGACGCGCGCCGCCGTCGGCGAGCTGCTCGCGGGCGCCGCGCGCGCCGAGATCACGGTCAAGGCCTTCCGCGACGGGTATTTCCCGTTCATGGGTCCCGACATCAAGGACTTCTTCGAGCAGACGAAGCGCGCCTGCGCGCCGGATCTCGTGCTCACGCATCACCGCCACGATCGCCACCAGGACCACCGCTTCGTGGCCGAGCTGACCTGGAACACGTTCCGCGATCACCTCATCGTCGAGTACGAGATCCCGAAGTACGAGGGAGATCTCGGGCACCCGAACGTCTATGTCCCGCTCACGGCGGCAGTCGCGCGGCGGAAGATCGACGTGCTGCTGCGTTCCTTCAAGTCGCAGGCCTCGCGCGCGTGGTTCCGCGCCGAGACGTTCGAGGCCGTCATGCGCCTGCGCGGCGTCGAGTGCAACGCGCCCGACGGCCTGGCCGAAGCCTTCCACGTCGCGAAGCTCGTCGTCTGAAATCCAAGAATACGAAGCCAAGAACGGAGAACCGATCGATGAAGGTACTGGTCACGGGACACCTGGGATACATCGGCGTCGAGGCCGTTCCGGTCTTGCGCGCGCTCGGGCACGAGGTCACGGGCCTCGACACGGGGCTCTACGACGACTGCGACTTCGACGCGCCCCCCGATCCCACGCCCACGCTGTCGGTCGACCTGCGCGACGTGACGCCCGAGCACCTGCGCGGCTTCGACGCCGTCGTGCACCTCGCGGCGCTGTCGAACGATCCGCTGGGCGACCTCAACAAGGAGCTCACCTACGACATCAACCTGCACGCGTCGGTGCGCCTCGCGAAGGCGGCGAAGGCGGCGGGGGTGAAGCGCTTCTTGTTCTCGTCGTCGTGCAGCCTCTACGGCGCGGGCGCCGACGGCTACCTCGACGAGAACGCGGCGTTCAACCCCGTGACGGCGTACGGCGAGTCGAAGGTGCGCGTCGAGCAGGAGGTGTCGAAGATCGCGGACGCGTCGTTCGCGCCCGCGTACCTGCGCAACGCGACGGCCTACGGCGTGTCGCGCCGCCTGCGCGCCGACATCGTCGTCAACAACCTCGTGGGGCACGCCATCACGTCGGGCAAGGTGCTGCTGCAGAGCGACGGCACGCCCTGGCGCCCGCTCGTTCACATCCGCGACATCATCCACGCGTTCGCCGTGTGCCTCACGGCGCCCGTCGAGGCCATCCACAACCAGGCCTTCAACGTGGGCCAGACGAAAGAGAACTTCCGCATCCGGCAGGTCGCCGAGATGGTGGCCGAGGTCGTGCCGGGCTCGGAGGTCGCGTTCGCGACGGGCGCGTCGGCCGACCTGCGCAACTACCGCGTCGACTTCAAGAAGATCGAGACGAAGCTGCCCGGCTACGCGCCGACGTGGACGCTGCGCAAGGGCATCGAGGAGCTGTACGAGGCGTACAAGCACCACGGCATGTCCAAGGAAGAGTGGACGGGGCCGCGCTACTACCGCCTGCGCACGGTCAAGCGCCTCCAGGACGAGGGCCGCCTCGACGCGAACCTCCGCCGCTAGGAACACGCCACTCCCGACGCGATGAAGATCTCGGTCATTCTCTGCACGTACAACCGGGCGGGAATGCTCGGGCGCGTGCTCGAGCAGTTGGCGGCGCAAAAGATGCCGGCCAACTGGAGCTGGGACGTCCTCGTCGTCGACAACAACTCGAAGGACCACACGGCCGAGGTCGTGCGCGCGTTCGTCGCGCGCGCGCCCGGGCACTTCGGCTACGCGCACGTCGCGCGGCAAGGCAAGTCGTGGGCGCTCAACGCCGCCGTCGCGCTCGTCGACGCCGACGTCCTCGCGTTCACCGACGACGACGTCGACATTCCCACGGACTGGCTGAGCGAGCTCGCGCGCCCCTTCGAGGACGCGGCCTGCATGGGCGTCGGGGGCCGCATCGTGCCCCTGTTCGCCGAGGGGCAGCCGGGGTGGCTGCGCGGGACGTTGCCGCGCGAGTTCCGTGGCCCGCTCGTCCAGTTCGATCTCGGCGACGAAACGCTGCCGCTGACCCTCGCGCCCTTCGGCGCCAACATGGCCTTCCGCCGCGAGATCTTCGCGCGACACGGCGCCTTCCGGACCGATCTCGGCCCCAACGGCGCGGGCCCCGGGGTGGGCGAGGACACCGAGCTCGTGCTGCGCCTGCTCGCGGCCGGCGAGCCGCTCGTCTATGCGCCGCGCGCGCTCGTTCGACACCCGGTGACCGCGGATCGCCTCCATCGCAGGTACGTCGTGCGTTGGTGGTATCAACAGGGGCGCGCGCGGACGCTCACCGAGGGCGTCGCGTCGGACATCGCTCAGGTGCTCGGCGTCCCGCGCTACCTGCTGCGCGAGCTCGGAGCCGCCGCGATGCAGGCCACCCTCACGATGGACGACCAGACGCGCGTCGCCGCCCTGTCGCGGCTCGCCGAGTCCTACGGCCAGATCGTCGCCGCCTTCCGCATGGGCCGAGACGCGAGACGTTGAACGCGCCATGACCTCCGAAGCGTTCGTCAGCGTCGTCACGCCATTTCACGACAGCGAGCCCTACCTCGCAGAGTGCATCGAGAGCGTCCTCGCGCAGACTCACCGAAACTTCGAGTACGTGCTGCTCGACAACGCGAGCACCGATCGCGGCGGGGCCATCGCCGCCCACTATGCCGCGAGAGACAACCGCATCCGGCTGCTCCGGTCGGACGTGCTGCGCGATCAGGTCGCGAACTACAACCACGCCCTGCGCCAGATCTCGCCCGACAGCCGGCACGTGAAGATCGTGCAGGCCGACGACTGGATCTACCCCGGTTGCCTCGCCGAGATGACGACCCTCGCCGAGGCCCACCCCGTGGTGGCGGTCGTGTCGTCGTACGAGCTGCGCGGGCGCGACGTCGTCGGCACGGGCCTCGCGGCGGAGCGCACCGTGATCTCGGGGCGCGAGGCCTGCCGGCTGCACCTGCTCGACGGCGTCTTTCTCTTCGGCAGCCCGACGACGGTGATGTACCGCGCCGACCTCGTGCGCGGGCGCGACGACTTCTTCCCGCTCGGGCGCCTCCACGAGGACACGGAGATCATCTACGAGCTCCTGCGCGCTCACGACCTCGGCTTCGTCCACCAGGTGTTGAGCTTCACGCGGCAGCAGGAGGGCTCGATCACGAGCGCGGCCCGCTCGTACAACCCGATCTGGCTCGACCGGCTCATCCTCACGAGCCGGTTCGGCGCCGACTTCCTCACGGAGGAGGAGCGCGCGCTCGTCCTCGAGGACGATCTCACGCGCTACTACGACAGCCTCGCGCGCGCCGTCTACGAACGGCGCGGCGCCGCCTATTGGGACTATCAGCGGCGCGGCCTCGCGACGATCGGCGGCGGCGACGGTCGGCTCAATCGAATCGATCGCGTGCGCCTCGCGAAGGCGATCGTCGTCTTCGCCTTCAAGGCCGCGCTGTCACCGGCCGGCGCGCTGCGCGCCCTGCGCGGCCTCTCGAAGCGCGGCTGAGCGGCCGCTAGCTCTTCCAGACCTGCCAAGGCGCCTGATCGCGCGACAGCATGTCGTCGAGATCCTGCTTGTCCTTGAACGTGTCCATGTTGCGCCAGAAGCCGTCGAACGGGTACGCGAGCAGCTGCCGCTCGCCGATCAACCGATCGAAGGGCTCGAGCACGAGATCCTCGCCGGGCTTGATGTAGTCGAACAGCTCGGTGCGGAACGCGAAGAAGCCGCCGTTGACGCGCACGACGGAGCGCCCGATGGCCTCGAGCTTCTGCACGTGGTGCTGCGCGTCCGCCTCGACGATGTGGAACGTGTGCGGCGCCGCGACGCTGAGGAAGACGGCGATCTTGCCGCGCTCATGGAAGTACTTGAGATACGCGTCGAGATCGAGGTTCGACACGCCGTCGGCGTAGTTGGCGAGGAACTCGGTCTCGCCCTCGAGATAGGGCCGCACGAGGCGCAGCCGCTCCCCGATCGTCGAGCGGCGCCCCGTGTCGACGAACGTGATGCGCCAGTCCTCGATGTCGCGTTTGATGAGCTCGACCTTGCGCCCGCCCTCGGTGAGCACGAAGTCGTTCGACACGCCCTCGTCGTAGTTGCGGAAGTAGTTCTTGATGGCGTTCGCGCCGTGGCCGAGGCAGAGGATGAAGTCCTTGTGCCCGTAGTGGGCGTAGTACTTCATGATGTGCCACAGCACGGGCCGTGTCCCCACGTCGACGAGCGGCTTCGGGATGGTCTCCGAGTAGTCGCGCAGGCGCGTCCCGAGTCCCCCGCAGAACAGCACGACCTTCATCGGCGACGATGATACAGGAGTGTGACGAGCCTCGCGAACCTTCCCAAGGCGCCGCCGTTCGGATAGCTTTCCCGGCATGTCTTCATGCTTGGTCACGGGGGGAGCCGGCTTCATCGGATCGGGGATCGTGCGCGCGCTCCTCGCGCGCGGCGACAAGGTCCGCGTGCTCGACAACTTCTTCTCGGGCAAGCGCGAGAACCTCGCCGAGGTCGCGGGGCAGATCGAGCTCGTCGAGGGCGACGTGCGCGTCGAGGCCGACCTCGAGCGCGCGCTCGCGGGCGTCGAGCTCGTGTTCCACGAGGCGGCCATCCCGTCGGTGCCGCGCTCGCTCGTCGATCCGCTGTCGAACCACGAGGCGGGCGCGACGGCGACGCTCAAGCTGCTCATGCAGGCGAAGAAGTCCGGCGTGCGCCGCGTCGTCTACGCCGCCTCGTCGTCGGCCTACGGGGACACGCCGACGCTGCCCAAGATCGAGACGATGAAGACGTCGCCGCTGTCGCCCTACGCCGTGTCGAAGCTCGCGGGCGAGCTGTACTGCCAGGTCTTCGCGACGGCCTACGGGCTCGAGACGGTCGCGCTGCGCTACTTCAACGTGTTCGGCGCGCGCCAGGATCCGATGTCGGAGTACGCGGCCGTCATCCCGCGCTTCATCACGGCGGCGCTCGCGGGCAAGGGCGTCACGATCTACGGCGACGGCACGCAGTCGCGCGACTTCTGCTACATCGACAACACCGTCGAGGCGAACCTGCTCGCGGGCTCGGCGCCGGCGGCGCAGGTCTCGGGCCGCGTCGTCAACGTCGCGTGCGGCGCCGCGACGACGCTCAACGAGGTCGTCGCGCTGCTGGGCGAGATCCAGGGCCGCAAGATCGACGTCAAGTACGAGCCGGCGCGCGTGGGCGACGTCAAGCACTCGCTCGCCGACATCACGGAGGCGAAGACGCGCCTCGGCTACGTGGGCGCCGTGTCGTTCCTCGACGGCCTGCGCCGCACCTTCGAGTGGTACGCCGCGCGCGCGAAGCTCTAGCTTCAATTCTCGATGAGCGCGACGGCCGCGACCTGCGCGGGCGCGACCTGCTCCATGGCGCGGCGCAGGTTGCGCGCCTCGGAGTGACCGCTGCGCGTCGCGAAGACGATGGCCTCGCACGCGTCCTGGATGAGGTTGACGTCGCCGCCCGTGAGCACGGACGGCGCGTCGACGACGAGGTAGTCGAACGCCTCGCGGAAGCGCTTGAGCGCCGTGGCGAACGTCACGGCGTCGAGTGACACGCCCCCGCCCGCGGGGACCGACTTGCCGCACATGCCGCAAAAGCGCGCCTCGTCGGCGAGCACGGCGGCGCAGTGCGGACAGCAGCGCGGCTCGGCGGCCAGGACGTAGAGCGGGCTGTTGCCGATCTGCACGACGACCCACGCGTCGTTGGGGTTCGTGCGGTGGCGTTGCAGCTGGGCGCCGAAACCGCGCGGCGGCTTGAAGCCGAAGATCTCGCCCAGCGCCGCGGCGCGCAGGTTCGCCTCGACGAGCAGCACGCGGTGCCGCCCGAGCTCCGCGAAGGCGAGCGCGAGGTTCGTCGCGAGCGTCGTCTTGCCCTCTCCCGGTCGCGGGCTCGTGCACAGCACCGAGCGCGGATCGCCGCGCTCCATGAGCCGCTGGCGCAGCAGGCGGAAGCTGCCCGCGCGCGGCGAGTCCTTCTCGCTCCACAGCACGAGGCGATCGTCGTACGGCGGCCGCGGCGCGAAGCGCACGAAGCAGATGCCGCCGTCGGCCTCCTGAGGCACGAGCGCCGTCGTCTCGGCGACGGGCTTGGGCTGACCGGCGGGCTCGCTCGTGACGCCGCGCCCCTGCGTCGAGGTGCGGCGCGCGCGGTTGTCGCCGTTCTCGGACATCAGGCGCTCTTGCCCTTGCCGCGCGGCACGGCGACGACGATCGCCGTCGACATGAGCCGCTCGACGTCGCGCGCGCCGTACAGCCGGTCGTCGAAGGCCGCCATCGCGAGGATCGCGAGCACGCCCAGCCCGAGCGAGGCGAGGCCGCCCACGAGCGCGATCTTGAACCGGCCGCCCGCGATGGGGCGGGTCGGTCGGAACGGCGGATCGGCGATGATGAGGCGCCCCGCCTGTCCGCCGCTCACGAGCGTCGCGAGCAGATCGGCCTGGAACTGCTTGGCCTCGATCTGGTTCTGACGCTCGCGCGCCTCGCCGACGGAGCGCATGAGGGACGTCCACTGCGTGTCGATCGCGACCATCGAGTGGCCGTCGCGCGGCACGTCGGCGCGCGGCGCCGCGGCGCGGCCGCGCACGGCGCCGATCTGCGAGCGCACGGCCGCGAGCGCGCGGCGCAGCGCGCCCACGCGGCCGCCACCGTCTTCACCCTCGGCGGGCGCGGCGGCGGGGACGCCCGGCGCGGGCGCCGGACGCGGCGCGGCCGGCGTCGCGTCGATGCGCGCGAGCTGCGCCTCGGCGTAGTTGAGCCTCCGGCTCGCGACCTTGACGTCGGGGTGCTCGTTCGTGAAGCGCGCCTGCTTGTCGGCGAGATCGCGCTGCGCGGCCTGCACCTCGGCGAGAATGTGCGCGCGGTCCGCGGCGCGGGCCGGATCGACGGGCGCCTCGCCCGGCGCGGCCGTCGGAGCGCGACCCGCGCCCGCGAGCGCCTCTTCGAGCTGCGCCGCTTGCAGCTCGAGCGCCGCGACCTCACCTCCATTTTCAGGCGCGCGATCGCGATCAGCCGCGCGGATGAGGCCGCCGGCGGCCGCGCCGTTGCTGGCCGTCTCGGCCGCGAACTGCGGGTGCTGCGAGAGGAACGACGACAGCGTCGACTCCTTCGTGTGCAGATCGTCGTCGGCCGTCTTGCGCTCGGCGTCGAGGAACGTCTTCGCGTCCTCGGCCTCTCGCTGCCGGCGCTTCAGATCGTCGTCGACGATGCCCTTGAGCAGCTTGTCGAGGACGTTCTTGGCCTGCTCGCGCGAGTCGGCGTCGAACGACACCTTGAAGCTGTAGCCGTCCTTGACGCCAACCTGCAGGCGCTTGCGCATCTCCTCGATGGCGTCGGGCATGCCCCGCTGCTCGATGATCGACGGGTAGAGCTTGAAGTCTTTGACGAGGCCCTCGAGCCGCTGGCGGGCGTTCATCATGTCGGAGAGGCGCAGGCCGACCTGCCGCGGACCCTCGCCGTCGCCGCCCGCGCCCACGCCCGCGCCCTGCACGCCGCGCTCGTAGAGGACGACGGCCTCGGAGCGATAGAGGCGCGCCGTCGACAGCGCCCACGCGGCGGTCCCGACCAGGCCGACGGCGAGGAAGATCCCCCCGACCCAGGCGGAGCGCGCCACTCGGGGCGTCAGTGAAGTGAACGCCGCGAGATGCTCTCTCGGCGACGGGGAGGCGGACATGAGGGGAATACTATACACGTCACGGTCACGCGTCGTCCTGCCCGGTCTCGCTTACGCCCGTTTTGCCTCCGCCCGATCTGCCTCCGCCCGATCTGCTTCCGCCCGATCTGCTTCCGCCGGAATTTCGGAAGCTCGGGAGCGCCGGCACGTGTCCGAGCACGGGCGCGCCCAGCGCCACGAGGTCGACGGCGTCGAGGACGCGCGGATCGAACGCGCCCGCGAGGAGCCAGATCGTTGCGAGGCCCACGGCGAGCACGGTGATGAACATCGTCGTGAGCTCGTCACGTCGATCGATCGGCGTCGGCATGACGCCGCCGTCGATGACGTCGAAGCGAAGCACTTGGTGCTCGGAGGCGGCCGTCGCGGAGAAGTTGGCCGCCGCCTCGGCCGCCTGCGCCGCGAGGAGCCGCTCGCGCGCGATGCGCACGCGCACGTCGGGCGCGCCCGCCGCGACGCGGGCCGCCTCGTCGAAGTCGGCCGTGGCTTGCCTGACGGCGACCGCCGCGGCCTCGGCCCGCCGCTTTTGCGCGCGGCCCTGCCCCTCC
>Ga0210389_10001938_pt1 | contig 16546 bp, 16 predicted proteins | sample IncBWH28OmetaG_FD_160127 | JGI IMG/M metagenome (GOLD analysis project Ga0210389, IMG submission 160127) | Forest soil microbial communities from Barre Woods Harvard Forest LTER site, Petersham, Massachusetts, United States - Inc-BW-H-28-O ...
GATGATGGTGGGAATGGCGCCAGAATCAGCGGGGCTCGGACCATCGATTAAGGTTGCCGCAATCGTCAATTTCTATGGGATCTCGGATGTGCCGGATCAACTGCAAGGTCCGCACTTGCAGACCTACGCGGTGAATTGGATTCCCGACCAACCGGGTCGCGTGGAGCTGGCAAAGAAGCTGTCGCCCATCACTTACGTCCGCAAGGGGCTGCCGCCCGTGCTGAGCATCCATGGCGATGCCGATCCGGTGGTGCCGTTCCATCAGAGCGTGCGGCTAACCAGGGAATTGAAGGCGGCCGGTGATCATGCGGAGTTGATCACAGTACCCGCCGGTCAGCACGGCTTCCCTCCGGACGAGATGAATCAGCTTTGGCCGCGGATTTTCAAGTGGCTGAAGAAGCACAAAATCAGTTCTTAAGCAGGCTGTCGCCGTGTTTTACGCGTGCATCGCCTTGGGCTTCGGCTGCGCGTGACCTAAAATCCCATGCGGCCGATACGGCTTTTCGAGCGCCGCCACCTCTTCATCCGCCAGTTTGAGATCCACCGCAGCGATCAACTCTTTAAGATGCTGAGGCTTGGTGGCTCCGATGATCGGCGCCGTTACTCCGGGAGCCTGCAGCACCCACGCGCAGGCTATCTGCGCCGGCGAGACTCCCCGCCGGTTTGCGACATCGGCCACCGTGTCGACCACCGCGAAGTCATCGTCGCTGTAATACATCTCCTTGGCGAAGCCGTCCGTTTGGGAACGGGCGGTGGACCCTCCGTCGCGCTTGCGAGTGCCCGTCAAAAACCCGCGCGCCAGCGGACTCCACGGAATCACGGCCAACCCCTGATCCATGCACAGCGGGATCACCTCGCGCTCGTCTTCGCGGTAAACCAGGTTGTAGTGATTCTGCATCGAAACAAACCGGTGCCAGCGGTTTTCTTTGGCCGTGTATAACGCCTTCGACAGTTGCCACGCCGCCATACTGCTGGCCCCCAGATAACGCACCTTGCCAGCGCGGACCAGCGAATCGAGTGCGTCAAGAGTCTCCTCGATCGGAGTCTTCGAGTCCCAGCGATGGATCTGATAAAGGTCGATGTAGTCCATCCGCAGACGACGAAGAGAGTTATCGCAACCCTCCAGGATGTGCTTGCGGCTTAAGCCTCGCTTGTTCGGGCCCGCGCCCATGACCCCGTGGACCTTGGTCGCCAGGACGATGTCGTCGCGACTGGCCATCTCTTTGAGGTAAAAGCCTGTGATCTCTTCACTCAGACCGGCGGAATAAACATCAGCCGTATCGAAGAAGTTAATTCCGTCGTCCAGAGCCATCGCGAAATGCTCGCGCGCATCCTCTTTGTTGACGTGCCATCCGCGAGTGCCCTGCGCCCAGGCCGGCATTTCGCCGCCGCCGTAACTCATGCATCCCAAACAAATGCGGGATACCGTGATTCCTGTCTTGCCAAGATTCGTAAATTTCATGTTTCAGACCCTCGTGCCGAACATAGACTCACTAGTTTAACGTAAGCTCTTTGTCTAGGACGATTGGATGGACCTCTATCGCTGGCTGCCGCCGGAAGGCGTAAAAATTCTGCTGGTCCTCTTCCTGTCCTTCCTGATCGGCCTGGAGCGCGAGGAGCACAAGCTAGGCAACGACCAGTACACTTTCGGTGGCGTGCGCACTTTCCCGCTGATCGGATTGATCGGCTACGCCATGGCGCTTCTCTCTGGCGATCAATTGCTACCGGTCACTCTGGGTTTCGCCGTAGTTGCCGGCTTTCTGCTGCTGTCCTACTGGCACAAGTTGGAAGGGTCCGCCCCGGCCGGCGTGACCACCGAGATGTCCGGACTGGCGACGTATCTCGTAGGCGCGCTGGTCTATCACGAACAATTTTGGATCGCCACCACGCTGAGCGTCGCAGGCGTGTTCCTGCTGGAGTTGAAGACGGCGCTGGAGAATCTGACCAAACGCGTCCCTGGCGACGAATCACTTTCACGAAATTCCTGCTAGTCACGGCCGTGATTCTGCCGGTGCTCCCCAACCAGGATTTCGGCCCATTCCAGATCAACCCCTTCAAGACCTGGCTGGTCGTGGTCGCTGTGAGCGCCGTTTCCTACGGCAGCTACGTCATCGGCCGGCTCACCAAAGGAGGCGGTGTCGTCCTGGCAGCCATCCTGGGCGGGGCATATTCATCCACGGTCACGACGCTGGTTATTGCAAGACGAGCCGCCCGTGAGCATCAGCCGCATCTTTTCTCGGGTGTAACTTTGATCGCCTCCGGAATGATGTATCTGCGCCTGGCCGTGCTGCTGGCGCTATTTAACCGCGGACTCCTGGTCGCGCTCGGGCCTTCCTTCGCCGTGCTGGCCATCCTGGCCGTCGGGACTGGCTGGTTGTGGTCGCGGCGGAGAGCCCCGGATGCCCACGAAGTCCACCGGGAATATGAGCCGAAGAATCCTCTCGACCTGCGCGTCGCCTTTACCTTTGCCGCTCTGTTTTTGGCGATGCTGGTAGCTACGCACTGGGTTGTCGCGCACCTCGGAAAGACCGGTGTCTATTCATTGGCCGCGATAATGGGAGTGGTGGACGTGGATCCGTTCATCATGGGCATTACTCAATCCTCTGCATCCTTGCAGATCGCAGCCGGCGGCGTCTTGATCGCCGCTTCCAGCAATAACCTCACGAAGGGCGTTTATGCATTCGTACTGTCGGACCGAAAGACGGGTGTTGAGAGCTTGAGTCTATTGATAGGTCTGGCTGCATTGGGACTAGCGCCGTTGCTTTGGTTATGAATGTAAGGACCGCGACGGCAGGATAGTCTCCTTTGGCCCTGGTTATCATCTCAGGATTTGGAGATATCCGATGGGCAAGACGCATGACATTCTGATCGATTTCGACAATGCGGCTTGGCACTGTTCAGGGCCGGGACAGTGTTTCCGGCGGGACCCTCGGACTGCCCAGCTCGCTGGTGGGCTATTTGTCGAGGTTGTCAGTGCACCGAATAGCCATCAGGACCTACGCAATCGAATTAACAGGGCGCGACTGTTGGAGCGTCTGCCGTGGATTTTTGAGGCGAATTGCCAGCACACTATTAAGCTGCGCCAGCACGGATAAGCTGGGCCACCACGGAACGGCCACAGAGATGGGGCACATCGATGGGTGGCTGCATGGATTGCCATCGAACCAATAATGCCTCCGTGTCCTGCAACTATTGTCACGATCCTCGCTGGAAATCAAGCGATGGAGCGCCAGGTTGTGATCACGATGGAGGCAACCGGATCTGGATTCAGCGCAGCGCGGTAGGCGACAAAAGCTTTGAAGTATGGCGACGCGAGGTGCTCCTCGAGCGCGGCTTGGCTGCGGAATCGTTCGTAGAACATGAACTTGGTGGGATTCTGCGGATCGCGATGCAGTTCGTATGTGAGGCATCCGGCCTCGGCTCGAGTAGGAGCCACGAGGGCACGAAGTTGTTCCACCAGCTTCTCCTCCTGGCCGACGGCAGCTTCAATGTGAACATTTAGAATGACTTCGTGGTTGTTCATGGTCGCAGTTTTTCATTATATGGGAGCCGTTAGGTTTGGCCTAGCGCGAACTATCGGCGCCTCCCCTGTTTCGTAAAATTTCGCTTGCGGGCGGGGTGGTGTTGCTGTACGATTGCTTAAGCTTTTTGTCGGGTTTCGCATCGTGGCTCACAGCATCTCGTCAACGGTGGGGAGGGTTACTATGTCTTTTCTGCGACCATTCGTTGGACTTTTGGTTCTCTTGGGGCTGGGTCTCGTCCAGTCTTCTTTCGGCCAAACTTTTGGTTCAATAACTGGGGTCGTGACCGATTCGAGCGGCGGCATTGTGGCGGGCGCCACGGTTACCGTAACTAATCCTCAAACCAACGCAACGCGAACCGCGACCACCAACGCCAGCGGCAATTACGTCTTTCCGGCGCTGCTGCCAGGCGTTTACGACGTCAGAGTGGAGGCGCAGGGTTTCCAACCGGAGGTCCGCAATGGCGTACAGCTCCAGGTGCAGCAGGAGGCCCGGCTCGACTTTCAGCTCAAAGTGGGCTCTCTTACCGAAGCCGTGGAAGTGACCGGTGGCGCTCCGCTCCTCACTACCGAAAACGCGACAGTGGGCACCGTGATTGACAATCAACGCATCATTGATCTGCCGCTCAACGGGCGCAACTTCACCGCGCTGATTTCTTTGAGCCCGAACGTCGTTTCCGGCTTCGGCACCAATGGAGCGGCTTCGCGCGAGGGAGGCGATCGTTCCACTGTTGCGCAGATTGCAGTGGGCGGCCAGAGGCAGGAATGGAATTACTATACCCTGGACGGCGTCAGCAATACCGACGTCAACTACGGTAGCTACTCCTTCTTGCCTTCGATCGACGCTTTGCAGGAGTTCAAGGTACAGACCGGCATCTATTCCGCGGAATTTGGCCGCGAATCCACACAAATCAACGTCTCCACCGTCAGTGGGACTAACCAGTACCATGGCGTGCTATTCGATTTCGTTCGCAATAATGACTTCGATGCCCGCCCCTTTGGTTTTACTTCCAGCGTGCCCGTCTCCGCGCCCTTTAAGTGGAACCAGTTCGGTTTTACCTTGGGCGGCCCGGTCCGGATTCCCAAACTGTTCAATGGCAAGGACAAGCTGTTTTTCATGGCCAACTATGAGGGATTCCGATTGCGGCAGCAGACTCAGAACGTCTACACCACTGCGCCGCAGTCCATGCGTGGCGGCGACTTTTCGTCGATTCTGCCTGCAAAGGTGATCACCGATCCAACCACGAACCAACCCTTTCCGGGGAACATGATCCCCAGCACCAGGTTCGATGCCGCGGCGCTGGCGATGCTGGCGTTTTATCCCTTACCCAATATTTCTGGCGCCGGATTGAAGAACAATTACCTGGCAATAGACAGCGATCAAACCAACAAGGACCTTTTCCTCACACGGATTGACTTCATGGAGAGCACGAAATCCACTTGGTTCGGTCGTTACAACTTTCAGAATGAGAACAACGTTACCCCCGCTTTGTATAAGAACGGCACACTTCTCGCCGTTGGCGTTCAGCAGGGAATGATTTCCAATGTCCGGGTACTCAAACCCACTTTGGTAAACGAGTTTCGGTTTGGCTATGGCGGCTTCTATAACAATTTCGGCAACGAACTGCAAAACCAATTCAACGGGAACCAAGTCCTCGGGTTCGGGGCCATTGATCCGCCTCCCGCGGGTTGGGGCACGCCCAACATTACTCTCACGGTTTTCAGCAGTTTCGGAACGCCAGTCGGTGGACCGTTCGTCACCAATGACCACACCTTCCAATGGGTTGATAGCCTGGCCTGGAGCAAAGGCAAGCACTCCTTCAAGTTCGGAGCCGAGATCCGCCGCGACCAATTCAACGAGGCTGGAAACCAGGACCTTCGCGGACAATTTACGGTGAATGGCCAAGCGACCGGTTACGAATTTGCCGACTATATGCTGGGGTATGTCGGTCAACTTCAGGACGCGGCTACGTTGGGAATCAGCCAGTTTCGCGCCACTTCCCAAGCCTACTATGCCGATGACAGTTGGAAGGTGCGGCCGAATTTGACCCTCTCGTTGGGTTTGCGCTACGAATATGTTCCACCGTGGACGGATAAGGGCGGGTCGGAGGTGAACGTTTGGATTCCACCGGATTTCCCAATGGCCCCGGTGGGGTCCTACGCTGCGACTAAGGGCGACACGACGACGCCCTTCACTTATGCCGGGCAACATCCGTGCTTCGTGCGGCAAGGAATGGGCAATGTCTACACCGATCCTTCGCCTACGCTGGCCCGGTTTAACCCGGCGATTTGCGCGGTCGAGGACGGCCGGTTGGGAAGCAGGCTGGTGCGACCGGACTACAAGAATTTCGCTCCGCGTCTGGGCCTCGCCTGGAGCCCTTTCAGAAGGACCACCGTGCGCGCCGGCTGGGGAATTTTCTATGTCCAGGATATTGGCAATACGGTCTGGGACATGGATGCAAATCTTGCGGCGCACGTTCAGGACGTCGCCAATCCGGTCACCCATGACCTTACTTTTGAGCATCCATTCACCGCCGGAGCGAACGGCGCATGTGGAGTGCCGAGCCCTCCCTACGTCTGCATCAGCACACCCCAGGGGCTGTCTAATCAGAACAACCGCGCTACAGCGTACGAAGAAATGTATGAGTTGAACGTCCAACAGCAGTTGACCTCGGATACTGTTTTGGAAGTTGGCTATCTCGGTTCCGAGGGCCACCATCTCCAGGCCCTGCTGACTTACAACGAGCCCTTGTATATGAGTGCGACCGTCGCGGTAACCCCTCGCAGACCCGCTCCCGAATTCGGAAATATTCAGTATTTAGCCAACGTCGCGAATTCAGACTACAACGCGCTCTCAATGAAACTAACGCGCCGCTTGTCTAAGGGCCTCACGTTTCTGGTTGGCTATACTTTCGCGAAGTCGATTGATGAGAGCAGCGGCCCGCGTCCGATCGCGGGAGACAACGTGCTAACGCCTCAAGATGGCACCGACTGGAGAGAGGAAAACCGCGGCCGGTCGTCGTTTGACGCGCGCCAACGGTTCGTCGTCTCGGCGCTTTACAACTTGCCGATCGGCAAAGGTCACACCTACCTCAATCACGGCATTGCCAGCACGCTCATCGGCGGGTGGCAGATTGGTTCGATCTACACCTTTCAGACTGGCTTGCCGTTCAGCATATCGGACGGTGTAGACCAGTCCAATACCGGCGAGACACACGATCTCGCGAGTGTCGTTTCAGGTCAGACTGTTAAACTCGCGAACCCTTCTACCGGCGAATGGTTTAACACGGCGGCCTTCGCGCTGCAACCGAAAGGCACCTACGGCAACTCCGGCCGTAACATTGTCACCGCCCCGGGAATCAACGCTCTCAACTCGACTTTGCAGAAGAACTTCAATTTCACGGAGCGGATCTTCTTGCAGGTTCGATTCGAAGCATTCAACACCTTGAACCATCCTAACTTCTACCTTCCGAATTCTACGGTAACCAGCGCCAGCTTCGGGCAGATCACCGCGCTTCAAAACAATATCGACATGCGTGAGCTGCAGCTAAGCATGAAGCTGGTGTTCTGATGGATGTCAGTTCATAAGAGCTATATTGGCTCTTGAAAGTGGTGAAGAGCGACAAGCGACGAAGACCGCGCCTAACGCCGCCCCCGGTCGCGACAGAAAAGCTCATAACCGGCGGAGCGGATCCGGCTTGGTGGCGGCATGGATGGCGCTTGTTGGCGCTATGGGTTTTGGTCTTTGCAGCCTATTCAAATTCTTTTACGGCTGGGCTTCTCTTCGACAGTAACCCTGTAATCGAACAAGATCCTCGCATCCGAGAGGCCACCGCTCACAACATTCAGTCCATTCTGACCGGCCCCTATTGGTACGTGAACTCTACGGCGGGGCTTTACCGTCCGGTCTCTACCTTCTCCTATCTAGTCAATTACACGGTTCTTGGCGACGGCACGCGTCCCGGGGACTATCACTGGGTCAATTTCGCGCTTCACGCAATTAACACGACCCTCGTGTACTTGCTCGGCATACTGATTTTTGAGCGATCGTCGCTGGCTTTGGCGCTGGCCGCCCTCTGGGGATTGCATCCGGTGCTCACCGAATCCGTCACGAATATCGTCGGGCGTGCCGACTTGCTCGCAGCCTTCGGCGTATTAACCGGCCTGTTGTGCTACGCGAGAGCCGTATCCATTGCGGGGTGGCGTAGGTGGGCATGGCTGGGAGCACTCGTTCTGGCGCAGGCAATCGGACTGTTTTCGAAGGAGAGCGCAATCGTGTTGCCGGGCATCATGCTGCTATACGATTTGGTCTGGTCTGAGCGCTCGACATGGCGCGCCCGGGCGCCCGCCTACGCTGCTCTGGCGCTCCCGATCGCTGCTTTTTTCTACTTGCGTGGCGGGTTCGACACGCATATGCTGATCGAGGCTACCGAGAACCCCCTGGTGAATGCCGGGTTCTGGACAGCGCGGATCACCGCCGTGAGAGTGATCGGCAAGTTTTTGTGGCTGTTTTTCTGGCCCGTTGAGCTGTCGGCGGATTATTCCTATAATGCGGTACCGCTGTTCGACTGGCGGGCATCGTCGTGGGAGGACGCAAAAGCGCTTATCTCGGTCGCGATTTGCCTGGGGTTCGTGCTTTTGGCGGCCCGCTGGCGCCACACGGTGAAGGCGTTCCTATTCTTCCTGGGCTTCTTCTTCGTCGCGCTATTGCCTACTTCGAACCTGGTAATTACTATAGGCAGCATCATGGCTGAGCGGTTTCTGTACCTGCCTTCAGTCGGCCTCGCAGGCTGCACGGTAGCAGTCATTCACCAGCTTGCCCGGCGCTTTTCCTCGAAATGGCGCGTCGCCCCACAGGCCGCCTGGGTTGCGATGGGCGTAGCATGTCTGGTCTTCGCGGCGCGCACCTACGCCCGCAATTTCGATTGGCAGAATGCCCGCACTCTGTGGACCAGCACTGTGAATGTGTGTCCGGAAAGTGCCCGGCCACATTACAACTTGGCTACTGAGCTTGCACAAATACAAGGAGAGTTGCCGAATGCCATTGCCGAGTTTGAAGCCGCGCTGCGCATTCGCCCCGATTACGCCGAAGCGCATTACAACCTGGGCAACGCATTCGCGCTGTCGCCTGGCCGCCTGCCGGACGCAATTACCGAGTATCAGGCCGCGTTGCGGTACGCACCGCATCTCATAGAAGCGCATTACAGCCTTGGAAACGCACTGGCCCATACGCCCGGCCGCCTGCCCGATGCGATCAACGAGTACCAAGCGGCGCTACGGATCCAACCGAATTACGTTTACGCGCACAACAACCTGGGAACCGCGTTGGCAAGAACGCCCGGCCGGTTGCCAGAAGCGATTGTCGAGTTCGAGGCGGCCGTACGGCTTCGACCAGACTTCGCCGATGCTCATAACAATTTGGGAAACGCCTTGGCGCTAACACCGGGCCGTCTTACCGATGCGATTACCGAATTCAAAGCGGCGCTGCGGCTTGACCCCAGCCATCCCAAAGCTCATATCAATCTGGGCGACGCTTTGGCGCAAATACCGGGCCGGATGCCCGAGGCGATCGCCGAATATGAAGCGGCGTTGCGAATTAGGCCGGATCCCGAGTTGCAGCAACTGGTTGACCGCTTGCGTGCGGTGGGCCGCTAGTATCCCTCGCACAAAATGGTTTCGCACAATTTCGCTTGCGGGGCGGCCCGCTGTCGGCGCTAGCATGGGTGGTGTGGAACGACGAGCCATTCTTAGGGCCAGCCTCGGGTTAGGAATTTTGGTCTTAGCCGATCGAGATCAAGCCCAGGAAACTCCGGCCTCGATGCGTCCGAAAGAAGGCGATCTTCTAGTCAAAGTAGACGACCAGAAGGCCATTCCACTGACGCCTGATGATATTCCGCTTGCTTCTGATCAAACCATGGCCTGGGCCATGGATCCTGTCGACAAGACGATCCGCAACGGCCAGCGTTTAAATCGCATCCTGCTGGTGCGCTTTTCCCCCGAGCAGCTCAGTGCCGAAACCCGGGTGAGCGCCGCCCAGGGCGTCGTCGCTTATACGGCCATTTGCACGCACGCTGGTTGCGAGGTCACCGACTGGATTGTGGACAAACAGGTCGTGTTCTGCCCCTGCCACGACTCGACGTTCGACCCCAAGGACAATGGCAAAGTGGTCGACGGTCCGGCGCCGCGCATGCTCCCGGCCCTGCCGCTTAAGATCGTAGATAAGAAGTTGGTCGTCGCGGGGCCCTTTACGGCGCGGATCTATTTCGAGAAGGACTAAGAAGAGGATACACGTGACTTTGAAGACCGGGATCGTCGTAGTAATTTTCAGCGCTGGCACACAATTCGCGCAGGATGCGCCGACACGGGCGGAAGCTCCGCCTCCGGCCCCCGTGCCGATGAGCCTTACCAACTATCCGCCCGTAACTGCGGAGCGCCTGCTTCATCCGCAGGATGGAGACTGGCTGATGGGCCGGCGAACTTACGACGGCTGGGGCTACAGCCCGCTCTCGCAGATAACACCGGAGAACGTGAAGCGCCTCGAGCCGGTTTGGGTTGTATCGACGGGAGTAAACAATGGGCATGAGGCAGTCCCGGTGGTGAATAACGGCGCAATGTTCGTCTCCACTCCGGGAAACCAGGTGATGGCTCTCGACGTAAAGACAGGCATTGTTTTGTGGCGCTACAAGAGGCAGTTGCCCGAAGACGTGTTCTGGCCTCATCCGACCAGCCGCGGTGTCGCCTTATACAGCGATAAAGTTTACTTCGCGTCTGGGGACGCTGTTCTGGTTGCCTTAGACGCCAAGACGGGGAAGGAGGTCTGGACGGCCAAGGTCGCCGAGAATAAGCAGGGATACTACGAGTCCCTCGCCCCCATAGTTATCGAAGGCAAGGTGTTGATGGGCACGTCGGGCGGCGATGTTGGGATTCGTGGTTTCGTGGCCGCATTCGATGCCGAGACCGGCAAGGAGGTATGGCGAGCATTTACAATACCGGCCCCGGGTGAACCGGGAAGCGAGACGTGGCCGGCCGGCGGCGAGCAGTGGAAAAGCGGCGGCGGTTCGACCTGGGTTGCCGGGAATTACGATCCCGAAACAAAGCTGACCTTTTGGGGAACCAGCAACGGCGGCCCCTGGATGGGAGACGAACGCACCGGCGATAACCTCTACACAGGTTCGACCATTGCGATCGATGTGAACAACGGAAAGATCCGCGGCTATCACCAATACCTGCCGAATGAAGCGTTCGATTGGGATGAAGTATCGCCGCCGATTGTGGTTGACTACCAGCGCGACGGGAAAACGATTAAAGGATTGATCGATGTTGCGCGAGACGGCTACATTTGGTTTCTGGAGCGCACTGAAGGCCCGATCCACTTCATCGATGGCGAGCCTTATGTGAAGCAGAACGTGTTCACTAGCCTGGACCCAAAGAGCGGGCGACCAGAAATAGATCCCGCACACAAGCCGGGCACCGGAAAATCCGTTGATTTCTGCCCCTCGCATTGGGGCGGAAAGAATTGGCCTCCTATTTCGTTCAGCCCCCAAACTCGAATGATTTATATCCCAGCCAACGAGAATCTTTGCGATACTTTCACTGCCAGACAGGTCCCACACACGCCCATGCATAACTTCAACGGCGTGACGTCGACTATATGGCTCCGCGAAGGCGCCGACCACATTGGTGAGGTACAGGCCTGGAACGTTGACACGGGCAAACGGGTCTGGACGCACGCCTACCCAAACTCGCATAATTATGCGGGTATGCTGGCGACTGGCGGGGGGTTGGTTTTTATTGGCGGAACCAACGATCGCCTGTTCCATGCCTTCGACGCGTCGACTGGAAAACTGCTGTGGGAATTTCCGACCAACTCCGGGATCATCGGACCAGCTTCGTCGTTTGCGGTAGATGGCAAACAGTACATCGCCGTGGAGTCGGGCTGGGGCATGGATCCCCGATCCATACAGGCGCGCCTGAACACTCAGTTCCCAGGCAAGTTCCCGGAAGTCGTGGAGGGCGGAGCGATCTGGGTGTTCGCCGTTAAGTGAGTAAAGCCAACGGATCGTGACAAGATCGCGACAATCTGGAAGCGGCTCGACCCGTAAATCCAGACCAAAGCCGAAAGAGACGAAGTGACCCAAGTCGCGGCGATAATTCGCTTGAGATTGCACGATTATGACAACGGTCGAGGTAGTCTAACCTAAATGCCGGCGCCCGTAGAACAGACTCACGAATACGATCGTGGCGGTCGAGCGACCGAAGAGTTGCGAAAACATCGTCACGCCTCCGAAGAACTCGCCGAAGGATATGAGGCAGTTCTCGCGGAACGCTTGTTTCGCACAACCAGCGTTTGGTGGACGAACGGTGCGGTCGTTGGCTCCGCTACGCGGGTTTCCGGCCTCATCGAGAAGTAAGCGTGCTTACGCCCCGATTCGTTTTACACAAGATGTGGCGCGGCGCATTAGCAACGGATCAACATTCACCGCATGCTCGGTGGCCACGCAACGTTCGTGGAAGAACTCCAGGGGCGTGTGGGAATCCCGGACCGAATGGCACCGATGCATTTCGTTCGGCAAGGTAGCCGATTTCGCGGCGACCTTGAAGAAAGGTGCCCACATTGCTTCGAGCTGCCCGACCTAATGTCCGAGCCGGGTTTCCACGCCCCCTGGTTTGTGGAAACCCTGCTGCATCAGTTTGCTGATTCTTTCCTGTGCGGCCGGCCGTTTCACCGAACGAACCGATTTGCGGCCGAAGCCCAGCGTCAACACGAACAACCTCGTGCGCCGTTACTTACCACTTTGCGGATCGCGCACCATGGACCCGGTGCCCTAATCCACTTGTGATCCTTCACCTGCCGGCGTGAAAATCACCGCACGGGCTTCCGGCGACTGGACTTCTCGCAGTTTGCGGACAAAGCGTTTGACGCTTTGATAGCCACCAGTCGCCCTTCTCGGTATGAAAGAGAGAGACTGAAAAGCGGTCAGCGACGCAACCGGGACAACGGCCTCTTCCTTGGTCTTGAAGTAGTAATAAAGGTTGCCTACCGGAACATGGGCGGCCTCGGCTATGTCTGCTAGGCTCGTGTCTCTGAAACCGTTCCGATGCGCTAGGCTCATGGCGGTCTCAATCAGCCGTGTCCGCTTGACTAGTTGTGGCTTCCGCAAGACATGTTGACCGCGTAAATATATGACCGGGCCGTTACTCGGACGACGCCATCTGGTCCTTTGAAGAAGCTCTGGGCGCGAAGTTGCTTTGGCGTGCCGGGCCGTTTCATGAAACTCCTACGGGCGTCCCGATCGATACCGTCAATATTGCGATGTCGAGACTCGGTCCGAACTTGAACGTCGAAAACGCCAATGCTTTTGGCTCTTGGATTTGAAGTTGCTAAAATGCGTGTGAGGCCCCGGTAGAGTGAGCGAGGATGATTGAGCTGGCCCAAAATGCGGAAACCCAGGAGCTGAGCGGCGCTCTCGAAAAGCTAGGCCAGGAGGCTGCCCGCCTTCAGACCGTCATCGACACGGTTCCGTCTTTCTTGTGGACGAGCTTGCCTGACGGCTCCAAAGAATACCTGAACAAACGCTGGTACGAGTATACCGGCCTGCCCATGGAGCAGGCGAAAGGTTGGGGTTGGAAGGTGGTCGTTCACCCGGATGACCTGGATCGGCTCGTGCGTGAATGGCTCTCCTTGGTGGAGGCTTGTAAACCCGGTGAACTGGAAACTCGCATCCGGCGATATGACGGGGAGTATCGATGGTTTCTCATACGTATCGTTCCGCAGCTCGACTCTGAAGGCAATGTCGTCAGGTGGTTTGGAAGCAATACCGACATCGAAGATCGAAAAAGGGCGGAGACGAAGCTCCTCGAGGACGAGCGGGAATTTCGCCGGATTACCGATGCTATACCGCAAACCATTGTCGTCCTGGACCCGAGCGGCAATGCGCTCTACGCGAATAAGGAAATGCTCGACTATACCGGCCTCTCAATGGAAGATGTGGTCGCGTCGGACTTTCGCGCCAGAGCGTACCATCCCGAAGATCTCGACAGGGTGCGCAAGGAGCGCAAAGCAGGCTTGGCTCGCGGCCTGCCGTTTGAGATCGAACAACGAGCGCGCAGGAAGGACGGTCAGTATCGCTGGCTCCTTCTCCGTTACAATCCGTTCCGCGACGAGCAGGGACGTCTGTTGCGCTGGTATGCGACGGGAACCGATATCGATGATCGCAAGCGCGCCGAGGACAGGACACGAAACGAAAACGTTGCATTGCGCGAGGATATCGTACGCTCATCGATGTTCGAGGAAATCGTCGGTTCCTCCGGGCCATTGCGAAAAGTGATGGACCAGGTCTCGAAGGTAGCCCCTACCGATTCCACAGTGCTGGTACTAGGTGAGACTGGAACGGGAAAAGAGCTGATTGCTCGCGCGATCCATAACCGGTCGAATCGATCGAACCGTGCTTTCATTCGGGTGAACTGCGCGGCAATTCCGTCCTCCCTTTTTGCGTCCGAGCTGTTCGGACATGAAAAAGGCTCCTTCACGGGCGCCACTCAGCGGCGGCTCGGTCGTTTCGAATCGGCCGACGGGGGAACGATCTTCCTCGATGAGGTAGGCGACCTCCCGGCGGAGACGCAGGTTGCGTTGCTGCGAGTTCTTCAGGAGCGGGAATTCGAACGCGTGGGCGGCACTCAAACAGTTTCTATTGACGTACGGGTGATCGCCGCGACCAATCGAGACCTGGCGTCAGCCGTGGCTGAAGGCCAGTTCCGTCAGGATTTGTTTTACCGTTTCAACGTTTTTCCGATTCGATTACCCGCATTGCGCGAGCGGATTAGTGATATTTCCTTGTTGGTGGGATACCTGATCGACCGTTACGCCCAAAAGGCGGGCAAGAAGATTCGGAATATTGACACAAAGACTATGGAGCTGTTCCGCGCCTATGATTGGCCGGGCAATATCCGCGAGTTGCAAAACGTCGTCGAGCGGGCGGTGATTCTCTCTGAAGGGGAAACCTTCTTTGTAGACGAAGCCTGGCTTACGCGCGCCACTCCCAAAGTTGTCGCAGCATCTGTGTTGAACACGGACCTTGCAGAACGTGAGAAAGCGATGATCGAAAACGCGTTGCGCGAAGCCGGGGGCGTGGTCTCTGGTCCCACGGGCGCCGCTGCGAGGCTGGGCCTACCTCGTCAGACGCTCGAATCAAAGATCCGAAAACTCGGAATCAACCGTCATTTTTTCAAGACCGCGTAGGTTGCCAGTCGGTCTTCCCCGAACTGCTCGATGCGCCAAAACCGATAGCTTTTTGCGAGACCCACATCCGGTACCGATGCTGAACTTTCAGCAAACGCTGAAATTGTAGCCTGACTTTGGAAGCTAAGGACCAACAACTCAACGGTTTACGAATGGCGCTGGGATTGCCGTCTGTGTACGCGTGAATCGTCCCACATATCGAACATGACCCTGAAGATTGATAAGTACGCCCATCGGAACACCACGACTATTCGACTCTCAGGCCGGATGCAGGCCGAACGTTTTGAGCATATCGGCACTGCAGTCGCTAAACGTTTGGCTGCGGACGGAGCGAGCGTCGACAATACGTACGCGGAGGACGACAGCGCGGCATCTTCCGCGCCCTGCGCACGCCTGCGCGTGATGGGGAGGTCTCTTCCAAAAATGGCTCTGCGCGCCAGACGTATGAGTATCAGGATTGCGGTTGCCTGGACGCGAACGGACGCAGGCGAAAACACCTACGCTACACCAATTTTCGTTATGTGCTATGAACCCATTCATAGTTACTAAAACTAAACGCGAATGGTCGAAGGGAGAGAAATGACGGCGGAACAGGTGCTTCAGCTTCATTCGGAAGGGTTCAATCGGGCGCTGACACAACAGGACTACGACGCACTGGAGGGGATCTACTCGGAGATGTATATGCTGGTCCGGCCCGACGGCTCAGTGTTGAACAAGCAACAGATTCTGAAGGACCTGCGAGAACAGGGCTTGAGGATCTATTCGATTGAACTCGAAGAGGCGGCTGTCCGGGTTGTTGGCTCAGTTGGAATCCTTACCGCAGCGAGCAAGACCGTACAATCGCGCAACGGAAAGGAATCTCAAGCGCATTTTCGACTCGTTGCCGTCTACAGCCAGGAAGGCGACGCAATCCGCCTGGTCCACTTTCAGAGCACGATGATTGTCGAGAAGCAGGCGGCGTGACGACTGCGAAAGAGCATTAATGGCGGAATTTACGACAAGAGAACACGACTTATGAAACCAACCACCTACCGAAGGGTTGTAACTGCAGATGTCAATGGCAAGTCCGTCGTTCAGAGTGACGAACAATTGCCAGGATATGTTTTCAAGAGCGTATCAGGATACGAGCACACGCTCGTTTGGGCAAACCCGACCACGCCGGACCTTCGCAAAGAACAAAGGTTCGAGCGCTATCCCGAATCCGTTGTTCCAGGACCAGGCGGCACAAGTCTGCACTTCGTAACATATCCCCCGAGTTCAGTCTTTGCGGAACCGTCGTTTGACGGTGAGGCCGCCCGACGAGAGGCGATGATACGTCTGAAAGGACTTGCCGATCACTTCGAAAAGGAAGATCCCGCAATGCACCGAACAAATACCGTCGACTACGCGGTCGTTTACGAGGGCGAGATCTGGCTCGAGCTCGATGACGGCAAAACGACGCATCTCAAACGCGGTGATGTGGTTGTACAAAACGGAACCCGGCACGCCTGGCGGAACAAAGGGACCAAATCAGTGACGATGCTCTTTGTTTTGAACGGCGCCTTGGAGTAGACGGAGCAGGGACGAGATCGTCTTGCGCCTTTTTCCGTCCAGTACTGGACCACATCGTTCACTTCTGCATTTGGAACCAAAGATCCACCCGGCAGCGGACCGAAACGACGGCCGGAAGGAGCGAAGAATGACATTACAAGGGAACACTATTTTTATCACCGGTGGCGGATCCGGTATCGGTAGAGGGCTGGCGGAAGCGCTGCATAGGTTAGGCAACAACGTCATTATCTCTGGCC
>Ga0210389_10001940_pt1 | contig 16537 bp, 12 predicted proteins | sample IncBWH28OmetaG_FD_160127 | JGI IMG/M metagenome (GOLD analysis project Ga0210389, IMG submission 160127) | Forest soil microbial communities from Barre Woods Harvard Forest LTER site, Petersham, Massachusetts, United States - Inc-BW-H-28-O ...
GAGAATACCGATGGGCATGTCGCGCTTGGGATTCTTGGCTTCCTGCGCTGCCGTTGAAACTGCGTCGAAGCCGATGTAGGCGAAGAATATCGATGCCGCAGCGGTGGGAATGCCTCCCCACCCGAAATTGCCGTGACCATCCGCGGGCGGGACAAAGGGATGCCAATTCAATTTTGCGATCTCGGGATGCGTAAACAGATACCAACCGCCGACCACGAGAAAGACCCCGACAATTGACACCTTGATGATCACGACAGCCGAATTGAAATTGGCGGACTCCTTGATGCCGATCACCAGGATGGTGGTGATGACCAGCACGATGCATACGGCAATGAGGTTGACGACACCGGTTGCATGCGGCAAGCCGAGATCGCTTACGCCAGGTGGCAACGACATCAGCTGCATCCATTGGTCGTGGTAGAAGACGAGCGGAGTGCCGGTGGTGGCGGTGATCTGCGGCGGGAGATAGATGTGAAATTGCTGCAGGAGGCTGTTGAAGTAGCCGGCCCATCCTGAGGCAACGGTGGCCGCGCCGAACGCATACTCCAGGCAAAGATCCCAGCCGATGATCCAGGCCACAAGCGCGCGGAGGGTGACATAGCCGTAGGTGTAAGCGGATCCGGCGATCGGAATGATGGAGGCAAACTCTGCGTAGCAAAGTCCTGCAAAGGCGCACGTGAATCCAGCGACAACAAAGCTGAGGGCCACGGCCGGACCGGCGCGTAAAGCTGCGGCCTGGCCGGTGAGCGTAAAGATGCCGGCCCCGATGACTGCTCCAATGCCGAGAGTAATGAGATTGAGCGCGCTGAGCGAGCGCTTCAGGGTGTGTTCGCCCTCTTCACACGCTTCCTGCGAAAGCATCGACATCGGTTTGATACGAAGCAGCCTGGACATGTACGCGGAGCGTCCTCCTCAGGAAGTGAGATTGGAAACGTGCAGCTTTGCGCGCGCAGAGTGCCGTGACCAAAAAAGATAGACCGGAATGCCGAGCAACACGAGCACAAGGCCCGGCCAAGTGTACTGGGGCTTGTACCGCAATAATACGATACAAATCCAAATCGCCATGACGATGTAGAGCGCGGGAAGAAACGGATAACCAAGTGCCTTGTACGGACGCGGCGCATCCGGCTCTTTGAAGCGGAGAACAAAAAGGCCCACGATGGTCAGGATGTAGAAGACCAATACGGCGAAAATGATGTAGTCAAGCAGCTGGCTATAGGAACCCGAAACACAGAGAAAGGCTGTCCACACCGCTTGCACCAAAAGCCCCGCCACTGGCGTACGGTAACGCGGATGCAGCTTGCCAACGGACTTAAAGAAGAGTCCATCCTGGCTCATCGCGTAGTACACGCGCGCTCCTGCCAAAGAGAGCCCGTTGGCGCAGCCGAATGTCGAGACCAGAATCGCTGCGGCCATCAAGTAAGCCCCGCCCGATTGAAAGATCACTTCGAGAGCTGCTGTTCCCACGCGATCTTCGGCGGCATATTGCAAGCCTCTGCCCAAAGCGGTCGTCGCGTGCGGATCGCCGTGCATCGGCAGCACCAGCAGATACCCCAGAGATGCGAGAAAGTAGACGGTGAGCACGAATCCCGTTCCCAGAACCAGCGAAAGCGGAATATTGCGCCTCGGATTTTTCACCTCGCCCGCAGTGAAGGTGATGTTGTTCCACGCATCCGCTGAGAAGAGCGATCCCACCTGGACCACCGCGAGGATCACCAGCAAGTTCACCAGGACGATCGGTCCACCGATACCCACCTGGACCGGGTGCAGCGAACTCCAGCCCGAGTTCTTCCAAAATTCGCTGAGCCCTTCTCCGAAGTTTGCATTCCACGCTGTCGGGTTGCGCCCCACTGTGAATGCCAACAGCACAAGAGCGGCCAGGGAAAGCGCCTTGGCCGACGTGAACACATTCTGAATCAAGGCGCCGAGCTGGACGCCAAATATATTGACAACCGCCAGCAGCAGCACGACGACCATGCCGACAAGATTGGCGGTGTTGACGCCGATTTCCATGTTGCCCAGCACCATCGGACCAACCCTAATCGGAGGCACATGCGCGATATGCCAAAGCCAATGGGTCGTTGAGATGGTCGGGAAAAACACGCCGAGAAACTTGCCGAAGGCCACGCACACGGCGGCGATGGTCCCCGTCTGAATGACGAGGAACAGCGTCCATCCGTAGAGAAATCCCCAAAGCGGACCGAGCGATTCGCGCAGGTAGACGTACTGACCGCCGGCTTTTGGCATCATCGCCGCAAGCTCGCCGTAGCTCAATGCGCCAATCATGGTCATGATTGCAGTGACGACCCACGCGGCGAGAAAGAGCGCAGGCGAATTGGTACCGCGCGCGATATCCGCGTCTACAAGAAAAATGCCGGACCCAATCATGGATCCGGCAACGAGGGCGGTAGAACTGAACAGACCGAGGGTTTGCACCATCTTAGGTGCATCTGCGGTTGCGGCAGGCTTCCTTTGAGGCATTCGACTTGTCGTTGTCACCTTGCACGGTTTTACCGGAAATAAACAAGAATGTCTTGTCTTTTTTGCCTGGGCGGACGACGCAGGCTGGCTCGATTTATTCGAGCGCCGTGCGCCACCGGCGGAATTCAGATGCTGGATCTTGGGCCCGAAAAATTCCGGCGGCGACTGCGATCGTTGTTGCCCCGGCGGCGAGAACGACCTGCGCCGTCTCAAGCGTGATTCCTCCCACCGCGACCAGGACCGGTTTGACGCCAGCCTGGGCTCGCAAGCGATGCACACCTTCGGGCCCGATGGCTGGCTTGATGGTGTGTTTCGTGGTGGTGGGAAAGACTGGCCCTATTGAGAAATAGTCAGCTGGCTGGTCAAGGATTCCGGGCACAAGGTCCTCGCTTCCGCCGAAAGTGCCAATGATCCGGGTTGCTCCCAACAACTTTCGCGCCTCCGCGGGTGGCGCGTCCCCCAGGTCCACGTGAACGCCATCAAAGCTCAAGGTTTCTATAAGATCAAGGCGATCATCGAGGATTAACTTGATCTTTTCCTTGGGCATTGCGGCCCGGAGAATTCCAGCATCCGCGATGATCTCAGCGTCGCTGCCGGTTTTGTTTCGATATTCCAGTAGCGTAACGCCAGCAGCCGCAAGGGAGCTGCCAAGTTGGCGGAGATACTCTGCCCTGCCAGTTGGTGGAATGATCGACGCGTCCAGGATGGGATAAATCTTTGGAAAATCAAAGGCCATGCAACAAGCCTACAAGGCCGCTCCGGCCGCTTGTCTTGGCGCCGGAGACCAGCCTTCTGGGGCATGAAGCGGGAGAGAGTTTCATCCTGCAGAAGGCCGGGGGCATCTTCGGCGCATTTCGCATGCTATCGGGTCGGAAGCTTACATCTCATCGGCCGATGGGCCATAGCATCCCGGCACCTTCTTATCCAGCAAGCGAAGGTAGACGCCCAACTGGGCACGATGATGAACGAGGTGATTGAGGACCCAGGTGCGCCACACGTTGTACTTGGTGTCGTCGATCCAGGTCTGATCTCCTGCAACAAACTTCCAGTTACTGTCCCATTTTTCCGGGGTCATCTTCGCCAAGTGGGGTTTCACCTCAGACGTTTGCTTGTCGAAGCGGGCGAGGAGATCCTTTTTGTTGCTCGGATCTGTCGGGTTCATCTCAGGCTTCCACTCCAGTTTGTTCACGGTCAGCGTATGCAGGGCCCAATCTCCATTGGTGTCGGAGACGTGGGCAGCCAATCTTCCAATCGCCATCGATTTTGTATGCGGCTTCCACGCGAAATCGGCGTCTTCAGGAATTCCCTCGAGCACCTTGCGTGTCGTGGCTGTTTCGCGGTCATACTCTGCAATGAGTTCTTTTTGAAAGTCCATTCAGGCAACCTCCCGTTGCGAAGAAAGCATAAACGAAATAAAGGCGAAGAGGCGAACAAAAAGCGATAATATTCAGGAAGTTTTTTTCCACAGCTCTTAATGCGGCAGGCTAAAGGCGACATAGGAGCCGCCGACCGGCGACTTCGGGTCTCGGCCACCACTTGCAACGGTAACTACGTACTGGCGACGGTCGATCATGTAGGTGCTCGGGGTTGCCATCCCAGAAAACGGCAATTCATATTCCCACAACAGCTTGCCGTTTCGTGTATCGAAGGCACGAAACTTGCGGTCATAGACGGTCGCGCCGATGAAGAGAACGCCGCTGGCGGTAAGAATCGGTCCGCCGTAGTTTTCCGAGCCCGTGTTTTTCATCCCTTGCATGGCAAGCGCGGGGTATTCGCCCAGGGGAATTTTCCAAAGGTATTGGCCTGTTTTCAGGTCGATCGCATTCAGGGTTCCCCAAGGCGGAGCAAAGGCCGGGTAACCGTCCGGATCGAGAAATTTTCGATAGCCGGTGAAGGTGTAGCGGTCCTCTCCTTCCGATGTCGTTTTCTCCGGGTTCGGCGTATGGACGTCGAGGTAGCGCAGCAGCGCTTCAAGTGCAGCGCCCTGCACATCCGGCATGGGCGGCATTCGTCCTTTTCCCGCGTGAATCAGTTTGCTTGTCTGCGCGACCGAAAGCCGATTTCCCAGTCCGATGAGCATAGGAAACGACGGAGGAATTCCCTCCAGATGATCGCCGTGGCAGATGGCGCAGCGGTCGCGATACACGGCGGCTCCCGCCGCGTCTTCTGGCGTTTGTGCCGCGTGGTCCGGCGTCGGCACAGCACTCATTTCCTTCTTTGAAACTGCAGCGGCGGGATTGTGGAGGTAATCGAGAAGCGCTCCCAAATGCGCGGCATCTATGTTCGGGAACGAAGGCATGCGCCCCGTTCCCTGGTGAATCGTGTCAGTAATTCTTTGTGCGGTTAGCCGTTTGTCGACATCGATCAGGGAAGGAAAAGCGGGCGGCGATCCGCCGCGATCGACACCGTGGCAGACGGCGCATTGCTGCCGATATGTTCGCTCCCCCGGATTGTCACTGCTCGACGCAGGGACCAGGCCGCCCGTCCATACCATCTCGTTTGCATTCACAAACAGCACATGCGACTTCGGATCAAGCGCGGGCCCACCCCATTCTCCGCCTCCGTCAAATCCGGGAAAGACGACAGTCTGCTGCTCAACCGTCAGGGGGATAAACTGCCCGTCGCTGCGGAACTCGCGAAACGTCTTCAGCGCCCATGCATGGGCCTCGGGAGTCCGCTTCGTCAGCATATCTTCGCTGAGTTTCTGACGTGCAAACGGCTCCGGCAGATCGGGCTTGGGTTGGGTCGGTGCCGTCACCTCGCCAGGAACGGTGCTCGACGGATACGGAAGCTCGTGGATAGGAAAGAGCGGCTCTCCGGTGATGCGGTTGAAGACGTACACGTAACCCTGCTTGGTGCATTGCGCCAGTGCGTCGATGTGTCTGCCGTTGCGTTCGATGGAAAACAGCGCCGGCGGGGACGAAAAATCCCGATCCCAAACGTCGTGATGCACGCCCTGAAAGTGCCACAGCAGCTTTCCCGTCTCTGCATCGAGTGCCAGTATCGTGTTGGCGTAAAGGTCGTCGCCCACGCGATCGCCCCCATAGAAGTCCATCACCGCTGATCCGGTCGGCGCATAGAGAATGCCGTGCTGCACGTCGAGGGACATGCCGGCCCAGTTGTTCGCTGCGCCGGCCGTCCTCCATGCGTCCTTTGGCCAAGTTTCGTAGCCGGGCTCTCCCGGCAACGGAATCGTATGAAATGTCCAGCGAATCTGGCCGGTGCGCACATCGTAAGCGCGAATGTAGCCCGGCGGTGCAGGATGGGTTTCAGGATTCCGTCCCCCGACAATGATCAGGTCCTTGTAGATCACGCCGGGTGCGGTGAGAGCGATGGACTGGGTTTCGAAGTCGCGGCCGAGATTCTTGCGCAGATCGATGCGTCCTTGCTCGCCAAAGGACTCGATTGGCTTGCCGGTCTCCGCATCGAGGCAGTAGAGGAAATTCATCACGCCGGCGAAGAGTCTGCGCTGGTGCCCGTCGGTCCAGGTGGCAAACCCGCGCGCCGGCTGCGTGCCTTTGATGCCCGAGTCGAATTTCCATTGGAGCGCGCCCGTCGCGGCATCGAGCGCGACCACCTTCTGCGTAGGCGTGTAAGCGTAAAGCGTGTGGCCCACGACCAACGGGTTGGTTTGAATCTGGCCCTTTTCGCCAGTATCGAACGTCCACGCGACCCGCAGCCGATGCACATTTGCACGATTGATCTGCGTCAGCTTGGAGTAGTGGTCGCCATCCAGGCCGCCGTTATACGCAGGCCAGTCGCTTGCGCTTTGAGCCCAACAACAGGCCGCGACGAAGAGCGCGCTCATGAAAACGAGACGGACCAAACCCGCGAACGACATTTGGAACATCTGCGCGGCGAGCCCCCTGGCGCAAGCTCGTCAAGGATACACGGCGGGGGCACACTGTCGCACGGCAAGCGGCGTAGGAGCCGCGGAGTCTGCTCCGCTCAATTCCCGCTAGTCTTCGCGGGTGTTCTTGTTCTTTTTCTTGGCGTCGCCCGTTTCCTTGCTTTCGTCGACGCCCGTCGAATCCGCGATGTCTACGGTGCCGAGGGAGTCGTTCACGACGCCGTCGTCCGCCTTCGGGTTCTTTTCGATGAACCCGCCGGGCTGCGTGTGCGTTGGTTTCAGGTTTTGGGTCATACAGGGTTGGATGCCGGGAAAAGAACACTGGCGGAGCCGAACCGACCCTTTCCACGGGAATGCAGGGTTCCTCGAGCCTGTCTGTGCGTTTGAGCTGCCAAGCGAGCGCACCGCAGCCGACTTTCACTCGGCGGTCTTGGCCAGGAACCGTTCCATGAACTTGGTGTCGAATTTTCCGGCGCGGAAATCCTCATCCTGAAAGATCGCCTGATGCAGCGAAATCGAGGTCTCAATCCCCTGCACGACAAATTGCGAAAGGGCGCGCTCCATGCGGGCGATCGCTTCGGAACGATCGGTGCCGTAGGCAATCAGCTTCGCAATCAGCGAATCGTAATACGGCGGCACGACCCCCTCGGCATACTGTGCCGTGTCGACGCGAATGCCGTTGCCACCCGGCACGTTGAATGCCGTGATCTTGCCAGCCGAAGGTGTGAACTTTTTGGGATGCTCCGCGTTGATGCGGCACTCGATGGCGTGGCCGCGAATTTCCAGCTTGGCAGGCAGAATCGCGTCCAGCCGTTCGCCCGCAGCGATGCGCAGCTGCGCTTTCACCATGTCGACACCCGTGATGGCTTCGGTAACAGGATGCTCGACCTGGATGCGGGTATTCATCTCTATAAAATAGAGTGCGCCGTCTTCGTCCATAAGGAACTCGACAGTGCCTGCGTTTTGATAGCCGATGTGGGTCAAGCAGCGAACGAGAGTGCGCCCGATTTCGTCGCGCATTTGCGGCGTCACCTGCAACGAAGGTGCTTCTTCAATCAGTTTTTGATGGCGGCGTTGGATCGAACATTCGCGTTCAAACAGAGAAACCACGTTGCCATGCTCGTCGGCCAGGACCTGGAACTCGATATGGCGTGGCTGCTCGATGAACTTCTCCATGTAGAGTTCGCCGTTCCCGAACGCATTCGCTGCTTCGGTCGACGCTGCGTGGAAGAGGTTCGGAAGCTCGTCGTTGCTGCGCACGATGCGCATACCGCGGCCCCCGCCGCCCGCTTTGGCTTTGAGAATCACGGGGTATCCGATTTGCGCGGCAACCTCCTGTGCTTCTTCTGCAGAGGAGATTACCCCGTCTGAACCGGGGAGGATCGGGACCTTCGCCTCTTTCATTGTCTGGCGCGCTTTTTCCTTCTCGCCCATCAGGCGGGTCACTTCAGGTGGGGGGCCGATGAACTTGATGTTCGAAGCGCGGCAAACTTCTGCAAAGTTCGCGTTTTCACTCAGCAGGCCGTAGCCCGGATGGATCGCATCCACGTTGGCGATCTCCGCGGCGGAAATCACGGCGGGAACATTGAGGTAGCTGTCTGCGGGCCGCGGCGGGCCAATGCAAATGGCCTCATCGGCAAACCGAACGTGCAGCGAGTTGCGGTCAGCCTCGCTGTAGACCGCGACGGTGCGAATGCCGAGCTCCCGGCACGCATTGAGAACCCGCAGCGCGATTTCGCCGCGATTGGCAACCATGACCTTACGAAACATGCAGAACCCTTGAATGAGCGGAGTGAGTGTCGCTGGAATGGTGAATGAAGTGAGAAGGAATCGTGCTGTTGCTCATTCTGAAATCCGCTGAGCCATGAATCAAGCCGAAGGTTGATGTCGCTGTTCCATCGATTCCTGACTCCGCGAACAATGCTAACCCCGCTTCTGACACTAACTCACCCGAATAGAAAAAAGCGGCTGCCCAAACTCGATGGGCTGACCATTGGAGACGAGGCACTTGACGACTTCACCGGAAGCGTCCGCCTCGATTTCGTTCATCAGCTTCATCGCCTCTACAATGCAGATCACCTGCCCCTTCTCGACGTGATCGCCAGGGCCCACAAAGGCAGGCGCGCCGGGCGATGGCGAGCCATAATAGGTGCCAACGATCGGCGACTTAACGATATGCAGCTCTTCTGCGGTACTGGAAGAGGCGGGCGCGACAGGGGGGGCAGAGGAAGAAGGAGATGCGGGTGGGTGTGCGGCCGAAGATCCAGCGACTGGCGGCGCCGAGGCAAGCGCACGTGCCAATTCCGACAGACCCACCGAAGAAGTCTCCGGCTGATTGAACTTGAGCCGAATCTTTGTATCTCCCCTATCCAAGTCGAACTCGGCGACCTGATATTGCCTGAGGAATTCGATCAGCTCTTTCAAATCCTGCATGTCTTGTTGTTTCATTCGTTCCTTGTCTCCCGCACTTCCGGCGGGATCAATCGCTCAAAGTTCGATCAGAGCTTTAGGTGCGGGTGTCAGCACCTGGCCGCCAGATCGCGTCACTGCGACCATATCTTCAATGCGAACGCCGAACTCACCCGGTAAGTACACGCCGGGTTCAATGGTGATGACCATGCCGGGCGCCAGCGGCACCGCTTGTCCGGAGCCGATGCGCGGCGCTTCATGAATCTCCAGACCAACGCCGTGACCCGTCGAATGAGAGAAGGCGTCTGCCAACCCCACTTTGCGAAGCACGCTTCGCGCCGCCTCATCGACATCGCCGCAACGCGCGCCGCCGTTCACGGCCGCAACCGCGGATTCCTGGGCCTCGAGCACCGCTTCATAGGTCTGCCGCTCTTTCGCGGTCAGTTTGCCTAGATGCACGGTACGCGTCATATCGGAGCAGTAGCCCTCACGGATTATACCGAAGTCGAGGGTGACAAACCCCCTGCGAGGAAGTGCCGCTTGAGTCGCCCGCCCATGGGGTAAGGCCGACCGTGCCCCCGAGGCCACAATGGTTTCAAACGACATAGCTTCTGCGCCGAGTTGCCGCGCCTTGTATTCAAGTTCAGCAGCAACTTGAAACTCGGCAACTCCGGGACGAAGAAAATGAAGAATGTGCTCGAAGAGTTTGCAACCCAGCAACGCAGCTTCTCTCATAATCCCCAGTTCGTCGTCGTCTTTGATCCATCGGAGCGGTTCCACCAGGGGTGCAGCCAGAGGAGAGAGAAAGGTTCGACGAAGGTGCGAGGGGAGCGCTGAACGCAGCCGGGCGAGATCGGAGACAGAGGTTCGCGCAGGATCGAAACCGGCAAGACTCACTCCTTGTTCCGCGGCGAGCCACTCAATGGCGTTGATCAACGGCGCGCTCGCGACAATTTGTACTTTCGCGGCACGAACTTCTTCGGCAGCTTGTGCAGTATAGCGGCCATCCGTAAAGAGACGGGCCGCGCGTCGCGTAACAGCCAAAGCCGCGCTGGAGCCGGTGAACCCGCAAAGATAGCGGACGTCGGGAAGATGCGTGACAAGGAGGCCGTGCAATCCAGCGCGTGTAATTCGACGGCGGAGTTGACCGATGCGGCGGAAGTGGTCCATCCGAGCAAGGATATACGACGAGGAAGGGGCTCACATTTTCCGGGTCGGAGTCGTTCTGCCGCCAATGATCCCAGTGACCTTGAGGATCGCGTCAGCCGCGCGCATGCAAAACCTTTCACAGAGTGCGGGGAACGATGGACGGATTCTCTGGAGCAGGCCTTACAACGCGGGCCGGACGGGCTTCTTTAAGTGCGGATCGAGCTCGGAATCGGCTGCGTGCAGATCCGATTGGCGATCCATCCACTCGTCCAGCCGCGAACGTTTGAAGCGCCAGCGGTTGCCCAGTTTAAAAGCAGGCACGAAACCTTCCGAGGCGTATTTGTAAAGGGTGTCCGGAGAGATACCAAGGTAGTCAGAGGCCTGGCGGATGTCCATGACCTCGCGAACTTCAGGCACAAGCAAATTGGAACGGGCAGCGGCGTTGCGCATAATTCCCCTCCCTGAAAGGCAAACGCCCCAGGGTGAAATTCCGGCGGGCAGGACCGGTACTCCTGTATATAACGCGGTTTCACCTGTCGCTTCAAGGTTTTTCAGGAAGTTGTGGTTAATTTACGGGCTTTCCAGTCATCGGTGGCTGGGCTCCTGGGGCCGGACGGTGCCTAGCCTTCAACCGGTTGTGGCTCTTAAGTCCCACCATCGCAAGTGCTTGGGCCAGTGAAACGGATGGTGCGGTAGGGCCGCAAGACGGTCGAGACCTTGTGGAAAATTGGCCAAACGCCATAAGGGGCACCCAGGGTGCCCCTTTTTCAAGATCAGTCAGAAAGCTACTAGTTCTGGTCTTCGCGGCGGTGAAGCGTCGGGCGGTCGTCGCCGTTTGAACCCGAGTCGCCGGGCTGCGTATTTCCATTGTCATCCGGCGTATTGCTTGCACGACGGAGGGAGGGCTTCTTTCCGTCCTTGTTGTCGAGCAGGCGCCGCTTGTTCTCGATGCGGGCAAGGCGGGCCTTCACGTCGTCAAACTCAGAGGTCGTGACGGTGTACTCGTCCTTGGCCGGCAGGATGCGGGCAATCTCTTCCTGCGAATGCAGGATGCGGTCCGGAGTTTGGGGATGGTCCGAGAATGCCTTAGAGACCAATCCGGGCTTGCGTTTTTCAAGCGCTTGAATCTTCTCGAAGAAGCTTATAAAGGCCTGCGGATCATACCCGGCGCGGTACATGTACTGCACACCCAGGTAGTCGGCCTGCGCCTCGAAGTCGCGCGAGAACATCAGGAAGGTCATCGGCACGGCAAGCTGCGCGGCTTCGTAGATGCCGTACCCGGTCCAGCTATACCCCGTCAGCATGATCAGCGGGATGGTACCGAGCTGCGCATAGTTCATGCGCGTCATTTCGCGGGCTGCGTGGTGTGCGCAGACATGGGCGGTCTCGTGAGCCATGACGCCGGCAAGCTCGGCTTCTTCATCGGCATTCAAAATCAGGCCGGAATTGACATAGAAGAAGCCTCCGGGCAGGGCCATCGCGTTGATTTCGTCGGAATCGATGACCTTGATCGTGAATGGCACCTTGCAGTCGGAGTTCTTCACGATGTTCTGGCCGATCCGGTTCACGTATTCCACAATGACCGGATCCGTGATCAGCCGCGTGCTTTTCTCAATCTGATCGGCATAGGACTTGCCCATCTTGATTTCGCTGTCGGTCGAGTACCAGTTGCCCATGCCGCGTGCGCCTATATCGCGATTGCCAACCGCGTTCACATCCTCGATGCTTCCCGGCTTGACCTTGACCGGCTGGCTGCCGACTTCAACGACCTTGTCAGGGTCAACGTCCTTTGCCGCGACATCTCCCTTGACGGGCGCGGTCCCCGGTGCCGGGTCGTCCTTCGAACTCTTGTCCTTCTTCGAGTCTTTCCCAGCTTGAGGTGCTGGTGCCGGAGACGTATCCCCGGCTACGGGCGTCGTTCCAGGTGCCGGCTGTGCCGCCGGCGTATTGGCCGCTGGAGTCTGCGCGGATGCCGGCGTATTCGCGGGCGTCGTTGCAGCAGGCGTGGACTGGTCATTCGGCGCACTGGTGGGTGTGTTGGAAGGAGGATTGGCCGGAGTACTCGGCGTGCCGGTTGGGGAAGAAGTAGACTGGGCGCTGAGGGTGCCGGCCATCGCCAGAATCAGCCCGGCCAGTACGCCCGCTTTGAGCCCGTTGCAAGCTGCTCTCATGATGAATCCTCCGGCCCGAACACGTCCTACACGGGATTGTTTCGCTTCGCTCGATCTCTTAGACGCTAGTATCCGCCTATATGGCATCCAAGCGAAAGCAGAAATCGAAAGAATTGTCATAGGAATGCAATTCCTATACCCCTCTTTTCACTGCGCGCGCCCGGTTCGCCGCACAAGTTTGTCGCTTGGAGCCGGCCCCCGGTGAATTAAAGTGAAGAGCACGTAGAAACTGGGAGGGTTTGTGCGCAGGGCGTTCTTGTTCGCGGTCACGTTGATAGCAGTACTGGCCGTGCAAGGCGTTGCGCAGCAGGCGCATCCCCACGGGCCCCCACGGGGCTTCCCGTTTCATCGTCCCCCGGCTCCACCGGCCGACGAGAGCGCGTTTTCTGACCACCCCACCGTCATCGATGCGACCAACCTCGGTTCCCCGCGAATCCTCGACAAGGGGTGGAGGCTTGGAGTCACCTCCGATCCCGCTGCCGCGAAGCCCGAGTTCGACGACTCCAGTTGGGCCGTCCGGGACGCCCAAGAGTCGATTGCCGATATCCCCGGCAGCGATGAGCCAGACCGGCCCGATGGCCATGAACACCGGTATGTGTGGTTCCGGCTCCATCTGAAACTCGCACCTAACCGCGGGCCCATTTCCTTATTGATCGAGCTCCCTGTTACCCAGAACACCAACATGTCCCTTGGCACCTCCGGTCCCGGTTTGGACGTCTTCGCCAATGGCCGGGAGATTCGGCCCGAGGGACCACACGGCGACGAGACTTTCAAATACCAGGAAATCTCGCGCCTCTATCGCCTGAACGTCGACCCCAACGAGACCAATCTCACGCTTGCGATTCGAACCCTTTACATCCCTGTCGGCTATTACGCGTACACGTCCTTTTTTTCCAAGCGCACCCTGCGCATCGGAAACCCAGAGGATCTGCAACGCGCATGGGACCTGTGGTTCATGCATAGCCTGTTTGAACGGCTGCCTCGGCTTGTAAATGCAATCCTGCTAATGGTTCTTTCGCTGTTCCTGCTGGCTTTGTATTTCACCCAGCGCGGGCACGTCGAATATCTTTGGCTTGCCCTGCATGAGATTCTGCAGGCTCCCATCGGCTTTATCGACCTGGCCGGCAGCCTGGCCCGGGTTGACCAGCTTTGGTATGCGGCCCTGGTATTGGAACTGGTGGCCATGTCGGCCTACCTCTATTTCGAGTTTCTGATCGCTTTTCTGTCGCTCCGCAAACGATGGACGATTACTGCTTTGCGCTGGACGGCGCCTTTGTTGGCCGGTGTCGGCCCAGCGGTGTTGCTGCTGGGGGGCCATGGCTGGCTCATTGTCATGACACTCGTCATTGTCTACATGGGAAGTCTGCTGTGGATGATTGGATGGTTTCTGTTTATCTTCGTTACTTTGATTGCAGCCACCATCCGGAGAAACTTTGAAGCGGGGTTGTTGCTGATTCCTCTGGTGTTGACGATTATCGGAATCGCCGAGCCCATCATGACCAGTCTCCTGAGCGACTCGTCCGGACGTCCCTATCGCTCGCCGCTCACGATTCAGGCCGGGCCTGTGCCGATTCACTTCGCCTCCATTGCCGATTTCACCGGTCTCCTTGCCATTGTGTTGATCATCTTCGTGCGTTTCCTGCGCATCCAGCACGATCGTGAACGCGCGAAGAGTGAACTGGCTGCCGCCCGCAGCGTACAGGAGTTGATGATTCCGCAGGAAAAGCTGGATACACCCGGCTACGAAGTCGACTCCGTGTACCAGCCCGCCAATGAGGTCGGAGGCGATTTCTTCCACGTGCAGGCGGAGGGCAATGAGGGGATCCTGGTCGTGATTGGCGACGTAGCCGGCCACGGCCTGCAGGCTGCCATGAACGTCTCGATGCTGATGGGTGCACTGCGCCGTTTTCCGGAGAGAAGACCGGCGAAGATCCTCGAATCGCTTAATCGCGTCGTCATGGGCAGCGAAAGCTACACCACCTGCCAGGCCATCTGGTTTGGCAGGGATGGCGAGTTGGTGATTTCGAATGCAGGCCATTTGCCACCCTATCTCAACAGCCAGGAGATCACCCTGCCGGGCGGCCTTCCCCTCGGTGCGCTTCCCAATGAGACGTACGATGAAGTGCGGCTCTATCTGCATCCCGGCGATCGTCTGCTGTTAATGTCCGACGGCGTGGTTGAAGCGCGAAGACCTACCGGCGAACTCTTCGGTTTTGACCGCGTGCATAACCTCAGCAACCAGTCGGCGTTTTACATTGCGGATGCAGCGAAGGAGTTCGGTCAGGAAGACGATATAACCGTGCTGACTGTGCGGCGGCTCGCCGAGGTGATGGCTGCAGCGTAACCATAGTCCCTGCAATTCGCCCGACCCGATTCAGAACGGTTTCCCCTTGAACAGGAAGAACAACTCAATCAGCAGGATCAGGACCACCGTGGCTTCGAGAAAAAATGTCCGACTCTGGTTGAACTGCTCAACCATGTCGTGATGCAGGTCGTCTGCGGTCTTGAGTTTTTGCGCCACAAGGTCCTTGTAATCTGGGACGCCGACTTTTGCCGCGGCAAGCTTGTAGAGTCGTGCGGCAAACATGTCGCTTAGAAACTTGATGGCATTATCGGCGCGCTCGGTCAGCTCGGCAACATCAAGCAGAACGGTATGCAGACTGGTGGCCGAGCGGGCAAGTCCCCAGCGCGCAAAAAAACCCGTTTTCCGCCCGAGCAGATCGTAAACGCTATCGAGGATGCCGGTCAGCAGCTCATCATAATGCCGAAACTCCAGCAGCTGCGAGTTGGCGTATTCGAGCAATTGAATCGAAGTCTCTGCACCGGACGTGCTGTCGTAAAGGAAAGCGGCATTCCAGCCCACCACCGCGACGTCGCCAGCATAGTAGGAGACCTGCGAGTTCAGAACCTCTTTGATTTCACCATCGGACAAGGTCAGTTTGTCGCCGCGCACGACCTGAGCAATCTGGCGGCCGTGGTCGCGGGTCAAATCGGAAGAGGTCGGCGCGCCGGTCATTTCGCGGACATGAAAAATGAAATAGTCTTCACTGAGCCAACGGGAATATGGCTTGAGCATTGCGCTCGCGATGTGTTCGAGTTTTTGTGGTACCAGCGGCTCGACGCGCGAAGCAAAATCCAGATCCCACACCCAGCGGCTGGCAAGAGTGACCAGGCTGTCCCAATCGCCGGAGAAGGGCAACTGGTAAATAACGCTGGCGACTCCATAGTCGAAGTACTTCACTTCACCTTCGAGGCGCTCGCCGGTATCTAGAACGATCGGCTCGAGGGGCCCGATCACGGGTGGCCGATGATAGCGGACGTAGGAGGGCGCCGCGTGCTTCATGCTGGGTTGCTGCATGGTGCGTGCATTGATCGCCTGCTGCAACTGGTCGAGCCGCAACTCCTCTGAGACGTCGAACTGGATCATCACCAGAACGGAGCCGCTGAGCACAGCGGTTGCGGGAATTCGAGGAGCGGTCGACATCGTACTCTCCGCATGGTAACGGATTGCCCTCCTGCCGCGCGGTCCAGCCGCATCCCATTCACCACACTTAAATACAACAAAATCAAGGATCAGCTGCATCGTATCGGTATGACCCGAACGTTGCTGCCAGGAAAGCCCTACCCTTTGGGCGCTACCGCTCGCAAAAAAGGAACGAATTTTGCTCTCTTCTCTGAAGCCGCTACGCGCGTTGACGTATGCCTCTTCGATGAGAACGGCAACCAGATTGACTGCGTGACATTGAGGGAGCGCACGGCGTTCGTGTGGCATGGATACATTCGTGACATCAAGCCGGGACAGCTTTACGGCTATCGCGTCGATGGCCCCTGGGATCCCGAAAAGGGTCATCGCTTCAACTTCAATAAGCTGCTTGTCGATCCGTACGCCAAGGCGATCTCCGGCCAAGTAGACTGGAAGGCCCCCATCTTCCCCTACGACCTTGCTTCCGGCGATCCACTCAAGATGGACACGCAGGATGACGCGGCCGGCGTTCCCAAGGCAGTGGTGATCGACGGAGTCTTTGACTGGGGCGGCGATTGTCCGCCCGACATTCCGCTCCCCGATTCGGTCATCTATGAAGTGCACGTCAAAGGCTTCAGCATAAGGAATCCCGCTGTGCCAGAAGAACTACGCGGGACCTACGCCGGGCTTGCCCATCCGTCGAGCATCGAATATCTAAAGAACCTCGGCATCACGGCCGTCGAATTGCTGCCTATTCATCACTTCATTGATGAGGGCCATCTGGTGGAAAAGGGCCTGCGCGACTATTGGGGCTATAACACGCTCAGTTATTTCGCTCCCATGTCCCGCTACTGCGCCTGTGGCGACCGCGGTGGCCAGGTCAGCGAGTTCAAGCGGATGGTGAGGGCGCTCCATGATGCGGGGATCGAGGTGATTCTCGATGTGGTTTACAACCATACCTGCGAAGGCAATCATCTTGGTCCCGTTCTGAGCTGGAAAGGCGTCTGCAACACG
>Ga0210389_10001941_pt1 | contig 16536 bp, 16 predicted proteins | sample IncBWH28OmetaG_FD_160127 | JGI IMG/M metagenome (GOLD analysis project Ga0210389, IMG submission 160127) | Forest soil microbial communities from Barre Woods Harvard Forest LTER site, Petersham, Massachusetts, United States - Inc-BW-H-28-O ...
CAAACGCGGGAGGCGCGGGCGTTTCCACCCGGACCCTCGGCAGGCCGACCTCGGCCGCCTCGCCCCGCCGCCATGGGATGTCTCTCCCGCAGGCCGACGAAGTCGGAGTTACAACTACAATCCTACGCCGGTCGGTATCTCCTTGCAATTGGCGAGAATCCTGGCAGGGATCTAGATAATTATTCGATTGGAGGCCATGCCTTTCCTTCGGAACTTATTGAGCTAAAATGGACTCGCGACTGGGGTCAGTAATGGGCGCGGCTTTATACCGCAGAAGCAAGCGCACCAGTTCATCACTTCCGTTAACACGCGCATACTCAGCTTCCTTCTCGGTGATCCCTACAAACTGGGTGAATTGAAATTGACCGGACGGAAGTTGTTGGACTCCCGCGTTCAGGGATTCCGCTGCGAGTAATACCCAAGTAAGCTTTGAACTGGATCCATCAATAGGACTTCGCAGAGGTATACGGTCCCCAATACCGAGGAGTCCTCGCCCGGGAAATCTTCCAGCCGCCAGTAGAATTTGGAATGCCACCATTCTCTGAAGTAAGACAATGGCCCAGTGTGATTGAGCCGGACATTGAAATAAGAACTCGCATCCAAGCCCCGAGGGTGCACTAGGTTCAGGCCAGTCTTCTTCCCACGCGTTCGACAGCCCCGAGGAAACATAGAGCCAGCTAGGCCTTTTCTCGGTCGGTTCAAATTCGATGACCCCATACGTGAGCCATCGAGGGTCATACGAGTCCTGGCGGAAAACGCCAGTGAACAACTCTCCTGATAGCACGAAAATACCTCGTCGCTCCGGACCAAAGTACCTCGGGTAAATCACTTCCTCTCGAAATTCCCAGGCTTGTTCAAATCGTGCTTGCCAGTCTTCGTCAGCCATCTAGGCTCCTATCAGCAAGTTGATAGCAACGCTACTGCGACAATTATAGCGGCTGCTTATTGCCTTTCTGAATGACCTAGTAATCAACTATTGAGGTAGATTGGATTGGTTGTACTATTTTGCGACCAGGGACTTCCGGAGGCTTGCAATGAGCATTCCTACCACCAATCCGGGTGAACGCATTGCGGGCGTCAGCTTTATCGAGGATTCGCTGTGTGTGTCGCTATGCCACGGCCGCAAGATCAACGTGCCCCTTTCCTGGCATCCACGACTCCTCAAGGCCGCCACTGCGCAAAGAAACCACCGGAAACTAGCGGGGGCGGGCTACGGAATCCACTGGCCCGATGTTAACGAAGACCTCAGCACTGAGGGGCTGCTCCGCGGGGAAAAACTAAAGCTTGAAAGCGAGTGATGACTCGCCGTATCACAGCACCGGCTCTCGTGCTTCTTGCTGTAATTTTGGGCCTCTTCGTGGCTGCTCCCGCCCTGCGGTTACTGAAACACATTGAAAAACGCGGCCCGGCTGCGCAACGGGTTACTGCCATTCTACCGGGCGACCTGGAAGCAACTGCTGGACGCATTGAGACCGTGTTCAACCGGTGGTCTGAATTTGAGCAGCCCGGCCGGACGGGGACATACCCTAACAAATTCTCGCGGGATTCGCAGTGGGGCCACTTCTTCCTGTCGCGCAGGGGCGATGAGGGCCTGCAGTTGTTCCCTTCTGATGATGAGATCAGCCGGAACCGTGGCGTGGACTTTTTTATTTTGTCTTATCTGCGCATCCCGCCTGCGAGCCGGAGTCGAGACTTTTATTTCCACGAGCCTAGCGGCGACTACTACTGGGAATCCGAATACTTCTACAAGAATGCGCCGGCGAAGTTTCACTGCAGCTTTCTGATTCACCTGGAACCCACCGACGCGTCCCACACCACCGTGGAAATCTTCGAATACCAGCCGTACATCTGGGCCGGCGAGTATTTCGGACTCTCGGCGCACGCGATACTTCCAACCAGGCTGTACGACATTCGACCTGTGGAACCGACGACTTCCGATCGCCGTGCGCTGCTAGCCATTATCGATGGCTCGCCAAGCGGGGAAAATCCAGCAGAGGCACAATAGAAACGGGCCCTCCTGCGGCCGCCTGTGGTTTGCGCCGAGTGTGATAAAGTCTGCTAACGCCATGCGAATCTTTATCTTGGGTGCGGGCGCGACGGGTTCGCTGCTCGCGCAACTCCTGGAACGCCAGGGACATGTGGTGTGGTGCGGGGATCGCGATCCCGCGCGTGCGCGGCGCTTTCTGGGCAAGAAATCGGCGATTCCTGTTTCGACTGTGAATGCGCGGAACCTGCGCGCCATCGTCAAAGCGGCGAAGGGTTGCCAATTGATCGTCAATGCGTCGGCATCGGTATTCAATCAGATCGTGATCCGAGCGGCGCTGCGGCTTCGCGCGCACTATCTTGATCTCAGCTCGCACCTTACCCGCAATCCTTTTAAACCGGAGCAGGTTCGCTATAAAAAGAAGTTTGAGGAAAAGCATCGCGCGGCGCTCATCAATACCGGCGCGGCGCCCGGCCTGACCAACCTGCTGGTAAAGCGAGCGGCCGACCTGCTGGATGAGGTCCTATCGGTCCACATCCGTCTTTACGAAAGCACCGAAAGCGACGACCCGATTTCACAATGGTCGCCAGAAGTTTCGTTCGATGAGGCGATTTCGCACCCGAGAATTTATCGAGACAAGAAATATCAGCTAACGAAGCGTTTTTCGGAGCTGGAGAAATTCCGCTTCCCGGAGCCGATCGGCGCGGCTAACGTGGTTCTGGCGGCGCAGGATGAAGTGGCTACGCTGCCGCACTACATCCCGATGCGCGAACTGAACGTGAAGATCGGCGGCAACGAGTTTGACCGGCTGCGGCGCTGGCACAAGCTGGGAATTCTTTCGAAATCACGGGGACTGCCGCGGCGGCGCTTCCCGGAGACGTCATCGCCGCGGAAGATCGCCGCGCTGATCCGTCGGGGTGTTTTGCAGAATGCGCGATTTGCGGCGTCGGTGATTGTGATCGGAGTAAAGCATTCCGCTAAAGAAGACCAGCGGCTCTCCATCCGCAGCGACGCGATTTTTCCCACGCTGTATCAGATCCGGCGGCAGGGAAAGTTCAACACGCCGGTGGCTTACGCGACCGCGCATGTGGCCGGGCAGTTTATTAAATTTTTCCCGCGAGAGACTGAGGGCGTGTTCCCGCCGGAGGCGCTGCCGGTGGAAGTGCGGCGGGCCATTTTGGCTGGGGTGAAGAAGAGCGGCGTGAAGATTATGCACAAGGTGACGACGTTGAAGCCAGCGGAAGACCAAGAGGATATGTAGCGGCCGCCGTCTGCAGCGCGAGCCTTTAACTAAATATCAGCGGCCTGCCTCAGAAGGCAGGCCCTACGAAGGCGAGACAAAGCGCCCACCTCGGACCCTTCGGCCAAGCTCAGGGCAAGCGGCGGGGCTACAAAGGTAAGTTGGTCCACCTGAAGGTGGACGCTACGGGCGCTTCAGCAGCAGCGGTTGGGGCGGGAATATTTGCGGTTCAGTTGCTCGACGTAGAATTCGGTGGGGGATAGCGGCTTTTTTGCCGGCCGTCGTTCGGCGCAGGCGAGATAGGTTTCGTAGGCGGAATCGCCGCTCCATTGGCGCAGGCCGCGCCAGAAATTTCGCGCTGCGTGTGTAAATTGCTGCCAGAGATTTTGCATCAGTCGCCCTCCGCCCATTGAGTTGCCACGTACGGCGTTTCCTGCAACACAGGCTGTTTGCCGCGGCTTAAGATCGCGTACCACTGCGCCAGCGCTTCCACCAGTAGCACCAGGATCATCGCGGCGAGCACCGCAGTGACTGCCGCATCCAGGCGAAGGTTGAAGATGAGCCGCTGCGTGTCCGCAATCTTCGCTGCGGCAACTTTTCCGGCGGCAAGCTGCGCGGCCATCGCGTTTGCCTGCGCCAAAAATCCGATGCGCGCGTTGGAGCTGAAGATTTTCTGATAGCTGGCGGTCATCGTGATGATCACCAGCCACGCCATGGGCAGCAGAGTTACCCAGATCCATTTCAATCTGCCCATCTTCAGCAGGATTGTGGTAGCTACTACCAGCGCCACGGCGGCGAGCAGTTGATTCGAAATGCCAAAAAGCGGCCAGAGCGAGTTGATGCCGCCAAGAGGATCGATCACCCCCTGATAGAGAAAATAGCCCCACGCGCCGACGATCAGCGCGCTGGAAATCAGAATTCCGGGCATCCAGTTCAAGCGGCCCATGGGCTTCCAAACGCGGCCGCCGAGTTCCTGAATCATGAAGCGGCCGACGCGCGTGCCGGCATCGAGCACCGTGAGGATGAAGAGCGCCTCAAACATGATCGCGAAGTGATACCAGATGCTGAGGAGGCGGTCGCCGCCGATGGTGCTGGAGAAAATCTGCGCCATGCCGACAGCGAGCGACGGTGCGCCACCGGCACGGTTAAGAAGAGTTTGCTCGCCGACGGCGTGTGCGAGACCGGTCATCGTGCCGCCAGAAAGCGGATAGCCCCAACTGGAAATCGTGGCGGCAGCGGCCTCCGGCGTGGCGCCAACGATAGAGGCTGGGCTGTTGATGGCGAAGTAGACGCCGGGAGTCATGGCGCAGGCGGCGACCATGGCCATTACGCCAACGAAGGATTCGAGCAGCATGGCGCCATAGCCGATGAAGCGGGCGTGGCCTTCGCGGAGAATCATTTTTGGCGTGGTGCCGCTGGAAATCAGCGAGTGGAAGCCGCTGATGGCACCGCAGGCGATCGTGATGAAACAGAAGGGGAAGATTTTGCCGGCGAAGACGGGCCCGCTGCCGTCCACGAAGCGGGTGAGAGGCGGCATCAGAACTTGCGGGCGCACCAGGAGGATACCGGCGGCCAAAGAGAAAATTGCGCCAGCTTTGATGAACGCGCTCAGATAATCGCGGGGTGCGAGCAACAGCCAGACCGGCAGCGCAGAAGCTGCGAAGCCGTAGGCGATAATCGCGAAGGCCAGCGTTACACCGCCAAGCGTGAAGATTTTCGCGAGGTATGGCGAATCGGCAACCCATTGCCCGGCGACGACAACGAAGAGAACCAACGCGACACCGATCAGCGAAGCTTCGAGCACGCGTCCGGGCCGGAAATAGCGGAGATAGACGCCGAGCAGCAAGGCGATGGGAATCGTCATGACAAGAGTGAATGTGGCCCACGGCGAACTTTTCAGGGCGTTCACCACCACCAGCGCGACCACAGCCAGGAGAATAATCATGATGGTGAGTACGGCGAGCTGCGCGATGAGGCCGCCACGCTTGCTGACTTCATCGCGGGCCATTTCGCCGAGTGTTTTTCCATCGCGGCGGATCGAGCAGAAGAGAATTACAAAATCCTGGACGCACCCGGCGAACGCGGCGCCGGCAATCAGCCACAGTGTTCCCGGGAGATAGCCGAACTGTGCGGCGAGTGTTGGACCGACTAGCGGTCCCGGGCCGGCGATTGCGGCGAAATGGTGGCCGAAGAGCACCCATTTATTAGTAGGGACGAAATCGCGGCCATCGTCGCGGCGTTCGGCGGGTGTGGCGCGACTGTTGTCGAGCGCCAGCAGCTTGGCCGCGATGAACGCGGAATAAAGACGATAGGCCACCAAGTAGGAGCATGCCGCGGCGAGGACAAACCAAGTCGCGTTGATCGGTTCGCCACGGTGAAAGGCAATGGTAGCGAGCGCGACGGCGCCGAGGGCGGCTACGGCGGTCCAGAGCAGGCTTTGCAAAAGTCGTTTCACGGATTCTCCTTTTGCGCGATTCGCGGCTACGGGATGCTTATAAACTTCAGGAGCGGGTAGACTTCGCGAAATATTTTGGACAACTCTTTCGTGAAACCCGGCTTTGTTGCTTCGCCGGGTTTCATTTTCCGGCGCACGATCCAGCCCTGGATTTTCCTCCAGTCCTCCGCGTGGACGGGCCAGCCTTCGTGCTTGGTCCAGTTCCCTTTTTCGGTAGTGTACCAATAGCTGTCGAATTTTCTTCCGAGGCGGCGTTTCTGGCCGGCGACCCAGCTTGGTTTTTCGGCAATGCGCGGTTCGGCGACCAAAGCAAGCGTGGATTCGCGGCGCTTGGGTCCTGAGTAGATACGGAAGCCGGCGGTGACCACATCGGTGGAGAGTCCCGCGTAGAGTTGGCCGCTTTCGCGGTCGCGGGGCAGAGGCTGCTGGAATTTGAGGTACATCTGCGTTTTGTAGAGGGTTTTGTCTTTTGCGAAACGAATGTCGCGATTGATGCGGGAAAAATTCGCGCCCGCGCGGCCGGTGGTGTCGAAGCGGTCGTCGAGCTCCAGAACGTCCGTGGCCAGTTCTTCAAGGAGGCGGCGAAACGGCTGGACGACTGCGGACTGGTACCGGTCACGATGCGCGTCCATCCAGACTTTCTTGTTGTTCCGTCCGAGGTCGCGAAAGAAACGAAACGTCTCCTGTGTAAAGACGGGTTTAGCTGGAACCATCAGAATTCCCCTTTTTGGCCGCGGGCATCAGACTACACCATTCCCAATTTGCGTCAATTCCACTATTCTCGTTGCGCGCCTGATTGGATGTGGACTGCGCGCCGAAAAGCACATCACCAACTGAGGGTCCTGATGACATTTCGTCAGCTTTTTTTGATTGTGTTCATAACCGTTTGCTGCGGTTTCGAGAACATGCTGGGGACGGCACAAGAGACGAACCCGCCTGCGAAGACTTCGCCATGGAAAGCGGAGGATGTGGTATTCGCGGAGGGCGTACGGCAATTCCGGATTTCTCCCGATGGCCAGTGGGTGGCATGGGTGAAGACGCACGGTGATAAAGAAAAAGACGCCGTCGTCTCCAACCTGTATACCTCGAGCCTGACTGGCGACCAGGAAATTCAGCTCACCCGCGGCACCGATACCGTTGCATCGTTTAACTGGTCGCCCGACGGCAAATGGATAGCGTTTGTCAGTTCAAGGGCGCGACCCCAAGCGAAGCCAGACACCGCAGCCACGCAGATCTGGCTGATCAATCCCCACGGCGGCGAAGCGTATCCGTTGACGGAGCTTGCACGGGGACCGCAGCGTCTGGATTGGCTGGACAAGGACACGGTGATCTTCAGCGCGGAAGAGGATCCCAGCGCCTACGAGCAGGCGGAAAAGAAACGGAAAGACGATTCGGAAGTAGCTGACGACGCGGAGCACAAGCCGCCGGTGCGGCTGTTCAAGATCAGCGTAAAAGACAAGAAAATCACGCGGCTGTCAACGAACAGCGACTGGATTGGAAACTGGAGCGTATCAAGGGACGGCAAATACGTGGTTGCGGTGCACGAGAAGAGCCTGCACTACACGTTCGACCAGAAGGTTCCGCCGGTGACGATTCTTCATAACCTGACCGACGGAACGGAAAAACAAATTTTCGCCGGAGGCCGCGTTTATCCTCGCGCTTTTTCGTGGGCGCTGGACGCCGGCGGTTTCTATGCGATGGCGCCATTCTCGTCGGACCCGAAATTCATCACCGCTTCGATTGAGCTTCTCTATTTCTACGATGTCGCGGCGGGGAAAAGCGCGGAGATTCCACTTGATTGGGAAAATGGAATCGGTTCTGGCGTAGGGGCAACGGACGACGGATTTGTAACGGGTCTCGCGGCAGGCCATCGGTTCGAGGCATCTCATTACGCTAGAAGCAAAACCGGCGATGCATGGACCTGGAAGCGTGGCTCGGTGGAAGGCGATACCGCGAAGAACATCGAAAACTTCGAGGTGACGCCCGACGGAAAGACCCTGGTGTACGTGTATTCGACCGCCAGCGTGATTCCGCAGCTTTACCGTGCCCGGGTCGACGGAAACAAACTGGTTTCGCCGGTTCAGTTGACGCATTTGAACGCCGGGCTTGTGAAATCGAGAGCCATCGCGCGAGCGGAAGTGATCCGCTGGAAGGGCGCGAACAACGACGAGGTAGAGGGCATCCTGCACTACCCCGTGAAATATGAGGCTGGGAAAAAGTATCCGTTGATTACGGCGATTCACGGCGGCCCATCGGGATCCGACAAGGATTTCTGGGACAACAACTGGGCATACCCGTTGCAGCTGCTGACGCAGCGAGACGCGTTCGTGCTGCAGGTGAACTATCACGGCAGCAACAATTACGGATTGAAGTGGGTGGAATCGATCTGCTGCGGGAAGTATTACGACCTGGAAACGCCGGACATCAACGCGGGGGTGGATTTCCTGATCGAGAAAGGATTCGTAGATGGAGACAAGGTCGCGACGCTGGGTTGGTCGAACGGGTCGATCCTTTCGACGAGCCTACTGGTCACTTACCCGGATCGCTACAAGGCGGCGAGCGTTGGCGCGGGCGATGTGGAGTGGATCAGCGACTGGGGTAACGTGATTTTTGGGGATTCGTTTGACTCTTATTATTTCGGAAAGTCGCCGATGGAGGATCCTGAGCTTTATATTCGGAAGTCGCCGTTCTTCAGGATGGACAAGATCAAAGCCCCGGTGCTGATTTTCCACGGCACCGCGGACAACAACGTTCCTCCGGCGCAGAGCTGGTCGTACTTTCGCGCGCTGCAATACTACGGAAAGGTGCCGGTGAAATTCGTGATCTTTCCGGGCGAGCCGCACGGGCCGCGCAAGCTGACGCACCAGATGCGCAAGGTCGAGGAAGAGATGGCGTGGTTCGACAAATATTTCTTCAAGACCACGCCGGCGGAGAATGAAGCGCTGAAGGCGGGTTCGCCGCTGCAAGAGGCGATTCGGACGAAGAGTATTTCCCAAACCGGTGGCTTCTATGGCGTAGAGTTAAAACGAAAGGGAGGGGCGTTCCTGATTCCGGAGATAGTAAAAAGAGGCAGCCTGGAAATAGGCCGGTTTGAAGTGACGAGGCGACAGTATTTGGACTTCGCGCAGAACCGCGACGTGAAATCAAAATCGATTTTTTACGGCATTATGATTGGTGGTGACAACTTTACTCCGGCGAAGATGAATTTACCCCAGACATTGATTGGGATTGAAGACGCCAAGGCTTATGCGTCGTGGCTGAGCGACGAAACAGGCCAGATCTGGCGAATCCCCTGTGAAGATGAGGTTAAAACCCTATACGAAGGCCGAGAGAATGAGAACACGCTAGACTACTGGGCTGGGTATTCGCCGAATCCGGACGACACAGCGAAGCTTCGCGAGCAGGCAAAGAAGTTGGCTGAGGAGAATGCCCTTCTCAAGGTAGTAGGCTCATTCCGGGGGCAAGGAGCGGAAGGCGAAGAATTGATTTACGACCTAGGAGGCAATGCTGCTGAATGGGTCGTCACGCGTGACGGAAAGGGGAAACTGATCGGTGGGAGTGCCGATTGCCCCGCTGAATCTAAAGCAAGCTGCACTACACAGCCGGGGTATGTTGGGTTCCGGGTCGTGCGCGGGGCAGCAAAGCAGTAGCGTTGAAGCTGGGAAATCGTTAGACGCGTGCAAGTCGCCCGCTCCGAAAGAACATCCGGTGTCCAAAAACGGACCTTAGAAGACGGCCGCTAGAAGGAATTTGGGGAATGAAGAAGCGATGGCTTTGTGGCAAAGTGCCCGTGCTGGCGACGCTTGCATTGATTGTGGCGCCGTTTGCATTCAGTGGGCAGCTGACGAACGATGATATTGAGTTTCGGAAGAAGGTGTACGCAAACAAAACCGGCGAGCGATTGCCGTATCGGCTGTATGTGCCGCTTGGATATGACGCTAACCGGAAATATCCGCTGTTGCTGTGGTTGCACGGGGGCGATGGGCGCGGCAGCGACAATGTGAAGCAGTTGAACGGCGGCAACCAGCTCGGGACGCATTTCTGGGCCGGCAAAGAGGTGCAGTTGAAATTCCCAATGTTCGAACTGGTGCCGCAGTGCCCCTCCGGCGACAACTGGTCCGACCCGGACCTGAACCAGCCGACGAAATGGCTTGAGCTGACGATGCAGACGCTCGCCGGCGTGGAAAAGGAATTTTCGATCGATCTAGACAGGATCTACCTCGCCGGGCAGTCTATGGGTGGCCTGGGCGTGTGGTCGTCGCTGCAGGCGTATCCTGGCAAATGGGCTGCGGCGATGATTATGTCGGCGTACGATAATTTCACCGATATTCATACGCTGGCGCAGACGCCGCTGTGGGTTTTTCAGGGTGAGGCCGACGACAGCGTGCCGGTGCTACTGGTGCGCGAAATGATGAAGCAACTCGGTAAGGCGCACGCGAATCTGCGCTATACGGAATACCGCAACACCGGCCACGAAGTGTGGAAGAAAGCGTTTGCTGAGCCCGACCTGCTGACCTGGCTTTCCTCGCAGAAGCGCGGACAGGCTGCAGAAGGCCAAGTTGGCTCTGGCGCAGGGGCCGCAACGCACTAAACTGGAGTGCATGAGCGACTTCACACCAACGGAACGCACCCAGGTCAAGCGACTGCCGAAACGCGGCAAGTATGAGCGCGAATCTGTGTTTGCAATTCTCGACGAAGGCTTCGTTTGCCACGTCGGATTCGCTGTGGACGGCCAGCCCTACGTAATCCCAACCAATTACGGCCGTTTGGGTGACACGCTTTATTTGCATGGCAGCGCGGCGAGCCGGATGTTGCGCGCACTGAGCGAAGGAGTTCCTGTCAGCGTTACGGTAACGCACGTGGACGGGCTGGTGCTGGCGCGTTCGGCGTTTCATCATTCGGTGAATTACCGGTCGGTGGTGATCCTGGGAACGGCGCGACTTGTGACGGACCCCGCTGAAAAAATGGAAGCGCTACGCATTTTCACCGAACACGTGATGAAAGGCCGTTGGGACGATGTTCGCCAGCCGACCGAGCAGGAATTGAAAGCCACCACTGTGCTCGCACTCCCACTGGAAGAAGTCAGCGCCAAGGTTCGCACCGGTGGCCCAATTGATGATGAAGAGGATTACGCTTTGCCTGTGTGGGCTGGCGTACTGCCGCTCGAAACCTCCGTGAAGGAGCCCGTGCCCGATCCTCAACGGAGGGGCGATCAGCCCATCCCGCCGTATCTGAAAAACTATTCCCGCTAAACGCGGTTGGGCGCGAATCTCGAGACCCGGCAAATACTGACAGAGCGACAGAAGTCTATACAGTGCGATACGGCTACGGCAGTTTGCTGGAGATTTGGGTCACTGAAGCCATGGTCGCAGCACCTGGACGCAATTCAAGCAGGAGCATGCGATTGTCGGAGTAGTAGGGCTGCCCTGTGGCAGTCTGTGCGCCGGAGATCGGCTCCGGGCAATTCACGTACTCTTCGCGCGTGAGCCTGTTCGCTGCCGAGAGATTCCCAGCGATGAAGTCGCGCTCGGCGTCCACATTGGGGTCGATCCTGTGGAAGAGCCGGAACTTGTGCTTCACAAGGTGAATGGAGATGTCATGTGTTGCCGCCGCGACCCATAGCGGGACGCCGTCCACGGTTCGGCCCGTTTTCCAGATGCGCACGTGGTGGCGTCGCGCAACGATGGAGAGTGGATCTGGCAGCGCATACGAATAATCTTGAGCTCTTCCAAAGACGTACAGCCGGTCCATCGGCAATTTTGTGTAATGCCCGCGCTGCCACAGCAGATGCCAGACTATTAATCGCTTGGACTTCTCCACCTTTAGCCACCCGGCCTGGGCAAAGGCCTGTTGCAAGTCCTCTTCCCTGGCCTGGAAGATCAGGTTGAGCATGTCGCCCTCGCGCCCCTCCGCGTTGGTCACTCGCGATGGCGACATCTTGAGCAATTCGCTGAGCTCGGAAACATTTTCCCGAGCGGGCGGCAATCCGGCGATTTCCACTGAGGCATCACTCCGGGTGTAGGCCGTCAGCTCTGTGCCCTTGAGGACCGTGCTATCGCGGCCGCGCGACAATATAAAAGCCGGGGCAGCGGGGAGGTAAATCGCCGCTGCGATGGCCATCGCCACTCCCATTCGGATGGTATGCGATTTTCCTTTGAATTCCTTGCGGGCAAGCAGGGACACGTTCTCGCCGCTCATGAGTTCCACTGAATCGAGCTTGATGATCAGGTCGCCGCCCATTCCCAAGGGCCGCTTCCCCTTTACTCCAATGACCGAACCCTCGGCCCGGGCGCCTGCGGCGATGATCGTGAAACCCGCTGCCTGGACATCCTTTGCGACGACAAAGTCGAGGCGATCGCCCTTGTGAGCGCGGGCCGAAGAGATTGTTTGCATTAATTGAAGTTCTACCGGCGTGCCGTTTGGCAAGACAAGCTCGGCAGGGGCTGCGGGCAATCCCTGGCTGAAGAGGGCATACGGCAGCAGCAGGAAAAGCGTGCACACCGGCAGGGCAAAGCGTTTCGTCCAGAACATCCCGTACGGCCTTTCTGTTTCGGGCAAGCCGCCCTTAGCCCTTCCAGACGAACTTTCCGCAGGAACACGAAACGGTTTCCGTGGGGAGCTTCTTTTCCAAAGGTTGCCGGCAAACTGGACAATTTCTGCGCCACATATTCATACCTGTCATTTCTCTTGCGAACTGAATTTCTGACAAAGTGAGTCTGCGCGGCCGGGTGCCGCGTGTCTGTTGCAATACGCACACGAGCCAAACTGTTCCTTAGTGAACAGGCGCTGGTGCGCATGGCGGAGGACTGTACTGTCTGGTAGAGTAACGGCCGCGGAACCCGGTCGTTCCGCGGAGGGCAAAATGTCGGAAGAAAATGTGGCGTTGGGGAGGCGGTGGTTTGAGGAAGTATGGAATCAGAGAAAGGCCGAATCCGTGCCGGAGCTCCTGGCGGCAGACTGCGTGATGCACGGAATCAGCGAAACCGGCGAGGACGTTCGCGGCCATGAAGGATTCCGGGCCTTGCACGCCAAGCTGCTGAGCGCGTTTCCCGACATGCAGTTCGCGTTGCACGACTGTTTTGGCTCCGGCGACAAAATTGTGGTGCGCTGGACGGCGTCGATGCGGCATACCGGGCCTGGCTTGGGAATCGACGCGACCGGGGCCGAGATCAAGCTGCGCGGAATGGGAATCGCGCGGATTGCCGACGGAAAAGTGCAGGAAACCTGGGACAACTGGGACAGGATGGCGATGTTCGAGCAGATTGACGCGGCGGTGAAGGCCCAGAGCGCGGGCGCTTAACACCGTGAGTGAGGGGTAGACTTCGCGCGGCTACTTGGCTTTTGCCCCGGAGAAGGCGGAGGCCAGCCCCAACGCGATGAGTGCGCCGCCGGAAACCTTGCGCTGCGTGCTGCGCAGGCGGACGCTGCCGCGGATGTGCTCGGCAAATGTACCGGACACCAGAGCCCAGACCGAGTCGCTCATCCAGCCCATCAGCGCGAAGAGAACTCCCAGTTCAAAGATCTGCAATGTGGCGTGGCCGCGGGCCGGGTCGACGAACTGCGGAAGAAACGCCAAAAAGAAAAGCGCGGTCTTGGGATTGAGCAGGTTGACCAGGACTCCCTGCCCGAAAACATGGTGCAGGCTTACCTGCTCACGCGAAGGATCGACCACCACCGCGCCGCCGTTACGTAAAGTACGAATTCCCAGATAAATCAGGTAGGCCGCACCGGAGTATTTCACAAACGTAAAAGCGGAAGCCGAGGAAACAAGCAGCGCCGAAAGACCTAGCGTGGCTGCGGCAACGTGGACCAGTGTGCCAACAGCAATACCCATGGCCGAGACGAGTCCGGCGGCGCGGCCTAGGCCGATGCTTCGGCTCGTGATGTAAAGCACGGCTGGACCTGGAACCAAGAGCAAAAGCATGGCCCCGGTCATGAAAAGAACCAGAGATGAGGGAGCAATGAGCATTAGTTGGAGAGTCTTACTGGATTAGTGGCAGCCACAACCGCCACCGCAACAGCCGCCTCCGCCGGAGAAACCACCGGAAGGAGAGGACGAGCCGGAACCGTTTCCGGCGGTGGCAAAGACGGAAAGCTGGATCGCGGCTTTCTTGCTGGAGCACTTGGGGCAGGAGATTTCCTGCTGTTTGTTGATGACGATTTTTTCGAAGTGTTCTTTGCAGTCTTCGCAGATATATTCGTAGATGGGCATGGGCGTCCTCGGTCGTGGTTACCTTATTGATTATAGCAATTTGTAGGCGAAAGCGGGGAGCGTTCGGGGGCCGATGGTAAAGGCGTCCGCTACAAAGGCGTGCTTGTCCTAGGTGAAAAAGGGAGAAATGCTAATTTTCGTTTATATCATCGGATTTGTTTTTGGCGGACTGGTTCTTTTCGCAGTCGCCCAGCGTATTCCTAATCGAAATGCGAAGATTTGGCTTAAGACGAGCGGGGTTCTTGCCGGACCTATTTTCTTCCTCAGTGTGGTCGTCTTTTCAGGTTGGGTACGTGAAAGGACCTATGAGGTCGAGTGGCTCATAGGCAATTCCGCCGCGAAATACCTCGACCCTGGCAAAGAATCGACTAGGCAGGACAACCGGGATGTTGTCGTCCTTAGGCGGTTTGTTGGCGGCAAGGATTGTTATGAAGCTTTTATTTCCCAAGAATTGGCCGACTACCTTGGGGGCCTGCCAACGCATCCAGTACAGGTCGAGTACACCGTCACCTACGATTTCTTCCAATTTCGTACTTATACCGTAAAGAGAATAGGAAATCTCTCGTATCACCCGAACGGTTCTTCATGGATAACGGGTGGGAACAACATAGGGCGGGCCTGCTTCCCTTGGTAGCCTTTAGCTTGTGGAGTTACGTTCGAATCAGACGCCAGCGGAATTCGCGCGGCAACTTCTTCCTTCGTCTGGTTCCGCGCTTGCACTACGTCAGACGAAGCGCCCTCTCACAGGCAGTCCACATATCATATGATCCACCCTACGGATGCGGGGGCAGGTCAGAATCAGGCGCCGAATCTTTCGGCGGCGCGAGCTTTGGCTTTGGCGGCTTCTTCCTCGCGGTTTTTGGGAGGGGCGGTTGTTTCAAGGGATTGCAGAAGACGGAGGGAGACGTTCGCAATTTCATCGATGGCGTTGAGAAACGCGGGTTCGTTGGCTTTCGAGGGTTTGTTGAAGCCGGTGATTTTCCGAACGAATTGCAGGGAGGCGGCGCGGACTTCTTCGGGGGTGACCGGCGGGTCAAAATTGTAGAGCGTTTTGATGTTTCTGCACATGAATCCAACTCCTCACAAAGATTCTAGAAAAGTCCTCATCATAAAAGCAAAAGGCTCCTCAGAAAGAGGAGCCTTTTGGCCTGTTAAGAGTGAAACCGGTGCTAGTCGCCGGCAACGGCTTCGGCGGCGGCTTCCTTGGACTTGGGAGCTTCGTTGCCGTTGCCATTGGCTGGAGCGATGCCGATGGGCTTGTTGGCGTTGGTGAAGTTTGCCGGTACGGCCTTGGCGATATCGGAGACCGAGCCGATCTGGACTACCGCCTGTTGCGGCTTCTTGAGCACGAGTTCTTCGTAGATGGCGCGCACACGAGCCTGCTCCTCGAGAGCCGCCTTGCGACGGATGCGGTTCTCTTCGGCGGCGGTCAGGGGAATGTCGTGCTCCAGGTGGCGAACGCGCGAAGCGTCATCGGCGTCGATGACCAGCGAGTGCTCATAGGAGCCGAGGTTGACATTCTTGCCCTTGGCGTAGATCTCGTGCTTGCCGTGGTTCTTGTACCACTCGGCGACCGTCGCGTTCTTGTGCATATTCTCGATGATGTTGCGCCATCCCACACCGGTGTTGTACGCGCAGAAGCTGATTTCGCCTTGCTGCGTGCCGTAGGGGATGATGCACATTTCGGTGCGGCGGAAGTCGTAGTTGAAGAGATCCTGGAACCACATGCCGGCGATGAAGAGGAAGTTCCACGGGTCTTGCGCGCGGCGCTTCATGGCATCTTCGTAGGTGCGTTCCGGGGAAGTCTTGCCGTACTTGCTGGTCGCGCCCTTGGTGAGCGCCCAAGTCTTGTCGAACTTCTTGAAGAGATCCCAAAGCTTCAGACCCTTTGGCCCCTGGAACGGGTGATAGTTCTTCAAGAGCGCCATGGACATCATGAAGTTCGAAAAATTCTTGCCGCGAGCGGCGTCGGTGATGGCGGTGACGTCGGCGGTAAGCTGCTGAGCATCCAGGAAGCGCGGAACCGGCGCCCATTCCTTGGTTTCCTTGTTGATCATCAGCGCGGTGCCCACGCCGCAGTTCGGGTGGCAGCCGCAGGAGAGCGAACCCCACTGGGATTCGTTGCCCTTGACCATGTCGGCAAAGCCGGCAAAGGTGCTGATGAAGGAGATGGGGAACCAGTCGCGGGTCGGTTGAATTTTGCCGACCTGGTTGCTGACGTCCTTCGCAAGATGCGAAAGGGTGTAGCGCTGGCGGAGACGGCGTTCCGGTGTAATGTCTTCGTCGCGGCCGGTAAACGAAACCGGCTGGAAGCTGACAAACGAAATCTTCTTGGGGTTTTCCATCGCGAATTTCACGACGGAGCCGACCTGGTCGTTGTTCACGTTGTTGACGATGGTGACGACCAGCACGATTTCGATGCCGGCTTCGTGCAGGTTTTCGATGGCGCGCAGCTTGACGTCAAACAGGTTGCCGATCTGGCGGTGGCTGTTGGCGTCGTTGCCGATGCCGTCGAATTGCAGATAGGCGTAGCGCAAACCGGCTTCGAAGGCCTTCTTCGCGAATTCCTTGCTCTTGGCAAATTCAATACCGTTGGTGGCGGCTTGAACCGAGTTGTATCCGACCTTGCGAGCGTAGCGGATGGC
>Ga0210389_10001942_pt1 | contig 16529 bp, 17 predicted proteins | sample IncBWH28OmetaG_FD_160127 | JGI IMG/M metagenome (GOLD analysis project Ga0210389, IMG submission 160127) | Forest soil microbial communities from Barre Woods Harvard Forest LTER site, Petersham, Massachusetts, United States - Inc-BW-H-28-O ...
GACCAGGTCCGGATCTGGATCGGCATCCCTACATCCGGATGGAATGGACGCTTTCTCGGCATCGGCGGCGGCGGATTCGCGGGAGGTAATCCCGGCGGAGTGAACCAACCGGTTGCGCTCGGTTACGCTTCCGGCTCGACCGACACCGGACATCAGGGCGGCAACGGCAGTTTCGCGCTGGATGCGAGCGGTCACATTGACTGGCAACTTATCCGTGACAACGCCCATATCGGAATTCACGAGATGACGGTGACCGGCAAAGCGTTGACAGAAGCCTTGTACGGAGTCGCGCCGCGTTACTCCTATTTCAACGGATGCTCAACCGGCGGGCGCCAGGGATTGATGGAGGCACAGCGGTATCCGCAGGATTATGACGGCATCGTGTCGGGAGCGCCCGCAATCAATTGGAGCAGGTTCATACCTCAGGAACTCTGGGGCGCCGTCCTGATGAACGCGCTCGGGGATGCACTGCCCCCATGTAAGCTCCAGGCGGCTACGGCCGCTGCGATCGCCGCCTGCGATGCCATCGATGGCGTGAAGGACGGTGTGATCGAGGACCCGCAGCGGTGCGCTTACGATCCCAAACCCCTGGTCGGTACCTCAGCAGGTGATTGCGGCGACTTCACCGAGGCAGACGTCGACGTGATTCGAAAGCTTTGGGATGGCCCGAGACGCGAGGACGGAAGCTTCTTATGGTACGGCTTGGCTCGCGGAGCAGACTTGAGCGCGTTGTGGGGCAGCAGAGGCGATCCTCTGAAGCCTCAGGCCTTCGGCATCTCGCTCGACTGGTTCCGTTATTTCCTCGCGGAGAATCCGCAGTTCGATTGGACCACGATGACACGAGCAGGCTACGAGCGTTTCTGGGATCAGTCGGTGGAGGAATACAGCGCCGTGATCGGAACCGATAATCCGGATTTGACCGCCTTCCGCGACCGTGGTGGCAAGGCGATCCTCTGGCACGGCTGGGCCGATCAACTGATCACGCCGGAAGGCACTGTGGATTATTACAAGCGTGTTCAGGAGAAGATGGGCGGCGCAAAGAAGACTTCGGAATTCTCGCGGCTATTCCTGGCGCCGGGCATCGGCCACTGCGGCGGGGGCGCTGGTCCGTCGCCTTTTGGTCAGTTGGATGCTCTCGTTTCCTGGGTGGAAGACGGCAAGGCGCCTGCGACGCTGACCGCTGCCCGCCGCGATCAGTCGGGCGCCGTTACGCGATCGCGGCCGCTCTGCCCGTATCCGCTTGTGGCGAAGTACAAAGGAAAAGGCAGCACGGACGAAGCATCGAACTTTGTCTGCAGCGCGAGCTTCTAATCCGTATCTCTACCGATGTTCCGGAAAGCACGCCGATCTGATTGCCAACGCGGCAGACGGGATGTCTGGGCACCGTGGCCCAGGCACTCGTGCCTGCCGCGCCGGGACTCTTCCCGGCGCTTGGGCTGTGAGAAATGCATGCTGTGCTTCAACCCGCGTCATATCCTGTTAGAAACATGAGCAACGCGCGTCCGCCGAGGGCGAAGGCGACCGAAGCGCCGCGCAAACGAGAGAGCCAAACGAAGCGACCTGCGCACGATCCCTTGAAATCGCTGGGAGATCGGGTCCGGCAGGCCAGGGCGCGCCGCGGCATGACCAGAAAACAGCTGGCACGCGACTCCGGCGTCTCTGAGCGTTACCTTGCGCAGATCGAAAGCGGCAAGGGCAATATTTCAGTCCTTGTACTGAGGCAGTTGGCGAATGCGCTGAACCTGCCGGTCGATGTTTTGCTTGTTGAAGGCCCGGAGCCCCCCGTGGAACTGGTGCATACCGTCGAATTCCTTCGCCGCCTCCCGCTCGCGGACCTCAAGCTGGCCCGCCAGATGTTGCTGCATCAATTTGGAGGCGTCGACCCCGCGGCTCGCCACAGGCGGATCGCGCTGATCGGACTTCGCGGGGCCGGCAAATCCACTCTGGGCGCGGCCCTGGCCGACCGTCTCGAGATGCCGTTTCTGGAACTGGGCCGGCTCATCGAGCAGGAGAGCGGGCTCACGCTGGACCTGATTTTCGATTTTCATGGACAGGCCGGCTTTCGCGACTTCGAGCGGAAATGCCTGGAGGATGTGCTTCAACGCCATCCCTGCTTTGTTCTGGCAACGGGTGGAAGTCTTGTATCCGAGCCGGGCACGTTTGAGCGACTGCTTTCAAGCTGTTTCACCGTATGGGTCCGAACGTCTCCACAGGAACACATGCAGCGTGTCATCGCCCAGGGTGACATGCGGCCGATGTCCAATAACCGCGACCCCATGTCCGATCTGGAAAGGATTCTTGCGGAGCGCGAGGTTTTGTACAGCAAAGCCGATATCCAGGTTGATACGGCTGGGCATAGCCTTGACGAAAGCCTGGAGGCGCTGATTCAATCGCTGCGGGACACGCCGGTTCGTGACTCGCTGGCGCTGGCGGGCGCGCTGCGTTGAACAGCAGCACGGAGCCGGCCGCGCAGCGTTACTTGGTTGATGGCCACTGGCTGGAAGCGGTTAGGATTGAGCCACGCCGTTCCGGTCTTCCGGCGTTCGTATTGCTTCACGAAGGCCTCGGCTCCGTTGCGCATTGGAAAGGCTTCCCGCTTGAGCTCGCGGAAAGAACAGGGGCAGGCGTCTTTGTCTATTCGCGTTATGGCCACGGAAACTCCGATCCACTGGAGGGATCGAGGTCCCTCTCGTACATGCATCATGAGGCGCAGGTCGTACTGCCCGAGATTCTTCGGCAGGCCAGGATGGAGCGTCCTGTGCTTCTTGGCCACAGCGACGGCGCATCGATCGCCATCCTTTACGCGGGAATGTTCCCCGATTCCCCTGCCGGACTTATTCTGGAGGCCCCGCACGTCTTCGTCGAGGAGATCACGGTGTCGAACATCGCCGAAGTACGCGTCCGCTACCAGGAAACGGACTTGCCTCGGCGTCTAAGCCGCCATCATGCGAATCCGGACCCGCTGTTTTGGGCCTGGAACGATATCTGGCTCGATGCGCGTTTTCGCGAGTGGAATATCGAATCGTACTTGGAGTCCATACGTTGCCCTGTCCTGGTAATTCAAGGTGCTCAGGACGAATACGGAACGATGAGGCAAATCGAGGCCGTTCAGCAACGCCTCCCGTTGGCGTATGCGGTCGTGCTCGACAATTGCCGACACGCGCCACATCGCGATCGCTGTGAAGCCACTCTTTCAGCGATCAGCAGTTTCCTTCCGGCTATCGGCAACTTCTGAGCGGGCTGCGGACGCATGGTTTGCCGCCGCGCGTGCCGGGCTCAATGGTGATGCGGTTGCCGGTCGCCACTGACGTCGAAGAACCTGATCACACCCTCTCATCAAAGTGGGAAGACTGCATTTCCACGCATCGGGGAACCGAAAGCGCGGTCTATTTCAACGCCTCGTTGATCTCAATGTCACGCTTCAGTATCTCCGTCACCAACTCCGACAGAGGCACGCCGCGCTGTTGGGCCTTCCCGGCAAAATACTCCCAGACGCTTCGCTCGACCGACACAGGCATCAGCACGCTCGATCTCGCCGGAATATGGTGAAGCCCCCGAACGCCTTTGCTGAAGTCGATCGCAGCGGGCATTTCATCGTCATCGTGCGCTGGCTTGCTCATAGTTCTTCTTCATATTGTCGCCGTTCACCGCGAGTAGCGCGGCGGGCCGATATGATCCGTACCTTGACGGAGGCCGAATCGGATTCCGACCAGAGATAGACAACCGACAGCCATGCGCCGCTTCGCGCAAGCCCGACGGAAAACCATCGTTCCTCGCTGTTGCCGTGCTCCAGATCGGCGACTGTGAGAAGGTGAGGATCGTGGAAAATCGATGACGCCACTTCGTCGGCGACTGTGAGAAGGTGAGGATCGTGGAAAATCGATGACGCCACTTCGAAGGTGACGCCATGCTGATCGAAATGCGTACAATCGCACCCTCCGCTCTTTGCCACCGTGCGCTGTTCTTGCAGGATAGCTCTCGGATTTGGGACGAGGTGCTGAACTAAAGCAGGGACCAAAACGGAATCCGGTCCGCGGCCGCACAAAGATCAGCCCGGGGTGCAAGCATTGCTATGCGAGCTGTTCGCTGAACGGTTTCGCGGCTTTGCTGGCCACCCCTTCGAACGGGCGCTTTGATCTGCAACTAATCCCCATAAGCTGGCCGAGTCTTTGCGCTGGAACGAGCCCCGAACGATCTTCGTCAATTTGATGAGCGATCTGTTCCACGATGGTGTTCCGCTGTCTTACATTTCCGGCGTGGTTGCTACGATGACGATCGCTCGCTGGCATAACTACCGGGTACTCACGAAACGCTCCGAGCAAGTGCGGCAGTTGCTCTCCGGCCCAGGTCCGGTGCTCTTCAAGGATCTCGTCCTCAGTCATCCCTGCGCCAAGCCATCCAAGAACATCCCACACGTTAATGCGCAGGCCACGCACGGCTTGCCTCCGCGCTTTCCTGGCTCGATGCTGATGCGGCTGTTGGTCGCCACTGACATAGCGGAATCCTGATCGCATCATCCCAACCATAAACCGCAGGATCAATCCCGAGTGACACTGAATCGCATTTTCCAAATCAATGAAAACAAGACCTCAACCCGAATCACGCGCCAACCCCGCCCCACCTCAGTCGCATAATAAAATCGCCAATGACATCCGAACGTCGCGCCGCCGCTGCCCGCGCCAACGGCGCCAAATCCCGAGGGCCTGTCACCGCCCAGGGCAAAGCCAACTCCGCCCGCAACAGCCTCCGCCACGGTCTCCGCGCCAAATTCCCCTTCAACGACGGCAAATTCGAATCCGAGCGCCAGGCCATCCTCGCGGGGCTCGCCAGCGAGTTCAAACCACAATCCGAAATCGAACGCTGTCTCGTCGAACTCATCGCCAATGCCCACTGGGCCAGAAAGCGCATCTGGCGTCTTCAAACCGAGCTCTTCAACACCGAAATGCGCCGTCTCGAGCGCGCTGGCGAAGACTGCGCCGCCGCCGCAGCCTTCCGTAGTCTCGCCGACCATACCTGCGCCCTCGAACTCCTCGTCCGTTTCGAATCCCGCTACTCCCGCCTGTACAGACGCGCCCTTGACCACCTGTACCGAATCCAGGACACCCGATCCACCCAACCCCAAAGCCCGGTTGTTAACGAACGAACCCACCAAATGTCTGAAAACAAAGGAACAGCCAAAAAACGAACCGAACCCGAACCAGCCGCCTCAACCCCCGATCAACGCCTCGCCGCCTCCGTACGTCAGAGTTTTGTGGATTCTCCCACTGAAATCCCGGCGAAGTGTGCCCAAGCCTTATGACCGCGCCTCCGCCCACCAAAATCCCTGTTCCGCTTCCTGTCGGCGCCGCGCCGACTGAGATCTCCGAGGCCCAGGCCGCCGCCCTTCGTTACCGGTGCGAATTCGTCGACCTCCGCGACAGCACCATCGAACACGACCTCTTCCGCTCCATCCCGGTCGACCTCATGTTCCGTTACAACTTCGTGCCGCTCAGGGCGCAGAACGGAACGCTCGAGATCGCGCTCTCCGATCCCCGCAATCTCACCACCATCGACGAACTCGGCCTCCTGCTCCACAAGAAGCTGCGGGTCAAAGTCGCAACCGCTTCCCAGATCGCCGACCTTCTCAAAAAGACCGAGCAATCCCAGCGCGTGCTGGAAGAGGTCACCGAAGGTTTCGCGCTCGATGTCCTTGCTGGCGAAGACAACCAGGACGAAACGCTCTCGATCGATCGCCTGGCCGCCGTCGACAGTGACATCGCGCCGGTCATCAAGCTGGTCGACACCACCATATTTAATGCCCTCGAACGCCGCGCCAGCGACATCCACATCGAATCGCGCGATCAGGAAGTGGTGATCAAATACCGCATCGACGGCGTGCTGCACTACGCCATGCCTCCGATCGCGAAGGACTGGCACACCAGCATCATCTCTCGCATCAAGGTCATGAGCGAGCTCGACATCGCCGAGCGCCGTGTCCCGCAGGACGGCCGTTTCCGTGTTCGCTACAAATCGCGCCTGATCGATTTCCGCGTCTCGATCATGCCCACAATCCATGGCGAAGACGCCGTGCTTCGCGTGCTCGACAAGGAATCAATGAGCGAGAAGTTCGCCAAGCTCTCGCTGGACGTTGTTGGTTTCAGCGAAAGCGATCTCCTCAAATTCCGCCGGTACATCGCCGAACCTTATGGCATGGTCCTCGTGACAGGCCCGACCGGTTCCGGCAAAACAACGACTCTCTACGCCGCCCTCAGCGAAATCAAGAATGACGAAGACAAGATCATCACCATTGAAGACCCTGTCGAATACCAGCTCAAGGGCATCACGCAGATCCCGGTGAACGAAAAGAAAGGCCTCACGTTCGCACGTGGCCTTCGCTCGATTCTGCGTCACGATCCCGACAAGATCATGGTCGGCGAAATCCGCGACCAGGAGACCGCGCAGATCGCCATCAACTCCGCGCTCACGGGCCACCTGGTGTTTACCACTGTCCACGCGAACAACGTCGTCGACGTGCTGGGACGCTTCCTGAATATCGGCGTCGAAGCCTACAACTTTGTCTCGGCGCTGAACTGCATCCTCGCCCAGCGGCTCGTCCGCGTGAACTGCGAATACTGCAAGAAGCCGGTGAAGTATCCGGAGCAGCTCTTCATCGAGAGCGGTCTCGATCCGGCAGTATGGCGCGATCTGGAACTCTTTGAAGCGCCTGGGTGCTTCGAATGCGGCGGCACGGGGTACCGGGGACGGACCGCGATTCACGAACTGCTCGATCTGAGCGACAAGATCCGCGAGTTGATCCTCGATCGCCGCCCGACATCGGAAATCAAACGCCTGGCCCGCGAAGAGGGTATGACCTTCCTGCGCGAATCGGCAATCGAGAAGGTGCGGCACGGGATTACCACACTCAAGGAAGTCAATAAGGTGACGTTCATCGAATGACCCGACGCCCTTCATCGCTGCTGTCCGCAAGCCCGTTGCGCACGCACTCGTGTGTGCCGCGCCCCGACTCGTCGGGGCGCTTGTCCGCCGCCCGCACGACCGCCCCTTCCAGCGGAGAGAGCCGTAACTGATGCCGCTGAGCCTCGCCAGCATGCTTGGAATCCTGCGCGACCCGCCGCCGGAATTCGTCTTCGAGATTGCAGCTGACGGGATCGCGATTTCGCGCACTCGTCCGCCGGCATCTGTGAGACATGCGCCCCTCGCTCCCGAAGTGATCGTCCCGTCGCCGGTCAAATCCAATGTTCTGGACGGTGAGGCATTCGCTCTGGCTGTGCGCAAGATACTCCCGCAGGCGACCGGGCGCGGCCGTCGCAGCGCGGCTCTGATTCTTCCCGATAACTCTGTCCGCATCGCCGTCCTCGATTTCGATAAGCTGCCGTCCAAAGAAGAAGAACGGCGGCCGCTGATCAACTTCCGGCTGCGCAAGAGTGTGCCGTTCGATATCGATGAAGCGGCCCTCTCATACTTTCCCCAGGCAGGCAACAAAGTCGTTGTTGCTCTTTCGCCCTCGGAAATCGTGTCCCAATACGAAGCGCCGTTTCGCGCAGCCGGGTTGCATCCCGGGCTGGTGACGGTCTCTTCGCTGGCCATGCTCGATTTGATGCCGTCGCAAGGATCGATCGTTGTTGCGCGGCGCAGCCCCGGCGCATTGACAGCCGTTGGACTCAAAGACGGTGTTGTCACCATCGCGCGTTCGCTCGAGTTGTCGGTATTCGACACGACGCTCGACCCTCTGACCGAGATCGCCGACGACATTTACCCCACGCTTGCTTATATAGAGGACCAGACTGGCGCTCGTCCGGACAAACTTTTCCTCGCAGGCTTCGGATCAGACTCCGGCGATTCGGCGACTCGCCTTTCGATCGAGCTTGGTATTGCTGTCGAAACGATCAATGAGTCGTATCCTGGTCTTGCAGGCTATCTTAAGTCGATCGCGGCGAAACCTTCGGCTGTGAAGAGAAAAGCGGCATGAGAGTCCCTGTCAATTTGGCGCGCGAGCCGTTCCGGCACGACCGGCAGATGCTGGTGGGCTCCGCCTTCGCTGGCCTCGTATTGATTGTGACGCTGTGTTTTCTCGTCGCCCAGGCGATCACCGTTCGCCGGCAGACGCAGGAAACGCAGGCAGTCCTGAATCGCGTGAATCGTCAACTCGCCGACACGCGCCGCGAGCAGGCTAAACTCAACACGCAGATGCACCAGCCGGTCAATGAAGTGGCGCTGGATCGGATTGTCCTGCTGAACGAGATCATCAAGCTCAAGGCCACGAGTTGGACCCGCATCTTCTCCGACCTCGAAAAGGTCATGCCGCCGAATGTCCGCGTTCTCTCGATTCGTCCGGCGATCAATTCGCGCGATGAGGTTTTCCTGGATATGCAGGTGGCCGCCGATGCTCCCGAGCAGATCATCGGCTTTATTCTGAAACTTGAGGGTTCCGACGTTTTCGGTTCCACCACCGTCAGCGTCATCACGCCTCCCTCGCAGACCGACAATTTCTATCGCTACCGGCTCTCGGTGAATTATGGCCAGAAACTTTAGCCTGCCTTCGATATCGGTGCCTTCGCTGAAGGAACCGCGGACGTTGGTCCGTATCGGGCTGGGCCTGTTGCTCGCGGCCAATCTGGTGGCCGCGGCGTTTGCATTCCACCTCATCGGTTCCTCGCCTCAGGCACTGAAGCAGGAGCTTGCAGCCGCGCGGGCGCAATCGCAGGCCGAACAGACAAGGCTGAAACGCAGCCGGCTGCTCACTTCGAATATCGATAAGGGCAAAAGCGAAAGCGAGCGTTTCCTCGCCAACTACTTCACCAGCCGCCGCTATACGTATTCGACGATCGTGAACGAGATCAACCAGGCCGCGAAAACCGCCGGCATGACGATGAAGGAAGCAACATTCGCGGCTCTTGATCCGATTCAGGGTTCCGATGACCTGTCCATGCTGACTCTTTCGGTCAATTTCGAAGGCGGATATCCGCAGTTGGTGAAGCTGGTGAACCTGCTGGACCGATCGTCGAAATTCATCATCATTGAGAGCCTGCAGATCGCCGCGCCCCCGAAGGGTGAAATCTACAGCGTGACGTTCAAGCTGAACGCGTTCGTACGCGACATGCCTGGAGGCGCGCTGTGAAGACCGGCGCTGAGCCGAAGAAGATTGCGATCCTCGTTGGTCTTCTGGCCGTTGCTGGAATAGCGCTTTACATGAATATGTTCTCCGGTGATTCGGGGGCGTCGACTCCCGCACCGCGCCGAGCCATTCCTGCTCCAGTGAACGTTGCCCCCGAGCCTGTTGTTCCCGTTCCCGACAGCCGGCGAACCGCGCGGAACAACGGAAACAGCGGGAGTACCGAAGTGAAGTTTCATCAGGGCCCGGAACGCCCCGAAGATCGGCGAGATCCGGCCACCATCGATCCGACTCTCCGGCTCGATCTGTTGGCCAAGGTGCAGAACGTCGAGCCCGAAGCGGTGATGCGCAACCTGTTCCAGTACGGCGCCGCTGCTCCTCCGCCGCCTCCGGGCGCTCCGCCGGTCCCGCTGCCGAAGAACGTCCCCAAGATCGCGATCAATACGCCTCCGTCGCCTCCTCCAACACCGCCGATCGCGGCGGGCCCTCCTCCCGCTCCTGCGGCCCCGCCGATGACGTTCAAATATTACGGCTACAAGATATCCAAGCAGGACGGCAGCAAGGAAGCTTTCCTGCTCGATGGCGACGACATCATCATCGCTGGTGAGAACGAGGACGTCAAACGCGGACGGTACAAGATCGTGAATATCGGCGTGTCCTCGATCACGATTGAAGACACGCAGTACAAGAGCACGCAAACGCTCCAGATCCAGCAGGAAGCGGCGGCATGAGCAGGAATCGCGAATCCGGCTACGCCTTGCTCTTCATCTATGCGATGGCGGCCGTGATCGCGATCCTGCTGTTCATGGAACTGCCGCGCGCCGCGTTCGAGGCCCAGCGCGATCGCGAGCAGCTGCTGGTCGACCGCGGTGAACAGTATTCCCGCGCCGTTACGCTCTACGTCCGCAAATTCAACACTTATCCGCCGAGCATGGAAGCCCTCGACAGCACTCAGAACCTTCGTTTCCTGCGCAATCATTATGTCGATCCGATGACCGGCAAAGACGAGTGGCGGCTGATTCACGTCGGCCCCGGCGGCGTATTTACCGACTCGCTCGTCTACGGCAAGAAGAAGGATGGCGACAAGAAATCCGAGCCGCAGAATTTCATCACTGAGCTGGCGCCGACCGGCGGGAATCAGGATCCGCAGGGCGCCGTGAATCTTGCTGCGAGGCAGAGGCCCAGCGATCAACCTGGTGCGCCAGGAGATCCGAACAACCAGCAGTCCAATCTGCCTGCGCCGCAGCCGGTTAACACTCCCCAACCCGGATTGACTGCCTTCGGCATGCCTCAGGTCGACGTCAACGGACAACCCGTAGCGATTAATCCTATGCAGCAGGGCGGCTTTCCCGGCCAGACGCCTCCGGGACAGACTCCCTTCTATGGGAACCAGCAGGCGCCGGGAGTTCAGCAGCCGCCCGGAACCGTTCAGTCGTCGCCCTTCCAAACGGGTCAAGCGGCGAACTCCCAGCCGTCACCCGCGGGGACAAACCTCATCAATCAGCTTTTAACCAGTCCACGTCCTGGCGGCGCGCCTCCCGGGATCGCCGGAATGCCCCAGGGAGGTCAGCCGGCCATCGATCAGTATGGCAACCCGGTGCCGGCCAATCCCCTTACCGGAACCCCGAATGCCACGCCAGGCTTTCCCGCTGCCGCGCCTGCTCAGGCAGGGCCGCAGATTGTCGGCGGAGGCATCGCCGGCGTAGCCAGCAAACGAGAACAGGAAGGGATCAAGCTCTACAAAGAGAAGAAAAAGTACAACGAGTGGGAGTTTGTCTACGACATCACCAAGGACCCCACCCGCACAGTCAGCGTACCCGGTGCTGCGCCAAATGCAGGGAATGCGTTGGGAGCCTCCGGCGCCACGGCGCAGCAACCGCAAACGCAGCAAACCCTTCAGCAGGCTCAGCAGCAGGCTCAGCAACAGATGCAGCTGTTCAATCAGCAGCAGATTCAGCAACAACAGCAGCAGCAGTTTCCGCAGCCAAATGCTCCCGTGCCTCCGCCGTTTTCACCCGGGATGCCGCCTCCTGGAATACCCCCGACCGGGCCGGGAATGCCTCCCCCTCCTCCGTCACAGTGATCGCCGGAAAAAGCTCAGCGCGTTGTCGCCCTGCTTGACGATTCGCGTGCGCTGGAGGGGACCCTGTTGTTCGGGAAGAGCGAATCGCGCCGAATGCTGGACAATAACCAGTTCGGGAGGCTTCGTCTCGAGCGCTTCGAGCGCCGCCTGATATTCGCGTTCTTTCGGATACGGCGGGTCGAGGAAGACGATGTCCGCATCAAGCTTGTCGAGGTAGAGCGACGCGGATCCGTGAATCACGCGCGCGCGTGACTCGATCTTGAGTGTCGCCAGGTTAGCCCGGATGAGATTCACCGCCTCGCGGCGCTTCTCGATGAAGATGGCGTGCCGCGCTCCCCGGCTGAGCGCCTCGATGCCGACAGCGCCCGTGCCGGCGTAGGCATCAACGAACACCGCCCCCGCGATTGCCGGGCTCAGGATGTTGAACAGCGTTTCGCGCAGGCGGTCCGACGTTGGACGTACATCTGCGCCGGGCATGGACTCCAGGCGACGAGATCGGAATTCGCCTCCGATGACCCGCATCAGCCCACCTGCACCAGGCCATAACGCCTCTGCCAGTGGTTCTTGATGTAGTCGATTGCCGCGACAAACGCCTCGTGCGAAGGGGGATGCTCGACAAATACCCTTGCCTCGTGCCGCGCCGCAGACAGAATGTCCGGATCGCGCAGGATATTGGCGATCCGCAGCGTCGGCAGGCCTGACTGTTTCGTTCCGAAGAACTCTCCGGGGCCGCGCAGCTTCAGATCCATCTCGGCGATCGCGAACCCGTCCTGCGAATCGACCAGCGCGCGGATCCGCTCCTTCGCTGTATCGTTCAACTTCTCCGTAACCAGCATGCAGTAGCTCTGCTCGGCGCCGCGGCCGACGCGTCCACGAAGCTGATGCAGTTGCGAAAGCCCGAAACGCTCCGCCTGTTCGACCACCATGACTGTGGCGTTGGGAACATCAACGCCAACCTCGATCACCGTTGTCGACACCAGGATCTTCGTGCGGCCGTTCTTGAAGGCCTCCATCGCGGCTTCCTTCTCACCCGAACCCAGGCGGCCATGAAGAAGGCCCACCGCGACATCCGGGAACACCTCGCGCGAGAGATGATCGTACATCTGCTGCGCCGCTTTCAGCGACAGCCCCGTCTGCGTTTCCGATTCCTCGATGAGGGGATAGACCACGTAAGCCTGGCGGCCTGCATCGATCTCGCGGCGTATTGCGCTGTAAGCGAGTTCGATCTGGTCCGCAGTGAAATGCTTCGTCACGATCTTCCGGCGGCCCGGCGGCAGCTCGTCGATAACGGACACATCGAGATCGCCATAGAGCGTCATGGCCAGTGTGCGCGGAATCGGTGTCGCGGTCATCACGAGCACGTCCGGCGTGATGCCTTTCTGGAGGAGTTCGAGGCGCTGCATCACGCCGAAGCGATGCTGCTCATCGATGATCACGAGACCGAGCTTCGCAAACTCCACGTCTTTCTCGATCAGCGCGTGCGTGCCGATGGCGACGCGGATGAGGCCCATCCGCAGCATCTCCTTCAGCTTGGCTTTCTCCCGCGCGGTCGAGGAGCCGGTCAGCAATGCGACCGAATAGCCGATCTTCTGCAGCAGCGGAGTCAGCGAGAAAAGATGCTGCGCCGCGAGAATCTCCGTGGGCGCGAGCAGCGCCACCTGATACCCGTTTTCGACGGCAATCACAGCCGCTTCGGCCGCAACGATGGTCTTGCCGCTGCCGACATCCCCCTGCAGCAGGCGGTTCATCGGGCTGGGCCGCGCCATATCTTCGGCGATCTCTTTCAATACGCGCTTCTGTGCGTCAGTCGGTTTGAACGGCAGCAGCTTCTTGATCTGCTCCCGCACGCGATCAGTGAGCGCGAATTCGATCCCCGGCAGCGAACGGGCGCGCTGGCGCTTGATTTCGAGCCCGCATTCCAGCCAGAAGAACTCCTCGAAGATCAGACGAAACTGAGCGGCCGAGCGGAAATCGTTCAGGATGCGAAGCGGCGTTCCGGGGGAAGGGAAGTGCGCTTCGCGGACGGCCTCGATGCGCGATGGGAACTTCAGCTGGCGCCGGATCGATTCGGGCAGGCGATCCGTCAGTTCGCCGATCTCCTGCAGGATGCGATGAATCAGCAGGCGCAGCACGCGCGTATTTACTTTGCCGGCGGCTTCGTAAATGGGAACAATGCGGCCGACATGGAGGGCCGAATCGCCCTCTTCGTCCTCGCCGAGAAACTCCGTTTCCGGATGCATCATCTGCAACTGGCCGCGCCACGAATCGAACTCGATTTTGCCGAAGAGAGCGACGCGCGTGCCGGGCGTGAGCCGGTCCGCGAGATAAGCACCGTGAAACCATTTGCCCAGCAGGATGGCCCGCGAGGCGTCGGTGAACTCGGCCTCGAACAACCCGAGGTTGCGGCGCCGAATGCCCGCCACCTTGGCTGAACGAACCTCCGCGATCACCGTGGCGAGTTCGCCCGGCGCGAGCTGCGCGATCGGCTTCAGATTGCTGCGGTCTTCGTAACGGAACGGAAAGTAGTGGAGGAGGTCTTCGACCGTTTCGAGACCTTTGCCTTCCAGCATCGCTGCACGGGCAGGGCCGACACCTTTAAGGTAGGCGAGAGGGGTATCCAGCGCGAGGGCCAATATTCGAGTCTAGCCCGTGAAACCGGTCGCCTGCTGTGAACCAGGCGGCCCCGATGTTCGTATTGAACGTTCTGGGGCGAACCATAACTGCCATCCTGAGTCCTGACAACCGGCTGTTCGAACTTGCCCGCCGGGGCGGCCGGCCGCCGTCGGCTTTGACCGCTATCGCCGTGGTTCTTGGCACGCTGGTTCTGGTGTTGATTCCGGGCCAAATGGCCGCGCGATCCGTGGTGCGGTCGTTTCTTGCGGATGGAAGTCAATCCACGGCCGCGCTCATCATTGGGAACGTCACGATGTTGCTGTCCATATGCCTGGCGCTGTGGATCTGGTTGCGCCTTTCGAGTAGACGTCCCTTTTCGACGTTGGGATTTGAGCGCAACCACGCGCTCCCGCGTCTGCTCCGCGGAGCGATGATCGGTGGATTGATGATGATGGCAACCGCCGCGGTGTCGAGTGCGCGAGGTGTCTCGCTTGGGCCGGGTCGGCTCCAGGAAATGGGACCTGCAGCGATTGCAGCCGCATTTCTGAGTCTGCTCTCCTACTTCGCGCAAGGGCCAGCTGAGGAGGTGCTTTTCCGGGGCTGGCTCTTGGGCGCTATCGGCGCTCGCTACCGTCCGTGGATCGGCGTGTTGGTTTCATCGCTCGTTTTCAGCCTGGCGCACGGGCTCAGTCCTGGCATTACCGCACTCGGATTCCTCAATCTCTTCCTGTTTGGAGTTTTGGCCGCAGTCTACGCTTTGGCCGAAGGCGGAATTTGGGGGATTGGCGCGTGGCATGCGGTCTGGAATTGGACTATGGGCGAATTCCTGGGCTTTGCCTCTGACGGGACGCCTCACGTTGGATTTATCAGATCGATCCGGGCGGATGGCCCCGCGATCCTGACTGGCGGCGCGTTTGGCCCTGAGGGCGGACTCGCTTGCACGGCGGTGTTTCTGCTCGCGATCAGCTTCATTGCCGCCCGCCCCCAGGTTCTTGCACACTCCGCATCGGGATCGCCGGGCTCCGCGCGATGTTAATCCAGCCTAAGCTGTGTGGTCACAGCGGGTCTCCCCAGGAACCCGAGGGATCACATACAGCACTCCGGAACTGTAAGCGATCCCCCTGTTATTGCGGAGACAGTCTTGGCGACAGGACGTGCGGCATCCACGGTGGAGATGCCGAGCTTCAGTCTTCTTTCGCTCGTCAAGGTTGGCTCCAACGATATCGGGGTCTCTGGTTCGGTTTCGCTACCTGCGCCAACGGTTTCCCTTCCATCAAAGCCCGCGAACGCTATTCAGGTCACCTGCGGCTGCTCCGGTACGATCCGCTTGACTGACAGCGGCGCCTGTCGAGGTCGAGCTTCAGCCTTTCGACGACGTTCTCTGTCGGCATCATTGTCAACGTGACTCCGACTTCTCTGGCAGTCCAACTCGATTTTTCGAAAACCGAGGTGTCCTCCGTCACCGTGAAAGTAGAATTCGGCCACCGCTGGTTCCGGAGTACGAAAGCGCGATCAAGAGCGCCGCGGTGCTCGCCGCATTCGCCACCGCGCTGCGTTCCATTCCCAAATCGGCTCTCACTTTCAATATCCCGGGAGCCCAAGATACGATTGGCGTCAGTTACAGCGGCATTAGTGTTTCGCTGACGGTGAGTCGAATTGTGGTTGTGCCCGCTCTGCTAGACCTGATCACGACGCCATCGCCTTGGCCTTTTTACGCGGCGGCATCTTCGAATCGCACAGCGGTTTCGGGCTCAACATTGCGGTCGCGCTCAACTCCGATTTCCTCTGCAGTGTCGTGAACAGCGTGCTTGCGGGGACAACGACTGAGGGTGTCACAATCAGCACCGTCTCGATCACAGTTACATCGGTGGAGGCTGAAATTGCCATCACGTCGTTGCCGACCAACTTCTACGACTCCATTCAGGTGAACCTGAGCGGCTCCTATTCCGGCACGGACTTCAGTGTGGTTGGCGCGGCCACTCCGGTCCGCCATGGTGGGAGTACGTCTTTTTTCGGATTGTCGGCTTTGCTCGGCGCGGCGGCTACATCTCTCATCAACACCATTGCCAACGCGATCATCGACAACATGCTGGCCAACTTACAAAACCGTCGGCTACGCGATCAGCGGAGGCCAGCCGTTTCCCGGCGCTTCCGGATATACCATCAATTACAGTTCCGTCGGAATGGTCATCTGGGCAGCTGGCTCTGAGATCGATGTATACGGCGCAGCCAGCATGACCGGACCGCTCCCCGCGCCTTCGCAGCCGGCATTTAAGCTTTCATCCCCCGGCCATGCGCTCACGGATCCATCGCCCATTCCCGTGACGCTCTCTGTTGGCGACGCTTCTCTTTTCGATTCGCTTCTGGGCCTTCGTATCGCCTGGAAAGCCGTTCGCCTCGATACGGGCGTCGAGGTGGTGAATACGGATTCGGCCCTCACGACTTCCAGCATCAAGCTGGAGATCGACCGCTGGACGGACGCGGGTCTCTCGATACCGGTGTCAACGATGTGGTGGACCGTCATCATCCTTATGTCTCCTGGACTCATGAGGCCTTTTTGCATAACCCGGCCGGACCGCCGCCGCTCAAGAGCCATCCGTTAGAGCCATCCGTTGTGGAGCCGCACGCGCAAGGCGCGTATCCACCGGACCGATCTGCTGATCCGGTGCCTGATTCTGGATCTGGCCAGGCGGGCAGCTTGGATGAGGTGAGTCCTCGGTC
>Ga0210389_10001943_pt1 | contig 16523 bp, 15 predicted proteins | sample IncBWH28OmetaG_FD_160127 | JGI IMG/M metagenome (GOLD analysis project Ga0210389, IMG submission 160127) | Forest soil microbial communities from Barre Woods Harvard Forest LTER site, Petersham, Massachusetts, United States - Inc-BW-H-28-O ...
CCAGATGTTGAGCGTCAGGCAATCTTCACTCATCGGCATCGGATCGCGAGTGTAGATGTTCGAGAGTTGTGGTTTGGGCTGCAAGCATGCGGGCCCGAATTCAACGGCTTTTCGGACGCCCTCCCACCGAGGCATGGCTACGGGAGGCTTCCAGCGTGCTGGGCCCACGGCGGGCAACACATACGGAATGCCCTTGAAGACACGCAGTTTGCCTTCGGTCAGACCCTCCATCTTGCCGGCAGGAGGTTCGACAACGGCGCTATTCTTGGCATCCGATGGGGATGCCGCGGTGGTGGAAAATAAAGGTGTGGCAGTCAGACAGCAGGCGAGACACCCAGCGAAACAGGCGACTCTGGCGCTCGACGCGATCAAGTAACGATGCAGACTCATACGGTGACTCCCGGCACGGTAGCTTCTGGCGCATTGTTCTCGCGTGAAAGGACACGCGCGAGTCTTAAAAACAGCAAAATAGCCACGAGATAAAACGGCACGAGTGTGTAAAGGGCTATCTGTAACGAGCTATGAGGGTGGGCTGCGCGAAAAAAGTCGCTGGCCGCGCCGACGTAGGTGGGGCCGAGGCCGAGACCGATGAAATTCATCACCAGCAACAGTAACGCCCCAGACATGACACGCTGGTCGGGACGTACTTCTTCCTGAACAAGCGTGACCATCGATGAGAGATAGAAGTAGTTCAGAAACTGGGTGGCGACGAGGAAAAGCAGCGCGAGATGCCATGACGGAGCCCAGACAAAAGCCAGGTAGAAGGGAATAGCGAGGGCGAGCGAAATAGCGGGGACAAGGGCGTAGGCTTGTTTCGAGGTTCGCGCGAACCGATCAATCAATCGGCCTGAGACGAACATGGAACCGCCCACTCCGATCAGAACGACCAACGCGTAGTAGACGGCGATTTGTTTGAGCGTCATCCCTTTCTCACGCATAAGAAAGAGGACAACGAAGTTGAGCAGACCGTAGGTGATGAACTGGTTGGCGCCAGAAGCTAAAGCGGCGAGTCGAAGAGAAGGCCGCGCAAAAAACATGGCTGGAGTTAGCCAGAAACTTGTTTTATTTATTCCCGCTTGATCCGAGATGCGATCTAAACCGCCGCGCTGGGGTTCGCGGGCGAACAGTAGGACTGCGATCGCCGCCAACAGGCCGATGCTGCCAAGAAGAAGAAATGCATAACGCCAACTGAAAGCGGCGGCGATGGAAGCTCCGAAAGCGATTCCCAGTGTCGCGCCGAACGCCGGGCCGAGATTGTACAGACCAAGCGCGGTTCCTCGGCGGCCGGGTGGGAAATAGTCGGAAATGATTGAGTAGGAGGGCGGAACGCCACCGGCTTCGCCGAAGCCGACCATCATATATGCGACGACAAGCTGCGGATAACTTGCAGCGAGGCCGCAGCACATCGTTGACGCGCTCCAAATTGCGCACGCTGCGGCCAGCACCTTAGACCTGTTCGTCTTGTCGGCCATCCAACCGACCGGAATAGAGATAGAGCAGTAGAAGAGCGCGAAGTAGAGGCCGCTGACCAAGCCTAACTTACCGTCGGAGACGTGCAGGCTGTCCTGGATCGGCTTCGCAAGGATAGCCGGAAGCTGCCGGGATAGGAAGTTCAGGACGTAGACAAACCACAGCATGCCCAGGGCAACCCAGGCACCTCGTCCGGAAGTCGCAGACTCGGGTTTGGACGGAGGATCGACCTGCGCAATCTGCGCCTGTTGCCGACGGTCGCTCACGCTAGCGTTCCGCCGACGAATCGGTGGCTTTGCCGTCCGCGCTATAGGCGATCACGCGGTATTTGGTCGCGAACCTCAGAACGCAAACCTCAACGCGAATTGAATCACTCTCGGATTCGTGCTCATCGAAGTGATGGTCCCAAAGGCTGAGGGCGTCGTCGTGTAGGCATTGTCCGGGCCGGCAAAATTCGGGTGGTTGAGGGCGTTAAAGAAGTCGGCCCGCAACTGTACGCTGGCGCCTTCCCTCGGCCAAGGCACTTTTTGGCTCTTGCTGAGCGCAAGATCGACAACGGCCTGGTAAGGCTCCCGCAGAATGCCGTTGGGGGTGTCCCCAAACCCCGTGGCAACACCGTCATCACCGATTACTGGTGGCGCCGTGAAGCAAGCTGTGTTGATGTAGTTGTTCACTCTTTGACTGGGCGATCCCTTAGTCGATACATTCTTCGCGGTGCAACCCGGCGCATAGCTTGCCCGATCGGAGGTAATGCCGTAGGCATTGTAGATGTTGTTGAAGGTAATGCTGCTCTGCTGGCCATCCTGGACCACAGTGGCGGTCGCAAGGCTCCACCCACCGAGCGCGTTTTTCAGGAAATGATTCGATTTCGCCGGAGTCGGGATCGCGTAGTACGCGGACAGTACGAAGCGCTGCGGCCGGACATTGTAGTCCGGTCCGTACCCGGACCCATGAGTACGCAGCTGCGTCTGATCGCCAGTTGGTCCGAATTCGTTCGAACCTGTGGTGAAACCCGGGACGGGACTCAGCAATCGCATCCAGGTGTAGGCAGCCTGGTACTGAAAACCATGTCTGAATTTTTGCGTTACCGATGCTTGCAGAGAGTTGTACCAGGCTTGGCCATCGGTGCCAAAGTAATACATCGTGTTCGCAGTCCACCCGAGATAGGGTGCGCGCAGGGGGATGTTCGCAACAGTATTTGTGGTTTCGCCGCGAATCGGATTTTCGGGAGAGGCTAGAGCCGCCTGGTTGATCGTCCTGCCGAGAATTGAGTGCAGGTCGCGCGATCCGGCGTACGTGACATCCAAGATGGCGCCGCCCGGGAGTTTGGACTGGAGGCCGAGACTGTAGTGATAAATGGTCGGAGGACGCCAATTCATTGCCAGCGCTGCCAGAGTGAATTGGGTCGAAGGAGAGTAAGGCGTAAATGTGGGAAAGTCCGGAAGAACGGGGAACGGATTGGCATCGGTTGAAGCTGCGTTATACGTTCCTGCCAGGACACTCCATAAGCCCGTGGGAGCTTCCGCGCACAGCAGCAGATTCATCTGGCCCTCGGTCGTAGTGTGATATACCCCTATACCTCCGCGGAGAACCAATCGTTCCGTACCGGGGAGAGCCCATGCAAACCCGAAACGCGGATTCCATGTATTCTGACCGTCGCCATTGAATCCGAATTTGTTCTTCCCCTGAATGACTCCGGCAGGGAGAGCGGGGCCGCTGTAATTGGAGTTGACGATGTAGCCGTTGAAACTGCCCCCCGCTGATGGATTGGGGTCAATCCTGGACACATCCACGTTTCCTCCGCCGTTGGCAGAGCCAAGGTCGCCGATGCGCTCGTAACGCAGGCCCAGGTTGAGGGTGAGGCGTTTCCCTATTCTGTAGTTATCTTGAACGAAGGCATTGGCATCCTTATATCGCCAGTCGCGCTGGAAGTCCCCAAAACCCGCATATGTCTCGTAGACATTGCTGTATGGCACCCCATAGGGCAAGTAACTCTGCCCAAGTAGAAAATCCGCCCATGTTAGCCAAAGCGCATAGGCCTCGAAATTGAATTTCGACATATTGTCTCTGCCGGCGGTAAAGCCGCCACCGAAGGTGAACTGATGCTTTCCCGTGACCCAGGACAAGGTGTCAGCAAATTGGTACTCATTCTGCAAAAACCTCAACGCCGAGGTCGTGCCGCTCTGGAAACCGTCGTTTACGATCCAGAGATTGGGATACGCGTCCACCTGTGCCGGGACATTCATGCCCAGGCTCGAGAAGGTGAACGCATTGCCGTAATGCTGGTCCGAGGTCGACCTATGAAAGCCGACCACGAATTGATTCACCAAAGTAGGACTCAAGGTATACGTGTCCGTGACGGATGCCACATCGAAGCGCTCTGGCTGAAAGAGGGGGAATCCTTCCGTCTGGTACAAACTGGTCCACTCCACATTGCTGGACGCACCAAAATAGCGAATCGCGACCTTGTTGCGGTCCGACACGAGGTAATCGGCATTCACCATCCATTGGTTTTCGTTGAAAAAGCCCGGCGACTGGATATATGTAGTACCCTGCGTTTCGAGTGGGCGGGTAGGGTCGATACTTGTCGGCGTCGGTACCACGTATTGACCGTTGGGCAGCGTCGCCTGGAACAGCGCCAAAGCCTGGGGAGCGATATTCGAGCCATCAGGTAGGATCGTGCCGAATAGTGGGCCAAGGTAGCCGTAATCGCCGGCGAAAGCAGCTCCCAATCCCGCTGCCGAGCGGTCGTCCGTTAGGGGAGGGAGCAAGACGAACTTGTGATTTGATGGGTCGGTGGAATTGTACTGCTTTGTGCCCTGCCAGGAACCAAAAAGCAGAAGCTTGTTCTTGATCACCGGACCGCCGACGGTAAAACCATATTGATTCTGCCGCAGAATGCCACGCGGCTCGCCAGAATGATTCGCAAACCAATCATTGGCGTTGAGATCTTCGTTCCGGAGATACTCGAACATGGTTGCGTGGAAATCGTTGGTGCCCCCTTTCGTAATGACATCGACGTTAGCCCCGGCATTGCGCCCCGTGGTGGCATCGAACATGGCTGTTTGCACCTTGAATTCCTGGATGGTGTCGGGATTCGGAGCGGGAATTCCCGACGAGTAAATCCATGAACCTTGGACGTCGTTGATGGTGAGGCCGTTAATTTGAAAGTTGTTGTCGGTCGAAGTGGCTCCCTGGCTCATGATGCTTCCGCCCGCGGGATTGGCTTCCTGGCTGCCGCCGCCTCTTCCGATTTCGCTCGCGTTGTTGACCTCCTGGGAGACGCCCGGGTTCAAGCCGATGACCTGGGTAAAGTTACGCGCAACCAAGGGCAGGTTCTCAAGCATCTCGGAATCCGTCACGCGGCCCAATTCACTGGATTCGGTCTGCAACTCCACGCTTGAAGCAGCCACGGTGATCGTTTCGGTCACGGCGCCCGTTTCCATGCGTATGTTGAGCACTGTTGTCTCCGCCACAATCACCTGCACATCCGCGGACGAGGCGACCTTAAAGCCTTGCTTCGTGACTTCGAGCGAGTAGTGCCCTGGGGGAAGCAGGGAGACAAGATACAGTCCGCGGTCGTTGGATTGCGAGGTTCGCGTGAAGCCGGTGGCCACATCCGTAACTTTGACCTGAGCGCCCACCAACATTGCTGCAGTGGGGTCCGTGATTGCACCGCTGATGGCGCCTGTTCCACTCGTCTGCGCGCATAGCAGGCTGGAAGCGGCAAATAGTGCGCATGCGACGAACGCCATGAATGCGCAGCGGTAAGGCGAGACGATCCGTTTACGAATGAGTCGCATCTTCAACATGGAAGCAATCCTCCCTATAGGTCAGCTACGATCTAAGAAGACTCGACATTTCCATCTACGCTGATGGCCTGTCCGGTAATGTTTTGTCCTGCCGGCGAACAAAGAAAAAGACACATCAAAGCGATGTCGTCGGCAGTCACCATGCGGCGCAACGAAATTTTCTTGAGGTATTCCGCGCGCATTGTCGCCTCATCCACGCCTTCCATTTCGGCGCGCGCTCGAATCACACCGTCCATTCTTGGTCCTTCAACAATGCCAGGCAGCACCGCATTTACGCGGATGTCGTTGGGCCCGAGTTCAATGGCAAGCGATTTAACGATTCCCACGATCGCCCACTTCGTTGCCACGTAGGGAGTGCGCCACTGCACGCCCATACGGCCGGCAATGGACGAGATGCAGATAACATTTGCACTCTTGGACTCACGCAGCATCGGCACCGCATGATGCAAACAGCGGTACTGGCCGTTCAGATTTACGTCGATGGCGCGGATCCAGTCTTCTTCGGCAATCTCATCTACCCCAGCCGTCGGTCCGGCGATGCCGGCACAATTAACCAGGACATCGAGGCCGCCAAATTTCCCATGCTGCGTCTCGAAAAGAGACGCGACCTGCTGTTCATCCGCTACATCGGCTTTGCTTGCCTGGCAGCAGGGGAGGGCCTTCCGGAATGCCGCCAGGGCAACGTCGTCGATATCGCAGATGTGAATTTTGGCGCCAGTTTCCGCGAATGCAGATGCGATGGCGGCGCCGATACCAGAAGCTCCGGCCGTCACCAAGACACGAAGTCCCGGGGGAGGGTAAAGTCGGTCTTTGAAAGTGAAAGTCATGTTCATCCTAATTCCCGCTGGATCTCTCCCCGCTGAGTAGTTGCGGAGAAGAAGAGAAGCGGGCGTTCTTCGCACCCTTTAGCTGTAACATCTCCCTGACTTCCGAGGGTGAGGCAATCTCGAAGGAAAGTTCTTCCAGGATGCGCCGTATTTTTCTGACTTGTTCCGCGTTGCTTCTTGCTTTGGCCCCGGGACCCAGATAAAGGCTGTCCTCCAGACCCACGCGCACGTTCGCGCCCAGGACGGCCCCGACTGTGAGAAGTGACATCTGGTGACGTCCTGCGCCCAACACCGAAAACTGATAGTTTTCTCGGCCGAACAATCGATCTGCCGTCGATCGCATCACGAAGAGATTCTCTGGATCGGGTCCGAGCCCTCCGAGAATTCCGAAGATGGTCTGGATAAACAATGGCGTCTTGATGATGTTGCGATCCACGAAGTAGGCGAGGTTATAAAGGTGGCCGACGTCATAGCACTCCAGCTCGAAACGAGTGCCTTCTTCTCCAAGATTGCGCAGTATGTATTCAATATCGGCGAATGTGTTCCTGAAGACGACGTCTTTACTGCCGGCGACATACTCTTGCTCCCAGTCATAGCGCCACTGAGTGATTCGCTCAGCTACGGGATGAAACGAAAAGTTCATCGATCCCAAGTTCAGCGAACACATCTCGGGCTTGACCCTCACGGCATAAGCCAGCCGCTCTTCGATACTCATCCGAGCGCTGCCACCCGTCGTGATATTGAGGATGGCGTCTGTGCGCTCCGCCAAAACGTTGCAAATCAGCTCGAAGTGCGCCGGATCCGCTGACGGCTTGCCGGTTCCGGGGTCTCTGGCGTGGAGATGGAGAATCGCCGCCCCGGCCTGAGCGGCCTCAAGAGCGCTGTCAACTATCTGCTGGGGAGTGATAGGCAAATACTCCGACATCGTCGGAGTGTGAACCGAACCCGTAATCGCGCAGCTAAGAATGATCTTGCGATTCTTGTTTGCCATCGTCGCCCACGTAGCTAGTGCCCGACAGATAATGGAGAGCAAAAGCCAGAGGCGACAGGTTCCGAGCGGACAACTTGATGTCAGTTTTCGACACCGCACACAACAGGGTGATTTTGACTTTGCAGGCTAAGGCAGACCGGCCCGTGGAACATCGACATGAGTCATCCAAATCTCGGCGCGATGGTTCGCCGATGCTGCGGCCTCGTGGAATGTCGGTGCAACACACACGAAGAGGGTTCGTCCGTCGGTTCCGCCGAGCATGCAGGCGAATACGCCCAGTCCATCGGTCTTGCGTTCTTCAAGGATGTTGCCGCCCTCAGCGACGCGCAGCAACCTGCCATTTTTGGCATCGGCCACCCAAATCGCTCCTTCGGCGTCAAGACAGATTCCATCGGGCGCGACGTCCACCTGACTAAGAAGCTCAGACAGCTCGGTGGATGTTGGCGGATTGCCGAAGGCTGCCCAGGTCCACTGCCTGCCAAGTACACCGGCGGCGGCGTCAAAAGCGCTGAGTCGATTCATGGTTGTTTCCGCAACGATCAAAGTTTTGCCATTCGGAGTCAGAACCATGCCGTTGGGAAAGCCAAGTCCACCAGCTACGACCTTCGCGCAACCATTCGGATCAACACAGATCAGGTTCGTCGCGGTGACCCTGGCGCCACCCATCAGATCGAACCCAAAGTTGCCTACCCATGCCCGACCCTGATGATCGACAAGCATGTCGTTTAAGTACCAAGGGGCAAGGTTCGACAGATCAGCGTACTCGACGAGAGAACCATCGGATTCACGAAGCATGATCTTACGATCGCGCATGGACACAATCAGCATTCGGCCGTCAGCCAAGAATCCAAGTCCTGAGGGCTGGCCCGGCACTTCAGCAATAATCTCCTTCGTGCCATCCAGGGCGACAGCAAAGACGCGTCGCGTATAGAAGTCCGAGAAGTACAACCTCCCATCATGCCACCGCGGACACTCAGTAAACGACAGGCCACTGATCAGGGTTTTGAACTTTGGCATACTCGTCGGCAGGAATCGAAGTCGCGAATCAACTTATCCGCGAAACAACCTATCATAGAGCTCGCATACTCGCGCGCCTTACTGCCGATAATGAGCCGGTGTGCTGCCTGTCCATCTGCGGAAGGCGTGGCGAAAGTTCGCAGCCTCACTGAATCCGACGAGCTCCGAGATATCCTCGATGCTGAGTTTCGTGGAACCGAGATACTCCTTTGCCAGGTTGCAGCGGACATCATCGAGAATTTGAGTGAAAGACGTGCCCTCAGCGTTGAGCTTTCGATTGAGCGTGCGCTCGGTTGTGGCGAGTTGCCTGGCCACACTTTCCATGCTTGGTGAATGTCCCGGTGTCGATGCGATGATCTGATAGACCTCACCGGCCACGCCGGTCGATGTCTTTACCTCGCCAAGAATGCGGTCGCAGGTCTCCTGCATGATTTTGGAAGTAAGTCCATGCGCCATGCGCGGCTTTGCGGAAAGAATTGACCTGGGATAGGTGAGTTCAGCAATCGGTTGGCTGAACCGGACTGCGCACCCCAGGTACCGCCGGTAAAGATGGGAGTGGGCCGGAGCCGAATACGGAAGCGACGCGTGAACCGGCAAGCAACAGCCTTGGTCGACGACAGCTCGCAGATGAGTGCTGAGTTGAGTCAACTGTTGCTCGATTAGAAAACGCATCAACGAGTCAGGATGCGTGACCGCCGAATTCATCGGGAGCACCCATGACACGTAGTCGCCCTCCTCGCGCCACGACATGGAAAGAAGTGGAGTTGCGAGACGATGGTACTTAACAGCTACCTGGAAGTACTCGCGAATCGTTGGGCTGCATACCAGGGCGAATCCGTACATTCCATACGCGGACAATGGAATTCGGCTGCCCGTGCGAAACGGTGTCTCGCTGGTTTTCGAAAGCTGAAGAGCGTTGTGGCACACCGTGATGTATTGGCGAACGGAGGTGCGAGTCTCGGGATTTGCAAGACTCTCGGCCGATAGGCCCGTACCCGATAGGCTCGCCTCTGAGGGAATTCCCTGTTCATTAAGAACTTCAACGAGAGCTATTAGCTTGTAGGGCGCGTACCGTTTTTCGTTCCAAAGCGGGAGTTCCATGATGCCAACCCTTGTCCGAATCGAACACTGTTATGTCCGATTTGAACCTGTGCGGCGTCATAGTACATCTTTAGCATTTCGTTTGGGAAGAGGATTCTTGAGCTATTTTGACGGTGTAGCCACTGCCAAGTTGTTCACTGAATGTTACAAACGCGCCGTAGTTATGCCATCGAGAGTGTTGGCCAGCGGCGTACCAATCGGTGGCACCCGAGTTGAGGTAGCCACATGACTCGTGAGAGTGGTGGATATCGATGATTTATCGAGACAGTCGGCGACGAACTGGAGGATACGCCCCGTTCGTCTCCCCATGGGGATAAGGTCGACGCGCGAACATTGTTTTTGCTCGGCGAAATGTCTGGTCAGGCGTTCGCGAAGGTGCAACCTGGCTCGCCAGAGCCGCGCCTTTACAGCGGCTTGACTCAGACTGAGTACCTCAGCCGTCTGATCGATTGAAAGACCTTCAATGTCTCTTAATTACGAAGACAATTCTTAAGACGGGCCGCATTTCAGTCAGCGCCTTAAGTAGGATGGCCCGCAATTCGGATGCCCAGTAGAGTTGCTCAGGATTGGGGGCCCAATCAGTGATCTCAATGGGAAGAATGCTTCCATCCGTGAAGGAGTCGTCCAGAGACACCTCCCTCGTTGAACGCTGTTTTCGCAGCTTCATGAGTGATTCATTCACAGCGATGCGAATGAGCCAGGTGGAAAATTGGGACTCCTCTCGAAAGCTGTGCAAGTTTTGGAAAGCTTTGAAAAAGGCTTCCTGTACTGCGTCCTGGGAATCTTCCACGTTATGCGTGACGCCTTGGGCGATTCGGAAGAGCTTGCGATCGTATCGCCTTACGAGCTGCTCGAAAGCGGATACGTCGCCGTTTTTGGTGGCATGGACAAGTTCCAAGTCATTGTTTGCCCCTGCATTCGTTGCGAATTGTGTCGATTCTTCGGTCATATTCTTTCGAGACCTCGAAGGGTAATCGCCCTCCCGGAAGCAACTATGCTGCCGGGAAGGGAAAACCGTCTTCGCTGGTGCTCCTAAATAGGGGTGCGAGTCTTACTTGACGACAACCGTGCCGGTCATCTTCGGGTGGACCGAACAGTAGTAGGGATATGTTCCCGCTTTAGTAAACGTGTACGAAAACTTCTCGTCCGTATCCCGCACCTTGGACTTGAACACGCCTTCCGTGCTCACAACCGTATGTGGAATATCATCGCGATTGGTCCAGGTAACGGTCGTACCGACAGGTATGGTGACTGTTTGTGGCCCAAAAACGAAATTGTCGATTACGACCTCCGCGCCTGCGCCGGAGGCCTGGTCATTCGCAGTGGCGCTCGGCGATCCAACTAACATCAGGAGCGCCGCGATTGCCGGCATCGCGAACATTGCAATCCAGACATTTCTCTTCTTCATCGCTCTGTTTCCTTTTCTAGTTCGATTTTCTTGCACAGCGTTCTTTTCTTTGAAACTATGTCTTTCCCCGTCTAACCAAAGATCGAGCCAACAATCCGGGAGCCGCCTCGATTCGCCGCAGGCGAAGGAGCTGACGCCCCAAGTGGCGAGTCGATGATCGCGAGGCTCCGACCGCTGACGAGATAGTTCACGTCGGTGATGCCCAACACCTGCTGCAACTGGTCGGCTGGCACCTTCATGGGCCCCGCTGACGGAGCGGTGCCCGGCGCCGGCTGCGGGAAAGCTGTCGACATCGCCGTGTGGAACGAAACTTTACCTTCGACCTTCTGCATGATCTGGTGAATGTGCCCGTTCAGCACGGTCACCGAACCGAACCGCTTAACGTAGGACAAGGCTTGTGCGCTGTCGTCGGTTCCCCAGCCCCAGTCGGGATAGATAGTCCACAGCGGAATGTGTGCGAAGAGCACAATCGGAGTGCTGGCGGAACGACCCTTGAGATCATCCTCAAGCCACTCCAGTTGTTCGTGACCGAGCGATCCCATGCCCCCAGCTTTTAGGTTCGCGACATTGACGAGACCAACGAAGTGCACACCCTTGTGATCGAAGCTGTACCAACCGGTACCCTTTGTACCCTTCCCATAGCGCTGGAGAAATTGCTCTCCGTTGTCACTTAGCATGTCGTGCTCGCCGGGCACAAAGTAGATCTGTTTGGCGGAAGCACCTTTTAATGCCTGGTCGAGCGTGTCGAACTCACTCGGCTTCGAAAGCTGGCTGAGATCGCCGGTGTGGATGATGAAGTCCGGCCTGTGGGGCATCGCGTTGATCTTGTTGATGGCCGTCTGCAAAGTAGCGGTGACATCCGGATTCGCCGGCTTGTTGAAACCGATATGGCTGTCGCTGATCTGCACAAAAGTGAAGTCAGCGACAACGCCGGCATCTTTACCGGCGGTCTTGGCGAACGCCCGAGAAACCGGAATACCACCGCTCATGGTCCAGACGAGGCCCGTGCCCGCCCATGCCATGCATTTCAGAAACCCGCGACGGTCGACGCCATCATTGTTGAGGTCTTGCAACTGCTGATCGATTAGATCTTGCTTCTTGTCCGGCATGTGCCCTCCTTGGCTTGCGCGTTCTGAGTTGATAACTGAACCGGCAGTCTTTTATTCCCGCGAATTTCAGCGTCGCGAAACATTATTGGATTGTCTGTATTTCATCACTTCCTCGGAGCTAGCTAGGAACATTGACGCCACTTAGAAAGCCCCCTAAGTGCCCGGTCACGGCGATCAGGCCGACTCCCAGAAGTTCAAGTGCCAGACGGTAGTTCGGCAAAGCTTCTGCCCGTCGTCGCACCCGGAAATGCACGTACCACACCAGCCAGATCATCACCGTCGAAACACCCGCTAGAACGAGGTGCAGCAAGAGGATGCCTTTCAGTTTCTGACCTTCGAGTTGTAACTGCCATGCAAGCACCCCAGTCACAAGCACCGGGATGGTTGAAATCGCTGCCACTATCAGGTTGTAGTAGGCTGCATCGGCCATGCCACGCCGCTTGGTCCACTGGGCGACGAGATCGAAGCCTATTGCCGTGATGAACAGCGCGATCGGAAAATGGATGAGCACGACATGTTGTGCGTGCTTGGCGAAAAATATCGTCTTGGGATCGAAAGGATGTACCATCACCGTGCCTTTTTTGTGTGGAGTGAGTTGCGGCCTGCGACGGAGCCGGCTTGCCGCAGCCGACTCCGCCGGAACGTGCGAACCTGTTATTGTCCCGCCTCTCGCGAAGAAGCCGTATACGCCTGTGCCTGCTCGGGCCCGCTGCCGCCGACAAGCAAAAGCATTGCGCTACCCTTGTCGATCCTCAGCATCTGGCCATTGGAGCTTAGAGTGACTTCACCAAGTGGAGCTGTGCGTCCGGAATGGGACACTGTCAGCCCGTCGAACCCGTAGGAGCCGCACGCATTTATGGAGAAGAGCCAAAACGCTTGCGGATGGTCACTGTCGTCGATCGTGCCACGGCATGGGGTTCCCAGGTCCTGCCCGCCGTAGGCTAGTACGCCTTGGCTGGTATATTTCCCCACGACCTGCGACCCCACCATGACCGGCCCACCGTTACCGTAGGAAATCTGGTCGCCTCCAATTTGAACTTGGCTGTCGGGACCCTCCTCTATTAGCTCAGGTGTGGCGGCAACCACCGCTTTCTTTGAGGCTACTGCGCGCAGATTGGTGGTGACCAGGATGGTCAGGTTCCCAAGGTGTACTTGGTCGAATTGAAACGAGATCTTCGATTCGGCAGGCCCATTCCCGGGAGCGGCGCCTTCGATCACATGACCAGTCACCTTCGATCCTCTGCGCAAGGTTTCGCCCGCGCCCAGCGGCACATCCTGCATGACCGTTGCCGTGATTGCGGCTCCGCTCCCGCTCTTGCCCGAACGCAAGGTGGAATTCAAGCTCACGGGAATAATGGTGCCCGCAGGAATTCGGTCGGCAGACCGTGCATTCTGCTCTTGTTGATAATCCTTCTTCACATCTTGCCCCGTCCCGGCATGCAGAGACATTGGCAGCATGCCCAACGCCAGGCCCAGCATCCTCAAGTTGTTTTTCATTTTGTTCCTCCTAAAGGAATTGCTCAAGAGCACGTGGTTCTTCCGCACCAGCATTTCCTCGGTGACTCCAGTTCGCTCTATGACTCGTTGTGCAGAACCGACAAGGCGCGGCTTTATTCCACTGGAAATTTTTGTGGACCATGGGAATAAAACGCGCCTGTGCCCGTTTACCGTTGTGTGAGTATCGGAAGCGAGCTTGCCGACGGGTCGTTCGAGCAGCTGGCCATGCCTCACTTCGAGAGGCTCTATAACTTCGCCTGCTGGCTGACGCATGACCGTCAAGAAGCCGAGGATCTCGTACAGGAGACATACACCAAGGCACTTAAGGGGTTCTCCTCGTTCCAGCCGGGCACGAATTTTCGTGCCTGGATATACAAGATCCTGCGAAATGCTTTTCTGACCTCCCGTACCGGGTTGAAGGCGGCCGCTACCGTGCCATTCGACCTTGAGGGCGAAGAGGAGATCTTGCCCGCAGTCAAGGAAACGCCGGAGACCATTCTGCTGCAGCGTTCGGATGGGCAACTTGTGCAGCAGGCTTTGGAGCAACTGCCCGTTGCGTATCGCGAAATCTTGTTGCTGTGCGAGGTTGAAGAGATGTCGTATCAGGAAATCTCCGCCACGCTTGCCATCCCGATGGGCACGGTGATGTCGCGTTTATCGCGTGCCAGAAAAACGTTACGCAATTCTCTACGGCCGCAGTTACAAAGAGGGTGAACCAACGGTGAATTATGGTCTGTGAGTCATGGAAGACAAAACTCGACACGTATCTCGACGGTGAACTTCCGGAGCAAGAGATGCGCACCTTCGGCGCTCATGTGCGCAGCTGCCACTCTTGCTCGGCGGATACCCTTACGCGTGTGCAGATGAAGCGCAAGATTCAAGGCGCTGGAAGGCGTTTTACTCCGAGTGCTGAGTTACGTAGACGGGTGCAGCACAGCATTGCGCCCAAACCGCAACGCAGCTTTCTGCCGGGATGGGCATTCGCTGCCGTGGCGGCCGTCGTTCTCGTGGTTGGGACGTTGACTTTGACCTATGTGAAAACCCGATCTGGTAGGGATCAGGTCTACAGTGAGATTGCAGACTTGCACGTGGCAACGCTCGCGAGTTCGTCGCCGGTGGATGTGATCTCAACCGACCGGCACACGGTAAAGCCTTGGTTCCAAGGAAGAATTCCCTTCGCGTTCAATTTGCCAGAACTCCAGAACTCCGAGTTCTCTCTGCTAGGTGGCCGGATGACCTATCTTGATCAAACCCCGGGCGCACACCTTATTTATGACGTGCGGAAGCACCATATTTCCGTGTTCGTATTCCAGGAGCGGTCATTCGGAGCCAGGTTGGACGGAAACGCTCTCGCTCCTGAGAAATTACCGTTCAACATGGAGACATGGAGTCAAGGCGGCCTTCGCTACTTCGTGATCGGCGACGCCAGTACCGTAGACCTCGATAGTCTTGCGAGATTATTTAAAGCCGCATCCTAGATTTGACGCTCATAATTGTTCCGAACCGGGCGGAACGATACGCCACCCATGGAATGCGACACGATCGCTTAGGGTACGAATGTATAGCCCATGCAATGCATTGTGAGAAGGTGTGACGGTCGCGGTACCTCCTACTTGGTTAATATGTCGTACAAGATTGTCCACCCTAACGCCTTGCTCAAAGTAATTCCCCGCCGCTCGATGGGGGCGCGGGATTTCCGTTAGATTCATTGGGCGACAGTCGGTCGCCTTGTAGAAGCTACGATCAACTGGTCATCCCGCTACCGGGAGTGGGGCAGTACCGGATAGAAGCAACATGCGATCCCAAGTCGGCTCAATTGGGGTTGTTGCAGCCAGAAAAGCTAAGGCGATCCCAATAGCTCCGTCGAGGAAGCCAGGGCTCACCTCCCACACGGGCGGGCCTAACGCATTAGGCCTGGTAAGAGCAGAGAACCCCCCGACGCCGGTTCCTGGCCGTCGAAAAGACAACGCTCGCTCATACCAATAGTGCGCGGCTTCCAAACACCGCACGTCGCCCTCTGTTTGGTAAATCCGGTTAAAGATGTGGGCCACGCCCACGGCCCCATGGCATAGCGGCGCATCGACTACCCCAGTCTTGTCCGGTGGCCACGCGAGGCAATGGTCTAAAAGTTCAAGTGCAAAGGCCCGCCACTCCCGCCGATCGGTACGATGGGATGCCTGCAAGAGCACTGGAAGAATTCCAAGATCCCCATAACACCATGCCAGTCGGCTATCGCTTGACTCTGAACCTGGAAAAACCCATGAGCTAAAGCACGAAACTGATCCCGGTGGGTGCTGCTGTGTGATCAGCCAGTGGACCGCTCCGTCGATGAGCCGAGAGGCTCGATCGCGATCGACAACGCAAGCGGCATTTGCTTCGCTCAAGAAATGTATGATGCCCGGAATCCCATGGGCCGCACCTAGGTTGTAGTAACCGTTCGGGTATTCTTCACGTTGCCATTTTGGTAACAGTTCGGCGGGTGAGTACCACGTGATCCCATCGTCGAGAGTTTGTGCAAGTCTCTCGATTTGCTCGAAAACAGCCCGCACACCTTGAACTGCAGAGTCCCTCGGCAGGCGCTCAAGAAAATACATGCCGAACCCCACGAGTCCGTTTATCAGGTCATAGTCGCCTTGTGCAGCACCGTGAGCAAGCCTTCTAAGTATGACGCCATCAATGTCAGCAGTAAGGTCTTCCTCCCCGCTCGCAGCTTCAGCTAGGTCTGGTGACTCTAGTTCCGTGCCATCGGCGAAGGCGGGATTCTCGCCTAAGCAACGCGAGACATGCTCCACGGTCCATCCCAATCCGGCGAGTCCTCCAAACAATCCCAGGTGATCAAAGCTTTCGGATGCCCTGTCAATTGCCTCATTCAGACAATTCGTCGCTCGAGTGGCCCAGGCGATGTCGTTAAAGGCAACGGCAAGGTAAGAATAGAGCAGTGCTTCTTCATACCGCTGAAAATGTCGAAGTTGCGCAGGATCTAACTGATAGCTCCTATTTGCTATTGAATCAGCAATGACGAGCAGTGCATCTCGCGCTCGCGTTCCAAGATCACTTTCGGTGGAAAGAAGAGCGGCCCAGGTCATTTCCCCAAGTAAATCCCCTTTCGTCGCAAGATCGAGTCGAGGTTTCCCATGGATTCAGAATGACAAATCTAATGTAGGCTCAGTCAGTTAAGAATCGAGATGAACAGCAGATCGAACGTGGGTGTTACGAGACCTCATAAGCCCGAGGAGGAGTACAAGTGATGCGAAGTCGGTTCAAAAAAGGAAGCCACTTCTTTGGCGGACG
>Ga0210389_10001944_pt1 | contig 16515 bp, 17 predicted proteins | sample IncBWH28OmetaG_FD_160127 | JGI IMG/M metagenome (GOLD analysis project Ga0210389, IMG submission 160127) | Forest soil microbial communities from Barre Woods Harvard Forest LTER site, Petersham, Massachusetts, United States - Inc-BW-H-28-O ...
GATCTCGACACGCTCCTTCACAATGAAGTTACGATCGAGACCAGGCTGGCGTCGGAGCAGAGCGCGCCGCTGCTTGCCTTGCTCGGGCTCGATGGCGTGATCGCCGCGCGCGACGGTCCCGCGCAGTTCCAGGGATCGGCGACGGGCGTGTGGGGCGCGCCGCTCCGGCTCAAGGTCAATCTCAACGCCGCAGGCTTCGACGCCGAGGCGCAAGGCACCGCCGATCCCTTCGCGCAGGGGGCTAACAATGACCTCAAGACAATAGGCCTCGGCGCCATCAAGGCCAACGTCGCGTTGAAGGCGCGGGGCATCGACCTCGCGCCGCTGTTCGGCCTCAAGCCGTCTGACAAGGCGGCACAGGATATCGGCCTATCGTCACGGGTATCGTTGGCCGGCGGCAGGATGATCTTCGATGACATCGACGCAACGATGGCCGGAGCGCGGATGCGCGGCCATGTGGCGATGACGCTTGATAGCGAACGCAAGGTCGAGGGCGAAGTCGGCCTCGATGCGCTGGAGCTGGCGCCGGTCTTTGCGCTCGCCATCGGTGCCGCCGGACATGACGCGGCCGAGCCGGTTGGCCTTGGGTTTGTGAAGGGCTGGCGTGGGCAGGTCGCGTTTCAGGCGTTGCGGGCCGTGCTGCCGGGCGGCAGCGAGTTACGGCCGTTCAGTGGCATCGTGAAGAGCGACGGCCAGTCGTTTGTCGTCGATGCGATCAAGGGCGGGATCGGCGGCGGCGAGGCAAGCGGCAATATCGAGGCCAGACCAAGCGCAAGCGGACTTGCGCTCAACGCCCGCGTCACGCTCAACGGCGTCGATGGTGCTGCTTTGCATTACCGCGCGCTGGCGATGCCCGCAGGGCGTACGTCGCTGCAGATGACGCTGTCGAGCCAGGGCCGCAGCGCTTCGGCCCTGACCGGCGCCATCGCGGGAAGCGGCACGGTGACGCTGGAATCGGCCCGCATCGCCGGTCTCGATCCGCGGGCGTTCGACGTGGCGATCCGCGCCAGCGACGCCGGGCAGGCGACCGATGACGCTCGCTTGCGCAAGATGGTGGAGCCGGCGCTGTCCGGTGGCGCGCTCTTGGTCGCCTCGGCGCAAATTCCATTCACGATCCGGGACGGCCGGCTTCGCGTCGGCGCCACCCCGCTTGATTCCGACGGCATCCGCGCCCTCGTGTCCGGCGGATACGATATTCCGGCGGATCAGGCCGATATTCGCGCAACGCTCGCCGCACCCGGCGTCGGGCCCGGGAGCCCGCCGGAAATCCAGATCTTCGCCGCCGGTTCGCCCGATGCGTTCGATCGTACGGTCGATGTCTCGGCGTTGTCGTCATGGCTGGCGGTGAGGACCATCGATCGCGAAACCCGAAGGCTCGATTCGATCGAGCGCGGTGAGGCGACCCCGGCATCGATCCCTCGGGCCGTCCAACCACAGACGTTCGCGCCGGATGCGGCCTCGCCCGGCCAGCCTTCCGCGGATCTGCCGCGGACGTTTCCACAAAAGCCGAAACTCAGCGCACCGCGGCCGCCTGCCGTTTCGTCACCCGGGGCCAACGCACCGGCTGCGCATGCGCCTGCCGCCAACAATTCCCCCGCCAATGCACCTGTCGTGAGTGAGCAGGTGCCGCCATTGCCGCCAGCAATCGACGTGCGTCCTGCTCCTTCGGTGGCGCGCCCGCCAAAGCCTCGGGCGCCGCTCGTACTGACGCCCTCGACGCTCCCGCCGTAGCCTGCCTTCCAGGATAGCTATCGCGCCGCCTCCGACCCCGAAGGCTCGTCGCCGCTCACATGCGTCCATGTGAAAACAGGCCTTTCCCGGTCCCGACACCAGAGGTACGATGCCACCCGGTTCGCGCTGTCGCGGACGTTCCTCCGGTGGCGGCCTGCCGACATGACACTGACCCAGATCTGTCACTGGATCGACCAGACGGCGTTGAGCCAGTGGATCCAGGCTGCCGGCTGGGTGGTGCCGACGGTGCAGACGATCCACATCCTCGCCATCGCCGTGGTCGCAAGTTCCGCGCTGATGATCGACCTGCGTCTGATCGGCGTGTTCTGGGCGAACCGGCCGGTCGAGGCCGTGAAGGCGCGGTTCCTGCCGTTCGTATGGTGGACGCTGCTCGTCCTGCTCGCCACCGGCGCGATCATGATCATCGCAGAGCCGGCGCGTTCCCTGAAGAATCCCGCTTTCCAGCTCAAGATGCTGCTCCTGATCGCGGCGCTGATCGTTACCTGGCTGTTTCAATGTCTCCATCAGCGTAACGCCGCCTTCGGCGATGTCTCCGGGCCCCGTGCGGCCGCCGCGACGCTCGCCATCGTCTCGATCCTTTTGTGGTCTTCGATCATCTTCGCAGGGCGCTGGATCGCCTATTTCGCCTGACGCAAACCACTCCGCATGTCACATCACAGGGATTTTTTCGGTGGAGATTGATAACGCCCTGAAGTGGCTGCAGACCACGCCCATCGCGATGACGGTCGCCGAGAACGACGTCCTGTTTCCGTGGATCGAGTCCGTTCACGTGTTGGCGATTGTGCTGGTGGTCGGAACGATCTCGATCGTCGACCTGCGGCTGTTGGGCGTCGCCTCGCTCGATATCAGCGCGCGCCGCCTGATGCGCGATGTCATCCCCTACACCTGGGGCGCGTTCGCGGTGGCGGCGACCACCGGCTTGCTGATGTTTTCATCCGACGCCGTGCACTACGGCCATAACCGTCTGTTTCAGATCAAACTTGTCATGCTCGTGCTGGCCGGTCTGAACATGGCCGCATTCCACCTTTTCGGCGAGCGCGATATCGAACGCTGGGATGCGCCGGGCGCGACCACGCCGATCGCCGCAAAGGCCGCCGGTACCATTTCGCTTCTGGTATGGATTGCGGTCGTCTCGCTCGGCCGCGGCACGGGCTTCACGATGCACTAGTGGTCTGATTCTAACATTCGCTTCCCTTCTCAGCGCGCACCTTTGCGAATGTTAGAATCAAAGGACCACTAGCAATTCATGATTTCAGTGCCGCTTTTCCATTTGAAGTTCCTGATAGAATTCGCCACGGGTACTGTAGGAACTTCAAATGGGCGGCACTGACGTCACATGATGCTCTTACTTCACATGGAAGCGCGTTCTGGCTACCCTTGAGGGAGTTGCCGGGTCGTTCTTGTTCTTTCTCGGGTTGCCTTTGCTTTACGGAGAAATGCACGTGAAACCTGCTTCAATCGCCTCTTTCCTTGTGTTGCTGCTGGCGCCGTCGATCGTGTGCGCGCAGGCGCCCAAGAAACCACCAACAGTGATCAATCCGGCGCCGACGGCCCAGGACTGGGCGGATATCGGCAAGCAACCGGACTGGAGCGGCGTCTGGAATCCGAAAATCACCGACCAGGATACCCAGGTCAAAACCAACCCGCCGCCGTGGAACGAGGTAGCGGCCAAGAAGATCGAACACATGTTCGCCGAGGAAAAAGCCGGCCGCCCGACCCTGATTTTTGCCAATTGCCTTCCCGAAGCGCACCCGTCCTGGATGCTGGTTACGCATAACGCCATGGAGATCCTGTTCACGCCGGGACGCGTGACCATGTTGGGGGAGTCCGACGGCAATCGCCTCCGCCGCATCTATACCGACGGCCGCAATCACCCGGAGGTGTCCGATCCCACCTTCCACGGCCATTCGATCGGGCACTGGGAGGGCGATACGCTGGTCGTCGACACCGTGGACATCATGCCGGAGGCTCCGCTCGCCATCAGCGAGGCTGCCGGCCTGCCCAACAATGGTGACATGCATGTGATCGAGCGCATTCATCTGGCCGACAAGGATATCCTGCACGATGACCTCGAAATCATCGCGCCGCACATCCTGACCAAGCCGTGGAAGACCACGCGCATCTTCTTCCGCCAGCGGGCGCGCAAGTTCGACATTGTCGAGGGCGTCTGCGCTACCGGCGATCTGGTTGAGCGGGTCAATGCGGAAGGCGACCATGTCTTCGCTCGCGTCGAGAAATCCGAATGGGGCCACACCACGGCCGTCCCGGCGAAATAGCCGGCAAAAACAAAACAGGAGATGACCATGCGACATGTCATGAAGTCGGCCGGCGCGTTTGCTGTCCTCGCGGTGCTGGCCGCGGGATTTTCGCAAGTGGCCGCGCACCATTCGGCTTCGATGTTCGATTTTACGAAATCCCAGACGCTGAAAGGCAAGGTCGTGGAAATGCGCTGGGTCAACCCGCATGTCACGCTGACCATCAAGGGCTCGCTCAGCGCTGACGAGGCGCCGGGCGAATGGCTGATGGAAACGACGAGCCCCGGCAATCTGGTGCGCGTCGGTGGCTGGCGGCGCGACGTGGTGAAGCCGGGCGATGAGGTCGAGGTCGTGTTCCATCCGGAACGCGAGGCCGGCAAGAAGAGCGGCTTGCTGATGGAGCTCAAGGTGACTTCGACCGGCGAAGTGTTCACCGCCAATATCCGCGATCAGGAAAAGCCGGGTCTTGAATAAGAACTGCCTCGAATAGGCCCGCGCGATGTATTTTCCGCCTTCAATGAGCCGGGCCCTGACGCGCGCGCTCGCCGTCGTGATCGCGCTTGCAGCAGCGCCATCCTTTGCCGAGGATCAGCCCGCGCCGAAGGACACGATCTTCGCCCGCAAGACGCTGATGGGCGCGATCGACATGAATATGGACGAGATCGAGACCATGCTTGCGCCCGAAGGCAAGCTCGTGCTGTCGGATGCGCAGGAGCATGCCGAAACGATCTCGACCATGCTGATGGCGTTTCCGCATCTGTTTCCGCCCTCGACCAATCAGTGGAAAGAGGGGGCGAACCGCGATCCCGCAACCGACACCTTCGCCAATCCGGGCCTGTGGTCGAATTTTGGTGAATTCTACAAGCGCGCCGGCGAGGCTTCGAAGATCGCCTGGGACGCCAGTCGCGCCAAGCGGCCTGACGAGTTCAGGCCGCTGATCAAGGAATTGCGCCTGCGCTGCAATGCCTGCCACGCCCTGAATCTGAAGACGGATTGAAGCAAGGCTCGTCGCCCCGCCTCAAAGCGCGGGACAACAAAGTCAGGACACCAACAACGTCAAGACACCAATGTCAGGACAGCGATGCCTGCGCCGGCGGCTTCGTGTCTGCCGGTGCCGCGGCTTGTGCGCGCGAGCGGAAGTAGTCCAGCACGAAGAGCCGGATGGCCGACGACAGATTGCCTTGCTGGCGGTTGCTGTCGATCTCGCCCACGAGTTCGGACAGCGTGATGTTCCGCAAGCCGGAGATCTCCTTCATGCCGTTCCAGAATGCCTCTTCGAGACTGACGCTGGTCTTGTGACCCGCGACGACGATCGATCGCTTAACGACTGGAGACTTCATGATGCGTCCTCGTCGTCGATGCGGTGCTGATCGAGCAGATCGCTGGCACGGTTTGCGTGCAGTTCGTCGAGCGCGCGCTTGGACTTGGTGCGGCCGAACCGCGCGCGATTGGCGGCAGCTTCCTGCTCCGATCGGTCTCGCGCTACGCGCTTCTTGAATTGTTTTAAATTGACCAAATCCCCCATGCGAGCCCCCGTCATGCCGCTTCAGTCGTCATTGCGACGATGCAGTCACTCGATGAACGTGTGAAGATTCCGGTCGAATTAGCCGCATCCGAATTCCGCGGATGAGCGCTAGCCAGCTCGATTCTCATTTATGAAATTCCTTATAAAGCCGAGATAACATCAAATGTCGTGGTTCGATTTTTTTCGGAAATATTTTTTTGCTCTACCACGGTCGAGCGCTGCCCCGAAAGCTACTCAAGCATAATTCTTTAGACGATATAAAGGGCGGCGTGTTGTCGCGTCTCGTAACTTTTACGGGTTCTACGTATTATCCCGGATGCGTCATTTGGCGCGGTTTCACGAGCCGATCGAACTCATCAGCAGAAACAAAACCTAACCTTACAGCCTCTTCTTTCAAGGTTGTGCCGCGCGCGTGCGCGGATTTAGCCACTTTGGCGGCATTATCATAGCCGATCTTCGGGGCGAGCGCAGTCACCAACATCAGCGAACGTTCCATAAGTTCATGGATGCGTTTTTCGTCGGCGAGTATTCCGTCGACGCAGTGCTCAGTGAAGGACCGGACGACGTCGGCAAGCAGTTGTATGGAATTCATCATACAATATGCCAGAAGCGGCTTGTAGACGTTCAGCTCGAAATGACCCTGGCTGCCGGCGACGGTGACGGCCGCCTGGTTGCCGAACACCTGGCAGCAAACCATGGTGACGGCTTCGCATTGTGTCGGGTTGACCTTGCCGGGCATGATCGAGGAGCCCGGCTCGTTCTCGGGCAGTATCAACTCGCCGAGACCGGAGCGAGGCCCGGAGCCGAGCAGGCGGATGTCATTGGCGATCTTGAAGAGGCCGGTGGCCGCCGCATTCAAGGCGCCGTGTGCGAACACATAGGCGTCGTTGGAGGCGAGCGCCTCGAACTTGTTCGGTGCACTTGTGAACGGAAGCCGCGTGATTTTGGCGGCATGCCGGGCAAACGTCCGCGCGAATTTCGGCTTCGAGTTGAGACCGGTGCCGACCGCGGTGCCGCCCTGCGCCAGCGGATAAAGTTCCTTGAGCGCCACGCGCAGCCGCGCGATCGCGTGTTCGACCTGGGCGGCATAGCCGGAAAATTCCTGGCCGAGCGTCAGCGGCGTTGCATCCTGGGTATGGGTGCGGCCGATTTTCACGATATGGGCAAATGCCTTTTCTTTCCGGCGCAACGCGCGGTGAAGCAGTTCAAGCGCCGGAAACAGATCATGCGTGATCGAGGTGGCGGCTGCGATATGCATCGCGGTCGGAAATGAGTCGTTGGACGACTGGCTCATGTTGACGTGATCGTTGGGGTGCACAGGCGCCTTGGCGCCGAGCTTGCCGCCGAGCAATTCGCTCGCGCGGTTGGCTATCACCTCGTTGAGGTTCATGTTGGTTTGGGTGCCGGAGCCGGTCTGCCAGACCACCAGCGGAAAATGATCGTCGAACTGGCCGTCGATCACCTCGCGTGCCGCGCGGGTGATGGCGCGGGCGCGGCGCTGGTCGAGCAGCCCTAGCTCGCGATTGGTTTCGGCGGCAGCAAGCTTGACGATGCCGAGCGCGCGGATGATGGCCATCGGCATCCGGTCGTGGCCGATGCGGAAATTTTGCCTGCTACGTTCGGTTTGCGCGCCCCAATAGCGATCAGCGTCAACCTCGATGGGACCGAAGCTGTCGGTTTCGGTGCGCGTCGGTCCTGATGCGGATGAAGGTTTCGATCGGGCCATGACATCACATGTAGGGATTACATCCGTGACATGCGAGCGGGCGCGCCGCCCGTGAATTATTTCTTGCGGAAACGATCGAGCCTGACGACTTCGGCGCCCTCGGTGGGTTTGGTCGGCTCGCTTGTCTCTTCCTTTGCCGGTGCGGGCAGGGCGGACGTTGCAGGCAGAGGTGTCGCCGGGCCTTCGGCGTCGGCCGGAGCGTCCGAGGTTTCGAATTGCAGGCCGAACTGCACCGAGGGATCGAAGAAGCTCTTGATGGCGCTGAAGGGCACCACAAGGCGCTCGGGAATCCCGCCGAACGACAGGCCGACCTCGAAGCGATCCTCGGTCACCACCAGATCCCAGAACTGGTGCTGGAGGATGACGGTCATCTCCTCCGGATATTGCGCGAGTAGCCGCGGCGACAATTTCACGCCGTCGGCCGTGGACACAAAGGTGATGAAGAAATGATGGTCGCCCGGCAGGCCGTGCTCGGCGGCGTCGGTCAGCACGCGACGCAGCACGCCACGCAACGCATCGCGGGCCAGAACGTCGTATCGAATATGATCGGTCGCCATTATCGGTCCTGTCGTATTGTTCTTAAATTAAGACCCCGCCCGCGGGCAAAAATGCCGGCGCTCCGACTCGGGGCTTGCCGCCCATGGTACTCCGTCTGGTCGCTAAGGTCATTGGGGGCAGGCAAAAGGAAGTGGAGGCTTCTGTTGCCAGGTGCCTCCGAACCCCGCCTAACGGAGCTTAACCCGTTAGGACTTTAAGATGGTCTTTCAAACTGCGTTACGCAGCCTGAGCAACCGGAGCATAGTTGTCGTTTGCAACTATTGCATGGCCCGATGTCGGCGGAACCATACCGGGAAAAAACACGCCCTTTACGCCCTCGTCGATCCTGTTTCGCCCCCGCCGAAGCCCGTTGGCATGACCCGCGGGCTTTGGTGGAGGCGCCGGGTACTGCCCCCGGGTCCGAATGGTTTATTACGACGGCAATTTATTTCCATAGCCGGCGAACCGGCACCCCCAATATAGGGGCCAAAAGTTTAGAAAGACAGTGCCCGAAAAGCCACCCGGAACGCCGCTTTTGGGGAAAATCGACCCGCAAGGGGTGGAATACATGGGAATAGGGTTGGCCCCACAACGGCCCCATCCTAGAAATGCCCCATGCCCCCGGATTCGCCACCGGCCGCCGCGACCCCGCCGGACCTCCTGAAGTCGCCGAGTGGTGGTCCAATTCCAACATTCGCATTCCCTCTCGGCGGGCGCTTTGCGAATGTTGGAATTAAAAGGACCACCAGCAAATATAAGTCTCTAGGGGAGTTTCGGATTTGACATTCGCTTTACGAACTCGCGGCCCGGAGGGGAGCGAATGTCAAATCCACTCCCCTAGTCTGATCGAGCTTTTTGTCGCCTTCGCCAAAATGTCGCTGGCGGGCTTTGGCGGCGTGCTGGTCTGGGCGCGGCGCGGCATCGTCGATCAGCACAAATGGATGACCGCCGACGAGTTCAACGAGACCTTTGCGCTGTGCCACTTCCTGCCTGGTCCCAATATCGTCAACCTCACCTTCGTGTTCGGATCGCGCCTGCGGGGACTGCCCGGCAGTATCGCGGCATTCAGTGGACTGGTCGGCCCGCCGGCCTTGATCATGATCGTGATGGGGATGCTGTATCATCGCTATGGCGAGATCGACGCTTTGCGTCGGATTTTGTCGGGTGTGGCCTGTGCGGCGATCGGCCTCATGCTCGCGGTCGTGTTCCGGATGATGACCCCGCTGATCAAGCGCCGTGACGTGGTTGGCCTGCTGATGCTGGTTGCGGTCTTTGTCGCGATCGGCGTGCTTCGGCTGCCCTTGGCGGCGGTGCTGCTGGTCGCGATCCCGCTCTCCATCGCCATCACCTATGCGATGCGGGACAAGGAGGCGGCATGAATTCCGACGCCAATCCGGTGTTTGCGCTGGCGTTGACCTTCGCCACGATGTCGCTGTTTGCGATCGGCGGCGCCAATTCCGCAATTCCCGAAATGCATCGTGTCGCGGTCGACGTGCACCACTGGCTGACCGACAAGCAGTTCACCGACGTCTATGCCATCGCGCAGCTCTCGCCCGGCCCCAACGTTCTGATCGTCACCCTGATCGGCTATTCGGTTGCGGGCCTTGCCGGCGCGCTGGTTGCGACGCTCGCAATGTGCGTGCCGACCGCGGTGCTTGCCTTGTTCGTCAGCCGTTTCCTCGCCCGCTCCAGTCACGCGCGTTGGCCTGCCATCGTTCAGGCGGCGCTGGTGCCGCTGTCGATCGGCTTGATGGGTGCGAGCGGCTTTATTCTCGCGCGCACTTCCGACCGGACGGTGATTGCGGTTCTCGTGACGGTCACTGCTGCGGTGCTCGCCTCGGTCACGAAACTCAATCCGCTCTGGATGCTGGTCGCCGGCGGATGTCTGGGTTTTGCCGGCCTGATCGGGTGAGGGGAAATCATCTGGTTCCCGCCTTGCCGGGTCCGGCCCGAATACTCACTTTTCAGGGTATAAAGGGGTGTTGATTGCGAATCGTCGTGCCGGAAGGCGAGGCCGGCCGTTAAAACCCGGTTCTGAGCGGTACGCCTTGCGAGCCCAACGTGACGCCCATCAAACGCTGACGAAACGCCCATGAATCAGTATCATGACCTGCTCGAACGGATTCTGGCCGACGGTGTGGAGAAGTCCGACCGTACCGGCACCGGGACGCTGTCGATCTTCGGCCACCAGATGCGATTCAATCTGGGTGCCGGCTTCCCGATGCTGACCACCAAGAAGCTGCCGCTGAAGGCGATCATCCACGAGCTCTTGTGGTTTCTCAGGGGCGACACCAACATCAAATACCTGCACGACCATGGCGTCACGATCTGGGACGAATGGGCCGACGCCAATGGCGATCTCGGCCCGGTCTACGGGTCGCAGTGGCGTTCGTGGCCGGCGCCGGACGGGCGCAAGATCGACCAGATTGCCAATGTGGTCGACATGATCCGGCGCAATCCGGACTCGCGGCGGCTGATCGTGAGCGCTTGGAATCCGGCCGAGATCGACCAGATGGCGCTGCCGCCCTGTCATTGCCTGTTCCAGTTCTATGTGGCGAAGGGCAAATTGTCCTGCCAGCTTTATCAGCGCTCCGCCGACGTGTTTCTCGGCGTGCCCTTCAACATCGCCTCTTATGCCTTGCTCACCATGATGGTCGCTCAAGTTACGGGTCTGAAGCCGGGCGACTTCGTGCATTCCTTTGGCGACGTGCATCTTTATTCCAACCACCTCGATCAGGCGCGGCTGCAACTGACGCGGCCGACGCGGCCGCTGCCGACGATGAAGATCAATCCGGAGGTGAAGGACATCTTCGGCTTCCGCTATGAGGACTTCGTGCTCGAGGGCTATGATCCGCATCCGCATATCAAGGCCGAGGTCGCGGTTTGAAACCAGTGATCCGATTTCGACATTCGCATGCACTTGCGGTGGTCACTTTTGCGAATGTTGAAATTAAAGAATCACCGGCAAATATAGATTTTCCAGAGCGGTTTAGGATTTGACATTCGCTATGACGGCTCGCGGAGAAACTGAAGCGAATGTCAAATCCACCGCGCTGGCTATTCGTCGTGCGCGTCCCGATGAAGCGGGCCTCGTGCTCGCGCTGGTGCGCGAACTGGCCGAATACGAAAAGCTCTCGCACGAGGTCGAAGCCACCGAGTCCATGATGGCGGATGCGTTGTTCGGCGAAAACCCGAGACTGTTCTGCGATATCGCGGAATGGAACGGCGAGGTCGCAGGCTTTGCCGTCTGGTTCATCAACTTCTCGACCTTTAGCGGCCGCTCCGGAATCTATCTGGAGGATCTGTTCGTGCGGCCAAGCTTGCGCGGCAACGGCATCGGCAAGGCGCTGCTGTCGCATCTGGCCAAGGTCTGCGTGACGAAGGGGTGGTCGCGCGTGCAATGGTCGGTGCTCGACTGGAACGAACCTTCCATTGCGTTCTACAAGTCGCTCGGCGCGGTCATGGTGGACGAGTGGACCCTCTGCAAGGTCACCGGCTCCGCGCTCACGGCGCTTTCGGAAGGAACGCGCTGATGGATGTCGTCCTCATCGCCGCCGTCGCCGACAATGGCGTGATCGGCGCGGACGGCGCGATACCCTGGCGGCTCAAGACCGACCTGCAACGCTTCAAGGCGCTGACGATGAACAAGCCGGTCGTGATGGGCCGCAAGACCTTCGTCTCGTTGCGGCGGCCGCTTCCCGGGCGGACCAACATCGTCATGACCCGCGGCGGCAATTTCCGCAGCCCCGGCGCGGTCGTAACGACGTCGGTCGACTATGCGCAGGCAATAGCGAAGGGCGAGGCGCTGCGGCGTTTCGTCACTGAAATAGCCGTGATCGGCGGGGCTGAAATCTATGCCCAATGGATGGGTGAGGCCAGCCGCCTGGAAATCACCGAAGTTCATGCCAGCCCAGCGGGGGATACGCGTTTTGCGCCAATAGACAAGGCGATCTGGGAAGAGGTCGCGCGGACCGAAAACCCGGCCGGTCCGGACGACAGCGCCGCCTTTTCCTTTGTCACCTATGTCAGGCGAGTGCGGCATTAACCGCATCCCCTAATCTTTACATTGACAATCATGGGTGCCGGCATAGCTGTTCCCGGCCCCTGCGTTGTAACGGCGGGGGCTGTCCCCTATAAAGCCGGGCAGATGCTGCGGGGCCGGGCTGATTGGCCTTTTGCCTCCCAAAGGAGATGATGTATGGCGTGGAAGAATCAGGGCGGTGGCCCCTGGGGTTCGGGTCCGAAAGGGCCATGGGGCTCGGGCCCGCAACCGACCGGGCCGCGGCCGCCCGATCTGGAAGATCTTCTCCGCAGTGCCCAGGATCGCCTGCAGCAATTGCTGCCGGGCGGCTATTTCAGCGGGCTCGGCATCGCGCTCGCGCTGCTCGCCGTCATCGCGATCTGGGCCATGTCGGGTTTCTATCGCGTCCAGTCCGAGGAACTCGGTGTCGTGCTGCGCTTCGGCAAGCATGTCCGCACCGTGGGACCCGGGTTGAACTATCACTTGCCGTACCCGATCGAGACCGTGCTGCTGCCCAAGGCGCTGCGCGTCTCCACGCTCAGCATCGGCGTCGCCCTGATCGAGGATCCGGCCCGGCGCGGCCGCTCCAAGCGTGAAATTCCGGAAGAAAGCCTGATGCTGACCGGCGACGAGAATATCGTCGATGTCGAGTTCGCCGTGCTTTGGCGCATCAAGCCGAGCGGCGGCGCCGCCGACTATCTCTTCAACATCCAGAATCCCGAAGGCACCGTGAAGGCGGTGGCCGAAAGCGCGATGCGCGAAGTGGTCGGGCGCACCAACATCCAGCCGATCCTCACCGCTGCCCGCGATGCAACCCAGCAGGCGGTGCAGGAGCTGATGCAGAAGACGCTCGACAATTACGGTTCGGGCATCCTGGTGCAGCAGGTGCAGATGCAGTCGGTCAACCCGCCGGCGCAGGTGATCGAATCCTTCAACGACGTGCAAAACGCGAAAATCGATTTCGAGCGGCTGCAAAACGAGGCCCAGACCTACGCCAACCGCGTTGTGCCGGATGCCAAGGGGCGCGCCGCGCAAATCCTGCAAATCGCCGAAGGCTACAAGCAGCAGGCGGTTGCCGAAGCCAAGGGCCAGAGCTCGCGCTTTTTGCAGGTGTATGAGGAATACAACAAGGCAAAAGACGTGACGCGCCAGCGTATTTATCTCGAGACCATGGAACGCATTCTCGGCAGCTCCGAAAAGCTCGTCTACGACAGCGGGCCGTCGGGACAGGGCATCGTGCCCTATTTGCCCCTGAACGAACTCACCGCGCGGCGGTCGGCGCCGCCGGCGGCCAACACGCCGCAACAACAGGGCACGGGAGGTTCGCGATGAGATCCCCCGTAACTGGTATTATGGCGCTGCTGCTTTTGCTGCTGCTGCTGATCGTCGGCTACAGCTCGGTATTCACCGTGCAGCAGACCGAACAAGTCCTGGTGGTGCGGCTCGGCCGGCCCGTCGATGTCGTCACCGATCCCGGCCTGCATTTCAAGGCGCCGTTCATCGACACCGTGATCCCGATCGACAAGCGCATCCTCGACCTCGAAAATCCCGCGCAGGAAGTGATCGCCTCGGATCAGAAGCGGCTCGTGGTCGATGCGTTCGCCCGCTACCGCATCAAGGATGCGCTGCACTTTTATCAGAGTGTCGGCTCGATTCAGGCAGCCAACCTCCAGCTCACCACGCTTCTGAACGCCTCGTTGCGCCGCGTGCTCGGCGAGGTCACGCTCATCCAGGTCGTGCGCGACGAGCGCGAAGCGTTGATGCAGCGCATCCGAAATCAGCTCGACAAGGAAGCCGATGGCTATGGTATCGAGGTGATCGACGTGCGAATTCGCCGCGCCGATTTGCCCGAGCAGAACAGCCAGGCGGTCTTTCAGCGCATGCAGACCGAGCGGCAACGCGAGGCCGCCGAGTTCCGCGCGCAAGGCGGCCAGAAGGCGCAGGAGATCAGGTCCAGCGCCGATCGTGAAGCCACGATCATCATTGCGGAAGCCAATTCGAAGGCCGAGCAGACCCGCGGCGAGGGCGATGCCGAACGCAACCGGCTGTTTGCCGAATCCTATGGCAAGGACCCCGATTTCTTCGCCTTCTACCGTTCCATGACCGCGTACGAAAACAGCCTCAAGAGCAACGATACGCGCTTCCTGTTGCGCCCGGATACGGATTTCTTCAGGTTCTTCGGAAATGCCTCCGGCAAACCGTCTGCCGCGGCGGCTGCGCCGAAGCAGCAGTAGGTTTTGAAAACAGGGCCGAAGCAAACCTGCTCCGGCGCAAGAGAAAGAATTTCAAGCGGGAGGTTTCGATCCGATGAGGTCCATAGCGTTCGCCGACTTCCTCATCGGTGTGGGAATCCTGTTTGTACTCGAAGGCTTGATGTTCGCGGCCGCTCCGACCTGGATCAGGCGGGCAATGAAAAGTGCGCTCGCGACACCCGATCATATCCTGCGGGCGGTTGGGATCGGCTCGGCCGTGGTGGGTTTGATCGTGATCTGGCTGGTTCGTAGGTGACGCACGTCATTCCGGGATGGTGCGTCAGCACCAGACCCGGAATCTCGAGATTCTCCGATGTGCAACTGCACATCGTAGTTCGATGCTCTGCATCGCCCCGGAATGACGATGTGGGCGTATTTCGCGGCAGAGCTGGAGTTGCCGCCTTTCTGGACGTATTTGCCTGATTGGGCGGCGCCTGTTTTTCGCCGAAATGCTGGGCTCAAACGCTTGCGCGGGTCACCCCTTCGGGCGCAGTCTAGTGCCCACTTTCCGAAGTTCGTGCTCCATCGCGGCACCCACTTCCACGAACTTCGGAAAGCCATGGGCGCTAGCAAACCTGTTGATTATAGTGCCGCTTTTCTATTTGAAGTTCCTGGATTGAATTCGCCGCTTGTGGGCAGGAACTTCGTCAGATTTCCGCCTGTATCGAGAAGAGAGAACCGACATGACCGTTGCAACCCATTCCCCGTGCCATCGCCTGCGCCCCCTGTTGGCCGCGGCATGTCTTGGGGCTGCGACCGTGCTTTGCTCGGCATTTCCCGCGCTGGCGCGGGGGCCCGAAGGCATCGCCGACGTTGCCGAGAAAGTGATCGATGCGGTGGTCAATATTTCGACCTCGCAAACCGTCGAGGCCAAGAACGGTCCGTCCGGGGAGGGCAAGGGCGCGACGCCGCAACTGCCGCCGGGCTCGCCCTTCGAGGAATTCTTCGACGACTTCTTCAAGAACCGGCGCGGCCCGGGCGGCCCGCGGGGCGGCGATATGCAGCCGCACAAGACCAACTCGCTGGGCTCGGGCTTTATCGTCGATCCGTCGGGAATTGTCGTCACCAACAATCACGTCATCGCCGATGCGGACGAGATCAACGTCATCCTGAACGACGGCACCAAGATCAAGGCCGAACTGGTCGGCGTCGACAAGAAGACCGACCTTGCGGTTCTGAAGTTCAAGCCGATCAAGCCGCTGATCGCGGTGAAGTTCGGCGATTCCGACAGATTGCGGCTCGGCGAATGGGTGATCGCGATCGGCAATCCCTTCAGCCTCGGCGGCACGGTGACCGCGGGTATCGTCTCGGCGCGCAACCGCGATATCGCCTCCGGTCCCTATGACAACTACATCCAGACCGACGCGGCCATCAACCGCGGCAATTCCGGCGGTCCTTTGTTCAACCTCGATGGCGAAGTCATCGGCGTCAACACGCTGATCATCTCGCCGACCGGCGGCTCGATCGGCATCGGCTTTGCGGTGCCTTCCAAGACCGTGGCCGGCGTGGTCGATCAGCTTCGGCAGTTCGGCGAATTGCGCCGCGGCTGGCTCGGGGTTCGCATTCAGCAGGTGACGGATGAAATCGCCGAAAGCCTCAACATCAAGCCGGCTCGCGGCGCGCTGATCGCAGGCATTGACGACAAGGGTCCGGCGAAGCCCGCCGGCATCGAACCCGGCGACGTCGTCGTCAAGTTCGACGGCAAGGACATCAAGGAACCGAAGGATCTGTCGCGCGTCGTCGCCGATACGGCCGTCGGCAAGGAAGTCGATGTCATCGTCATTCGCAAGGGTGAGGAGCAGACCAAGCATGTCACGCTGGGGCGGCTCGAGGACACCGACAAGCCGCAGCCGGCTTCCGTCAAGTCGGCGCCGGAACCGGAGAAACCGGTGACGCAGAAAGCGCTCGGCCTCGACCTCGCCAATCTCAGCAAGGACCTACGCAGCCGCTACAAGATCAAGGACAGCGTCAAGGGTGTCGTCATCACCAGCGTCGACGGCGCCTCCGACGCCGCCGAGAAGCGGCTTTCCGCAGGCGAGGTGATTGTCGAGGTGGCGCAAGAGGCGGTCAGCAATGCCGCCGACATCAAGAAGCGTGTCGAGCAGTTGAAGAAGGACGGCAAGAAGTCCGTGCTGCTCTTGGTGTCGAACGCCGACGGCGAATTGCGCTTCGTCGCGCTGAGCGTGCAGTAGCGAATATCCCAGATATCAGTATCGTCATGGCCGGGCTTGTCCCGGCCATCCACGACTTCGTCTCAGCAGAAAGAAAGTAAGACGTGGATGCCCGGCAGAGGCCGGGCATGACGGTCATTAACGTGCACTGCGCCGCATGCGCCGCTCTAATCTTCCACAAACTCGTCCCGCCGATAGCCCTGTGCATAAAGCAATGCGGTGAGATCGCCATAGTCGATGCGCGCGGCGGCGGCGGCCGAAACCGCCGGCTTGGCG
>Ga0210389_10001945_pt1 | contig 16514 bp, 15 predicted proteins | sample IncBWH28OmetaG_FD_160127 | JGI IMG/M metagenome (GOLD analysis project Ga0210389, IMG submission 160127) | Forest soil microbial communities from Barre Woods Harvard Forest LTER site, Petersham, Massachusetts, United States - Inc-BW-H-28-O ...
CGTTCCATTTAACAGTTTCTTGCTAAGTTTGCTTGTCATAGCTAATCTCATGCACGCGTTTCGACCTACAAGGTATTGAGCAAAAAGGGAAAAAATTTGTGTGGTCGTTAGGTAAAAGATATCGTCCGCTTTTGGGACTTGACATAACCACCTCGTCCGTGAAGCTCATCGAGCTCGCGATGTCGGGTGGCCAATATCGCGTTGAGTCTTATGCCGCGGAACCCACGCCGCATAACGCCATCAACGAAAAAGCCATCGTCGATGCGGAAGCAGTCGGCGAGGCGATTCGCCGCGCGGTAAAACGCTCGGGCGCGAAGAGCCGCCTCGCCGCGATCGCGATCAGCGGTGATGCCGCGATCACCAAAGTCATTCAAATGCCGAAGAGTCTCGGCGACAACGAATTGGAAGGTCAGGTCGAGATGCAGGCCGACCAATACATTCCCTTCCCCATGGAAGAGGTCAGCTACGACTATCAGGTCGTGGGCCCTTCGGAAAAAGATCCGGAGATGCTCGATGTTCTGCTCGTCGCCACGCGAACCGAGAACGTCGAGCAGCGCCAGGCGGCGGTGCAAGCCTCGGGATTGACCGCGCACCTGGTCGATGTCGAGGCCTTCGCATTGGAAAATGCCTGCGCCCTGATGCGCCATCAGATGCCGGACGGCGGCGTCGATCGCACCGTGGCCGTCGTCGATTTCGGCGCCAGCAGCACGACGTTCAGCGTGCTGCGCGACCTGCGCGTCATCTACACACGAGATTTTGCCTTCGGCGGCCAGCAGTTGACCGAAGAGATCATGCGCACCTACGGCCTCAGCATGGAAGAAGCGGGCCGCGCCAAGAAAGAAGGCGGCCTGCCGAGCAACTATCAGCCCGAAGTGCTCGATCCCTTCATCGACGACATGACACAGCAGGTCAGCCGTTCGCTGCAGTTTTACCTGGCCTCCGGCAGCGGCCGCGCGCAGCCGGATCAAATTTTGATTTGCGGCGGCTGCGCCAACATCCCCGGCGTTGCCGACGTCATCTCCAGCCGCGTCGGCGTGCCGGCGGACAAAGGCGATCCGCTCGGCAACATGAAGGTGTCGTCCAAGGCCAAAGCGCAAGCAGTGGCGCGCGATGCCACCGCATTACTCACAGCCTGCGGCCTAGCGCTGCGCAGCTTCGACTAAAGAGTAGCCATGCCGCGTATTAATCTACTTCCCTGGCGCGAACAAGAACGCAAAGTCCGACGCCGCGAATTCATGGTCGCCCTCGGCGCCGCCGCCTTCATCGGCGCGGTCTGCGTGCTGTTCGGCAAATTCATCCTGTATGCCAGCTGGATCGACGCCCAGAACGCGAAGAACACCCTGCTGAGAAACGAGATCAAGAAGCTGGATGCACAGATCGCCGACATTCAAGATCTCGAGAATCGCAAGCAGCGCCTGGTGGCGCGCATGGAAATCATCGAGAAATTGCAGCGCAAGCGGCCCGAGATCGTGCACCTGTTCGACGAACTGGTGAAAACGGTTCCCGAGGGCATTTACCTCACGCAGATCAAGGAAACCGGCAAGAAGCTCGAGATGAAGGGCGTGGCCCAGTCGAGCACGCGGGTCTCGACCTTCATGCGCAACATCGATTCGTCCTCGTGGATGGACAATCCGCAGTTGCAGGTGGTCGAGACGTCCAATCAATCGTCGACCGGCGGCTCGAGCTTCACGCTCACCAGCGATGTGATCGGCGTGGACGTGGAGAACGGCGGCGAAACAACGGTTAAGAAGGTTGCGGCGAAATGAACTTCCTCGATCAACTTCGTACTCTGGATCCCCGCGACGTCGGGCGCTGGCCGGTGGCCGTGCGCGGATTCTTCGTTGTCCTGGGGTTTGCCGTGGTAGCGGCTTTCGGCTGGTACATGTTCGTCTGGAACGACGATCGCCCGCTGCTGCAGAAGGCGGAGACGGACGAACAGGATCTGCGGGCGCAATTCGAGAACAAGCAGCAGCGCGCCGCCAACCTCGACGCGTACCGGGCGCAGCTCGGTGAAATGGAGCGCAGCTTCGGTGCGATGCTGCGCCAATTGCCCGGCAAGACCGAGGTGCCGAATCTTCTGGTCGATATATCGCAGACCGGCCTGGCGGCGGGTCTGACCGAAAAATTGTTTCAGCCGGGCAGCGAAAAGAGCAACGGTTTCTACGCGGAATTGCCCATTAAAATCAAGCTGGTCGGCAGCTATCACGACTTCGGCCGGTTCGTCAGCGGCATCGCTGCGCTGCCCCGCATCGTGACGCTCAACGACATTCAGATTTCGCCGGTCGATGCCAAAGGCGGCTACGACAATTTGACCATGGACGTGACCGCCAAGACATACCGCTACATCGAGGATCAGGGCGGCGCGGCCAAACCGGGGGCGAAAAAGACGGCGGCGGGAGGCAAGACGTGAGACAGATATCGGGTATTGGCGTCATCGGCGTCGTGCTCGCGGCGTTGGTCGCGGGCGGCTGCTCGGGCGGCCAATCGGATTTGCAGAAGTGGATCGAAGCCACCAAGAAAAAGCCGGGCGGGCGCATCCAACCTTTGCCGGAAGTGAAGCCGTACGAGACCTATGTGTACTCGGCCGGCAATCTGCGTTCGCCGTTCCAGCCGCAGGGACCCAACGCGAACAACGGCCTCGCCAGCGCCCGGGCATCGCGCCGCAACCGCGAATTCCTGGAGGGATTCTCGCTCGACACGCTGAGGATGGTCGGCACCTTCAAGGTGGGCAGCAATTTTTACGGGCTGGTGCAATCCAAAGACGGCCTGGTTCACAAGGTTCAGCCCGGCAACTACATGGGGCAGAACGACGGCAAAGTGACGGAAATAACCGGCGGGAGAATTAGCCTGGTCGAGATCATTCCGGATGGTCTGGGCGGCTACATTGAGCGACCGGCCTCATTGGCATTGGCCAATTGAGGCCACAGGGAGACGAAAGCATGATTAGTATCAAATACCGAGCGGCGATGATGAGCGCGATGGCGCTCGTCGCATTGACTGCGATCAGTCTTACGGCGCGGGCCGCTGATCCTGTGCAGCTGCAATCAATCGACGTTCAAACCCTATCGGGTCAGCAGGTGCAGCTCAAACTGCACATGAGCGGTCCGGCGCCGGAGCCGCTGCCGTTCACCATCGACAAGCCCGCACGCATTGCGTTCGACTTGCCGAACACCACCCTGGCGCTTGCCTCGCGCCGCTACGATGTGCGCTCGGGCGGCGTCGACACGGTGCTCGCCGCCGAAGCGAACGGCCGCGCGCGCCTGGTCGTCAACGTCGAGAACTTGATGCCCTACACCACGAAGGTGGACGGCAACGACATCGTCGTGACCTTGGGCCAGCAGCCCGGCGCCGACGTCGGCAAACCCGCCGCGCGCTCCGCTTCCAGCTCCGCGTCCAATCCCGCCGAGCGCGCGATCCGCACGATCGACTTCAGGCGCGGCGCCGACGGCACCGGCCGGGTCATCGTGCAGCTCACCGACCCGCGTACGCCGGTGAACGTGCGCCAGGAAGGACAGCAGATCGTCGTGGACTTCGCCGGCACCGTGATGCCCAAGAATTTGATGCGCCGCTACGACGTCATGGACTTCGCGACGCCCGTGCAGACCGTCGATGCGGTCCGCGTGGAGGGGAGCTCGCGCCTGGTGATCAGCTCGCAGGGCGAATTCGAACAGTTGGCGTATCAGTCCGACAACCAATACACCGTTGAAATCAAGCCTGCCTCGAAGCGCACCGCCGGCGTCGAGGAAAAGAAGGAATACACCGGCGAACGTTTGACCTTGAACTTCCAGGATATCGACGTGCGTTCGGTGCTGCAGCTGCTCGCGGACACCAGCGGTCAGAATATCGTGGTCAGCGATTCGGTCGCGGGCAACCTGACCTTGCGGCTGCAGAATGTGCCCTGGGATCAGGCGCTCGACATCGTGTTGCGCACCAAGGGGCTGGACAAGCGCCGCCAGGACAACGTCATCATCATCGGACCCACGGAAGAGCTGGCCACGCGCGAGAAGGCGGAACTCGCCGCGCACAAAGAAGTGCAGGAGCTCTCGCCGACCCACACGGAATTCATGCAGGTCAACTATGCCAAGGTCACCGACCTGGCGAAATTGATCAAGGGAGCGGGCGCCAAGGACTCCATGCTGTCGCCGCGCGGCAGCCTGTCCATTGATGAGCGCACCAACACGCTTTTGGTGCAGGACACCTCGGACAAGCTGTCGGACATCCGCCGCCTGGTGCAAACCTTGGACGTGCCGGTCAAGCAGGTCTTGATCGAGGCGCGAATCGTGATCGTCAGCGATACTTTTGAGCGCGACTTGGGCGCGCGCCTGGGCATCACCGGCTTCACCACTGCCGGGCCCGGCAGCCTCATTACGGTGTCGGGCAACAATCTGGGCACGGACTCCATGCTGAGTTCGGCATTTCCGGCATCCAGCACCGCGCCTTCGGGATTCGTGAACTTTCCCACCTTGAACAATCGCTACGTGGTCAACACGCCGGCGGCGAACACCAACGGCAGCATCGGCCTGTCGGTGCTGGCCGGCAAGCATGTGCTCGACCTGGAGCTCGAGGCGGCGCAAAACGAAGGCAAGAGCGAGACCATTTCCTCGCCGCGGGTCATTACCGCGAACCAGAAGCAGGCCACCATCATGCAGGGTGTCGAAATTCCCTACCAGGAATCGGCATCGAGCGGCGCCACGACGACGCAGTTCAAGGACGCCGTGCTGAAGCTCAAGGTGACGCCGCTGATCACGCCTGACAATCGCGTGATCCTCGATCTGGACGTCTCGGACGACTCGGTCGGTCAGCAGGTCACGAGCGCCACCGGCGGTTCCGTGCCCTCGATCGATACGCGCCAGATCATCACCCAGGTGCTGGTCAATGACGGCCAGACCGTGGTGCTCGGCGGCATTCTCGACACCACCAAGTCGAAGTCCGCCAACAAGGTGCCGTTCTTCGGCGACATTCCGGTGCTCGGCGCGCTGTTCCGCAGCACGACGGACATCAACAACAAGACGGAACTGCTCATTTTCATCACGCCGAAGATTTTGCGTGAGGGATCGAATCTTTACTGACACCCGCCCATGGGGCTGACGCTGGCAGGGGCGCCTCTTTGGCGCCCCTATTTTTTTCGGCCGGCAATCAGGCGAACGGCGCCGTCCGCTATGATCAGCGGCGATCATGCTCGGCAAGCGCAACATTTTTCTGATCGGCCCGATGGGCTCCGGTAAGACGGCGGTCGGGCGGCATCTGGCGCGCCTGTTTCATTGTGCCTTTCATGACAGTGACGCGGACATCGAAGCGAAAACGGGGGTGGACATTCCTTTCATATTCGAGAAAGAGGGTGAAGCTGGATTTCGCCTGCGCGAGAAGGAATCGATCGACCGGCTGACGCGCCTGGAATCCATCGTATTGGCAACCGGCGGCGGCGCCGTGATCGACCCGGCAAACCGCGCGGCGCTTAGCAGCCGCGGCGTGGTTGTCTACCTGGTGACCTCGGTCAATCAGCAGATCGAACGGACGCGCCACGCGCGGCATCGGCCGCTGCTGCACGACACGGATCCTGAACAAAGGCTCAAGGACCTGATGGCGCGCCGGGCCGTGCTGTATGCCGAGATCGCCGATCTCACGATCACGACGGACGGCCGGCGCGTGCAGCTGGTTGCTGAAGAAATCCACCAGGAACTGCGGCGGCAGAAACCTCAGGAACCTGTCTGAGTGATCCCCGTGTTCGTATAATCACACCGTGCAAACGCTTCAAGTAGACCTAGGCGCCTCGAGCTACCCCATTACGATCGGTCCGGGGCTGCTGACCGATCGCAATATCCTGGAAGCCCACATCCCGGGCCGCGACCTGTTGATCGTGACCAATACCACGGTGGCCAAGCTGTATCTTGCGAAGCTGACCGGGAGCTTTTCCCAAAGACACATCGCAGAGTGCATCCTGCCCGACGGCGAGCAGCACAAAACGCTGCAAACAGCCGGCTGGGTGCTGGACGCGTTGGTGGCCAACAAGATGAATCGCGATGCCACCGTGCTGGCGTTGGGCGGCGGCGTGGTCGGAGATATCGCGGGGTTTGCCGCGTCCTGTTATCAGCGCGGCATAGGCTATGTGCAATTGCCGACGACACTGCTTGCACAAGTGGACTCCTCGGTCGGCGGCAAGACCGGAGTCAATCACTCCGGCGGCAAGAACCTGATAGGCGCCTTCTATCAGCCGCAGGCCGTCATCGCCGACACCGACGCCTTGAGTACGTTGCCCGACCGTGAATTGAAATCGGGCCTTGCCGAGGTGATCAAGCACGGCGTCGTCTGGGATCCGATGCTGTTCAGCTGGCTGGAACGCAACGTTCCGCTGCTGCTGGCGCGGGATGCCGAGGCGGTCTCCTACGCCATCAGCCGATCCTGCGAGATCAAGGCCACCGTCGTGGCGCGCGACGAGCGCGAACGCAACTTGCGGGCGATCCTGAACTTCGGCCATACCTTTGGCCACGCCATCGAAGCGGCGACCTCTTACGAGAAATACCTGCACGGCGAAGCCGTGGCCTTAGGGATGATCATCGCCGCGGATCTGTCCAACCGGATGGGCTTGATCGACGCGGCGCTCAAGGAGCGCCTGCGCGACATGCTGGCGCGAGCCGGGTTGCCCACCGAGGCGCCGCGCATCGGTGCCGCGAGGGCCTACGAATTGATCCAAATGGACAAGAAAGTCCTGGGCGGAGCCGTGCGGCTCGTGCTGCTCGAGAAGCTCGGCCGCGCCATCGTCACCGACCAGTATCCCAAGGCCGCGCTCGAGTCCACGCTTGCCGAGCATTTCAATTGAACGAGTTCGCCCAATGAACGAGTTCGCGCAATGAACGGACTCGCGCCCTATGCGGCGCATGCCGAGCATTCGCGCGGCCGGCGCTATCCCGAACCCAAGCCCGGATACCGCTCGGAATATCAGCGCGACCGCGATCGCATCGTTCATTCCACCGCATTTCGCCGGCTGGTATACAAGACCCAGGTCTTCGTCAACCACGAGGGCGATCTGTACCGGACTCGGTTGACCCATTCTCTCGAAGTGGCGCAAATAGCCCGCACCGTCTCGCGCGCGCTGAAACTGAACGAGGAGTTGTCCGAGGCAATCTGTCTCGCCCATGATCTCGGGCATACGCCCTTTGGACATGCCGGGCAGGACGCGTTGAACGACTGCATGAGCGACTTCGGCGGTTTCGAACACAACCTGCAGTCCTTGCGCGTGGTCGACGAGCTCGAAGAACACTACGCGGAATTCGACGGCTTGAACCTGACCTTTGAATGCCGCGAGGGAATTCTCAAACATTGCTCCTACAACAACGCGGTCCTGCTCGGAGACGTCGGCGAACGATTCATCAATCGCCAGCAGCCCGGCCTGGAGGCGCAACTCGCAAATTTCGCCGACGAAATCGCCTACAACAATCATGATGTCGAGGACGGCATCCGCGCCGGCTTCATCAGCGTCGAGGAGTTGCTGGCGGTCCCGCTGTTTCGCGGCTATCACGACGAAGTGCGGGCCAAATACCCCGAGTTGGCCGGCCGGCGGCTGGTCTTCGAGATCTTGCGGCGGATGATCAATCACTTGGCGAGCGACCTGATCGATTCCTCCGCCGCGCGCCTCGGCGCCTCCGGAGTGCGATCCATAGCCGAGGTCAGATCGTATCCCAAGGCGTTGATCGGCTTCAGCGATACCACGCGTGAATTGAATGCGGCGCTGAAGGCATTCCTGCGCGAGCAGCTTTACAAGCACTACAAGGTGCGGCGCATGACCGCCAAGGCGCGCCGCGTGGTACGCGATCTATTCGAAGCATTCTTCAACGATCCCGCGCTGATGCCCGATGAACACGAGGCGCGCACGCGACTGGACTTGGTGAAGGGGCCGGCGGGGCGCGCGCGCGCAGTGGCTGACTACATCGCGGGCATGACCGATCGCTATGCAATTCTCGAACACAGCCGCCTGTTCGACCCCCGCGAGCGGACATGACAGGGGCGTCAATGAGTCAGTTGAAAAACGACCTGCTGCTGCGCGCCTTGCTGCGCGAGCCGACGCCGCGGCGGCCGATATGGTTGATGCGCCAGGCCGGCAGGTATCTGGCGGAATACCGGGCGACGCGTACGCGTGCGGGCGGCTTTCTGGAAATGTGCACCAATCCCGAGATTGCCTGCGAAATCACGCTGCAGCCCGTGGATCGATTCCCGCTTGATGCCGCCATCTTGTTTTCCGACATCCTCACGATTCCCCATGCGATGAATCTGGGATTGGAATTCGAAGCCGGTGAGGGCCCCGCGTTTGAGCGGCCGATTCGCACCAGCGCCGATATCGACCGGCTCGGCGTGCCCGACCCGGGCAGCGAATTGAAGTATGTAATCGATGCGGTCGCGCGCGTACGGCGCGAGTTGGCCGGGCGCGTGCCCCTGATCGGCTTCGCCGGCAGTCCCTGGACGGTGGCGACCTACATGGTGGAAGGGGGCAGCAGCAAAACCTTCGGCCTGATCAAGCGCATGATGTACGAATCGCCGCGCGAGCTGCACCGGCTGCTCGAGCTGCTCGCGAAGGCCACGATCCTCTATTTGAACGCGCAAATCGCGGCCGGAGCGCAAGCCGTGATGCTGTTCGATACCTGGGGCGGGGTGTTGACGCCGGCGCAGTACGAAGAATTCTCATTGCGTCACATGGCGCAGGTGATCGATGCGCTGACGCGCAAATCCGAAGGGCGCCGAGTTCCCAACATTGTTTTCACGAAGGGCGGCGGCGCGTGGCTCGCGAAGATTGCCGCGATCGGCTGCGACGCCGTGGGCGTCGATTGGACCACCGACTTGAGCGAGGCGCGAAAGGCCGTGGCCGGACGGGTCGCGCTGCAAGGCAACCTCGATCCGTCCGCGCTATTTGCGCCGCCCGATATCTTGCGCGCGGAAGCCTTGCGCGTGCTGAGCAGCTACGGCGCGGGCGCCGGACACGTGTTCAATTTGGGGCACGGCATCACGCCCGACGTCGATCCGGAACGGGTCGCGCTGCTGGTCGAGACGGTGCGGAACTACCCGACACCGGAGCAGGGCCGCTGATCTCCAACGAATCTCTATAAGGCGCCTCGCGTGGACCACGGTCAATCGCCGAATGTGATGCATTTGTGCAGATTGAGCGGGCGAACCTATGTCGCCGTGGGCGCAACGGGGCCGCCCGGTCGGTTGGGTCCGCTTTGTGCGGTGGGTGCGGCCGGGGCGGCGCGCAGCTCATCGCGCAGTGCGCGGCGCAAAATCTTGCCCACGTTGGTTTTGGGCAGCTCGGTGCGAAAATACACGTGCTTCGGGATCTTGTAGCCGGTGAGTTCCTTGCGGCTGAAAGCGATCAATGCTTCGGCCGTGAGATTCGGGTCCTTCTTCACGACGAACAGTGCGACCGCCTCGCCGGAATGTTCATCCGGCTGCGCCACCGCGGCGACTTCCAGTACACCCGCGTGCGCCGCCACCACGCTCTCGACTTCATTGGGGTACACATTGAAGCCCGAGACCAGAATCATGTCCTTCTTGCGGTCTTCGATGTAGACGAAACCCTTCTCGTCCATGCGGCCGATGTCGCCCGTGCGCAGCCAGTCGCCGAACATCACCTTGTCGGTCTCGTCAGGGCGATTCCAATAGCCGCGCATCACCTGCGGCCCGAACACACAGATTTCGCCGACGCCGTTGACGGGCAGTTCCTGGCCGTCGTCATCGCGAATGGAAACGTCGGTTGAGGAGACGGGCAGTCCGACCGATCCATTGAACGGCAGACCGATGGGATTGGCGGTCACCATGGGCGAGGTTTCCGTGAGTCCCCAGCCCTGGGCTACCGTGTTGCCCGTCACTTCCTTCCAACGCGCCGCCACCACCGCCTGCAGCGCCATGCCGCCGGCAAACGTTGCGCGCAGCGCACTGAAGTCCACGGACCCAAATCCCGGCGTGTGCAGCAGGGCATTGAACAGCGTGTTGACGCCGCTGATGAAGTTGAACTTGTACTTTTTCAGTTCCGCCACGAACCCCGGGAAATCCCGCGGATTCGTGATCAGGACGTTGCGGGCTCCCAAGGGCAGGAACGCCAGGCAATTACTGGTGAGGGCAAAGATGTGGTAGAGCGGCAGCGCGGTGATCACGGTGCGGCCGCCGCCCGCCTGCAGCGCAGGCCTGATCCACGCCAGCGATTGCAGCAAGTTCGCCACCATGTTGCGGTGGGTGAGGACGGCGGCTTTTGCGACACCGGTGGTGCCCCCGGTGTATTGCAGAAACGCAATGTCCTCGCCACCCAGGCTGACCGGTTCCATTTTGAGTCCCAGTCCGCTTCCCAGCACCGTCTTGAACGATACCGAACCGGGTATTCTCCAGGCCGGCACCTGCTTGCGCACGTGCCGCAGAACGAAGTTCACCATCATGCCCTTCGGCATGCTCAATAAATCGCCGACACCCGTGACGAGCACATTTTTCAGATCCGTGCGCGCCAACACCTGCTGCAGCACATGCGCGAAGTTCTCGAGGATGACGATGGCCTTCGCGCCGGAGTCCTTCAATTGATGCTCGAGTTCGCGCGGCGTGTACAAGGGATTGGTGTTGACCACCACCATGCCGGCGCGCAGCGTGCCGAACAGCGCGATCGGATATTGCAGGATGTTCGGCATCATCAGCGCGACGCGATCGCCGCGAACCAGTCCCGATTTGTGCTGCAGCCACGCGGCAAAGGCGCGGCTGAGTTCGTCGAGCTGAGCGTACGTCAGGGTGGCGCCCATGTTGGTGAACGCCGGCAGCGTGCGATAGCTGGAAAAAGCCTCTTCAATCGCTTCCTTGAGCGAAGGATACGCATCCGGGTCTATATCCGCCGGTACGCCGGGCGGGTAATGATTGAGCCAATTTCGATCCAAGCGGGCGAGCCTCTCAATTTGTAACGCGTGTATAGCATCCGATCAGGATGCCAGCAACGTTGGCGCGCGCTGCGGGTAAACTAGCATTGCATGAATTCCGAGAAATCCCGCGAACAGCAGATTGTTAAATCGTGGTATTGCAACGCTGCGCCGTGGGGCCGCGCGATCCGCGAAGCGAGCATCGTCAGCCGACAGCTCGTCACCAATCAGGCGATCATCGACGCCGTTGCCAGTGTCTCGCCTTCTCGCATCCTCGACATAGGCTGCGGCGAGGGTTGGCTGGCGCGGGCGCTCAGTGATCGCGGCATGAGCGTCACGGGCGTCGATGTCGTACCGGATCTGATCGCGCAGGCGCTCGCATCGAGCGATGCCGCCAGGCGCGATGCGGCCGCGGGCGATATCGCCGCGCGCCATACGCCCTCCGGTGCGGCCGCGCCGGGCAGCGTGTCATTCCACGTGCAGGACTATGCGTCGATCGCGAACCGACAATGGCGCTGCGGCCCCTTTGATGCCGCCGTGTGCAATTTCTCATTGCTCGGCCGGGAATCGGTGGAGTCCCTGATTGCCTCGCTGCCCGGGTATCTGGGGGATCAGGGCCATCTGATCGTTCAAACGCTGCATCCTGTTGCAGCCTGCGGCGAGCACCCCTATCAAGACGGCTGGCGCGAAGGGAATTGGCTGGGTTTCAGCGCCGATTTCAACAATCCCGCTCCCTGGTATTTCCGCACGCTCGAGAGTTGGACGGCGCTATTGCAGCGCTGCGGGTTCGACATCCTCGAATGCCGCGAACCCACGGCGGCAGGCGCGCTCACCCCAGCCTCGGTTATTTGGATAGGCAAGACGCGCCGCTCGGCGCAAACTCGGGCAATGGAGTCGGCATGAGCAAATGGCGCCTCGCCATCGGCCTTGGCATGGGCGTGGCGCTATCCGGTGCGCTGTCCGGCTGCGTCATCGGCAGTGGTCCATGCCTCTGGCTGCAGGTGAGACATGATTTCAAGGGGCACGTGCACTTTCGAGAATTCCCTCGCAGCGACGGCGTCGATACGGTGCCGATATTGATACTGGACAAGACCCTGTACATGTATGCGCCGCCGCAGAGTTTCCAATGCCTTCCCGCGAACGATGTTCAGCTGGTCGGCATGACGGAGTTTCCCAACAGCATCGGTGAGGGCACGCATGTCATCGTCGATGGCAAGGTGCTCGAGGGCGTGGCCGCCGGCCATTACACGCGATTCGTCATCGACGTCATCAGCGTTTTACCCATCGGACCGAAGCCTTGACGGCCGATCGCATTCGTTGAGAAACGGTTTACAATCCGCCGCTCGGACCCGAAATAAACAGGGGAGTGAATTTCCATGAAAAATATAACTGTTGCCGCCCTGATTGCGGCACCGCTGCTGGTGTTCGCATTGGCGATGCCCAGCCTCGCGGCGGACCCCGCCCCGACCACCTGCAAGGACGGAACCACCACCACTTCAACGGGTAAAGGCACCTGCAGCGGTCACGGCGGCGTGCAAAAGTCAGCCCCGGCGGCGGCGGGAGCCGCGGCGGCGCCGGCGACCAAGACTCCGGCGGCATCGAAGGCGCCCGCGGCCCCTGCGGCCGGTGCGACCACGACTTGCACGGATGGCACCACGACCACATCGACCGGCAAGGGCACCTGCAGCGGTCATGGCGGGATACAGAAAGCGGCCAAGGCCAAAACGGCGAGCGCTGCCGCAACGGCTGCACCGGCGACGCCGGCTACCGCGGCGACCCCGGCTGCCACGGCGACGCCTGCACCGGCGGCGTCGACCACCGCTGCCAAGTCAGCCACGGCGACCAAGTCGGCCCCGACGGCCACCGCCAGTAACACGGATCCGACCGGGGCCACGGCGAAGTGCAAGGACGGCACCTATTCGAAGTCCGCACACCGCAGTGGAACGTGTTCCAGCCACGGCGGCGTGGCGGAGTGGCTCACTGCCGCTCAGTAGGTTGCCGGGCGGCGTGGCGGACTGACTGCCGCTCAGTTGCCGGAAGGCGGCGGCGATTGCGCCGCCCCTGACTTACTTGTGGAGCAGCGGCTTTAGGGCCGGCCAAACGTTGTCGAGCAGGATGGGCTGGCCGAGGGCGTTCGGGTGGATATCGTCTTGCTGGAGGAGATTCGGCGAGAGGGCGACGTCGTTGAGAAGGAACGGCACTGAAGGTATTTTCTGCCCGCTTGCCAAATCGCTGAAAACCAAGGCAAATTGCTTGGTGTATTCCGGTCCGTAGTTGGGCGGCATCCGCATCCCCAACAGCAAGACCTTCGCGCCGATCGCCGTCGACAGCGTCACCATCTGGGTCAAATTGGCGCGCAATTGCGCGATGGGCAGTGCCCGTAGGCCGTCATTGCCGCCGAGCTCGAGGATGACGATCTTGGGGTGATGGAGCTCGAGCGCCCGTGGCAGCCGGGCGAGTCCCCCCGCGGTCGTCTCACCGCTGACGCTGGCATTGACGACTTGGTAACCGTAACCTTGTGCCTGTAGTCTCGCCTTGAGCAATTCCACCCAGCCTTGTTCGACGCGCGGCAGCCCGTAGCCGGCGCTGATGCTATCGCCGAATACGAGGATCACCGGTGCTTGGGCGTAAGCCGAAGCGGATGCAACGATTAAGACGAATACTGCCAATAGCCGTTTCACGAGCGCTCCGGATGCAAGATCAAGCCAATCAAGCCGAACAAGCCGTTCTCGAGCAAGTGGTTCTCGAGGCGAAAAATGTGTCGAAGACCGTCGCCAGCCCCGACGGCGCGCTGACCATTCTCGCCGATGTCAGCTTGACTGTGCGAACCGGCGAAACGTTGGCCATCGTCGGAGCCTCGGGTGCGGGCAAATCCACGCTGTTGGCGCTGCTTGCCGGACTGGACGAGCCCAGCGCGGGCCGCGTGTTGATCGCGGGCATCGATCTGACGGAACTCGACGAAGATGGACGAGCGGCGATTCGCGGCAAGCATGTAGGGTTTGTATTCCAGTCATTTCATCTTATCCCTTCACTGACTGCCATCGAAAACGTCATGCTGCCGCTCGAGCTCGGCGGTCGGCGCGACGCGCGCCAGGCCGCGGCGGCGGCGTTGGCGCAAGTGGGACTGAAGCCGCGAATGGCTCACTACCCGAAACAGCTGTCCGGCGGCGAGCAGCAGCGCGTCGCCATCGCGCGCGCCTTCGTGACCCATCCGGCGGTCCTGTTCGCGGATGAGCCCACAGGCAATTTGGACACCGCCACGGGGCAGCGCATCACGGATCTCTTGTTCGAATTGAATCGCAGCTCCCGCAGCACCCTGGTATTGGTAACGCACGATCGCAGCCTCGCCAAGCGGTGCAATCGCATGCTGGAACTCGATGCCGGCCACACCGTTAACGGCCAAGCGATGACGGACCAAGCGATGGCGGGCGAAGCGACCGCGGGGAAGCGGTGACGTGATCCGGGCGCTGCGCTTCGCCTTACGAAATCTTTGGCGCGACTTGAAGTCGGGCGAGCTTTCCGTGCTGTTGCTGGCGCTGCTGGTGGCGGTGCTGTCGTTGACCGCGGTGGGTTTTTTCACCAGCCGCATCTCGCAAGGCGTGCGCCTGCAGGCCGCGGAAGTGCTGGCGGCGGATTTGCGCCTGGAAGCCCCGACGCCGATCCCGCAGCGCTACTTCGACGAGGCGCGCAAACGCGGGCTTCGCAGCGCGCAAGTGCTCTCCTTTCCGACCGCCATATTCAGCGGAGACCTAAGCCAGCTCGCCGCGCTCAATGCGGTGACCCCCGACTATCCGTTGCGCGGCCATCTACGGATCGCGGATGCGCCATTCGGCACGCCGCGAAGCACCGACCGGATTCCCGGCCGGGGCGAAGTTTGGATCGATGCACGCATCATCGCGCAGCTGAAGCTGGAACGGGGTGCTACGCTGCGCATCGGCGAGGCATCTTTCCGGGTGACCGAAGTGCTCGATTACCGGCCGGATCAAGGCACCGGTTTCGTCAATCTCGCGCCCGCCGCCTTGCTCAACTACGACGACATCGCCTCGACGCAGCTCATCCAGCCGGGCAGCCGAGCCACTTATGCAGCCTTGTTCGCGGGATCTCCGGCGGCCGTCGTGGATTTCCGCGAATACTTGAGCCAGACCAAGGCTCCGGGCGAACGCCTGAGAGATGTTGAAGAATCCAGCCGCCAGTTGAATTCCGCCATCGACCGCGCCAGCCGATTTCTCAACCTCGCGAGCCTCGCGTCGGTGTTGCTGGCGGCGGTGGCCGTCGTCATGGGCGCGCGGCGCTACGCGGTGCGGCACATCGACGCAGTTGCCTTGATGAAGTGCATGGGTGCGGCGCAGGGTTTTGTACTGGCGATTTCCATCATTGAGTTGACCCTCCTGGCTTTGTTCGCGGTCGCCATCGGCACCGCGCTCGGCTACCTGGCGCAGTCGGGGTTGGTGTTGCTGCTGAAGAGCCTCATCCCCAATGAACTCCCCGTGGCTTCCCTGGCGCCGCTGCCGATTGCGCTGGTGACGGTGTTGGCCATGCTCATCGGTTTCGCGCTGCCGCCGTTGCTGCAATTGAAGAACACGCCCCCGGCGCGGGTGCTGCGCAAGACCGTGACCGCGCCGCCGCTGCGCTACGGTGTGAGTTACCTGCTGGCGCTGGCGGCACTGTTCGCGATTCTCTGGAGCATGGTGCGCGACACGGAGCTGGTGCTGAGCGTGCTCGCCGGCGTGCTGGCGGTCGGCGTGGTGCTGACCTTGGCGGGCTACGCCCTGGTGAGGCTGACCAGCCGCCTGCGCGGCGGCGTGGGCGTGGCGTGGCGCTACGGCCTCGCCAACGTGTCGCGCCGCGGCACCGGCAGCGTCGTACAGATCGTCGCGTTTGGTCTGGGTTTGATGGTGCTCCTATTGTTGGCGGTGGTTCGCGGCGACCTGCTGGCCGATTGGCGGCGCAGCCTGCCCAATGATGTACCCAACAATTTTCTGGTCAACATCCGCCCCGAACAACGCCAGGCCCTGCAGGAGTTTCTGACCGCTCACGATTTTGGCGCGCCGCAGATGTATCCCATGGTGCGGGCGCGCATCACGGCGATCAATGCCGAATCGCCGCAGGCGCTCAAGTTGCGCGGCGACGCGGCGCGCGGATACGTGGAGCGGGAGCAGAACCTCACCTGGTCCGCCAACATGATGGAGGACAATCAATTGGTGGCCGGCCGCTGGTGGACGGCGGCCGATGCAGGAAAACCGTTGGTTTCGATATCGTCGGAATATGCGGATGCCCTGAACTTGAAGCTGGGCGACAAACTCAGCTTCGATGTCGCCGGCGAGCCGCTCACGGCGCAGGTCGCGAGCATTCGAAAAATACGCTGGGATAGTTTCCGGCCGAATTTCTTTCTGGTGTTTCCGCCCGGCCTGCTCGATGGCGCGGCGGGCACCTACATGACCAGCCTGTACCTGACCGCCGCGCAGCGTCCCGCCCTGGCCGACCTGGTGCGTCAGTTCCCGACCGTTTCGGTTTTCGACGTGGACGCGATTCTCAAACAGATTCGCGACATCATGGATCGGGCGTCGCTCGCCGTGCAGTACGTGTTTCTGTTCACGCTGGCCGCCGGAATCGTGGTGTTGTTGGCGGCCGTGCAAG
>Ga0210389_10001946_pt1 | contig 16513 bp, 10 predicted proteins | sample IncBWH28OmetaG_FD_160127 | JGI IMG/M metagenome (GOLD analysis project Ga0210389, IMG submission 160127) | Forest soil microbial communities from Barre Woods Harvard Forest LTER site, Petersham, Massachusetts, United States - Inc-BW-H-28-O ...
AATTCGCAATTGCAATCCGGCCAAACGGCTGGCGTCCGATCACCCAGGGCTGCTCGCCTTCCTTCCACTCCGGATCCCACAGCGAGTTCGGCATGAACGCGTAGCCGTGTGCCCAGCGGTTCACCGTGATGCCCGCGATGTCGCGCGCGGGATCGAAGCCGGTGGGGCCGAGCATGGCTCCGAGTTGCGCGCGAATGTTGCGCTCAAAGGTGTCAAAGGGAGTGCCCATCAGCTCCATGCGCCCGGCTCGATTCTGCGCGCGCGCCGAGAGGCCCGGCTTGCACGGAGTGCGCAGCATAAAGAGAACCATCGGCTCTTCAGGATGGCTGGGGAAATGGTAGTCGCCGATGCTGACCGGGAAATCGAGATGGGTGAAGCTGTGAAAGCTGCCGGGCGAGACGATCTGGTGAACGCCCAGCTTGTGGAAGCTGGTCCAGTTTGAAATCGCAACGTGCGTGTAGATGAGCGGCGACTTCACGAGATACGAGAGCCCCTTGCGTTGCGCCTCCGGCAGTTCGGGGCAGATATACGGGATCATCACGTTGTAGCAGGCGAGGATGCAGTGCTCGGCGCGCACCGATTGCAGCTTGCCGCCGCGGTCGTAGGCGATCTCGACCTGTTTGGCGGTATGTGACGGGCCGACGTGAGAAACGTTTACGGCAGTGCTGTTCAGGCGGATGCGCACCTGCGAGCTGGCATCGTCGAGGCGGCTGTAGTCGGCGCGCGCAGTTACGATGTCGTCCATGGTTTGGCCGGGGATGGAGCCGGGTACGAGGCTGCGCACCAGCAGCCGCGCGACAGATGCATTGCCATCGGGGAAATGAAAAATGTAAGGCTCGGTCTGTCGGTACTTGAGATGCGTCGAGTCTTCGGATGTCTCTTCGAGCTTCATCCCGTCGAAGCCGGCGAAACTGATGGCGCCGTAGTCGTCGCCCGCCTGGTAGCAATCGAGGGCGGACACGCCGTCGATGCGGAGGGCGAACAGGTCGTTGGTGTAGGTCTGGAAGAAGGGGAGCACGGCGGAATTGAGGCCGCAAATCTTCGTCAGGAAATCGGAGTAGCTGATTTTGCGAAGCTTTTCGATCTTCTGTTTGCGCGTAAGGCCCGCGAGATAGTCTTTTTTCTCAGTGTAGACGCGGACGATATCGTTGCGCACCGGCTCAGGCAGCGGCGAGTTGGCCAGGAATTCCGCCCACGGCGTCTTGCCCATCCCGGGAACAGTGCGATCCTCGCCAAACGTGGCCTTGTCGTAGAACATTGCCGTGCCTAGTTTGCTGTAGAGCGTGCGGTCGAAGTCTTTGTAAAACTTCTGGGTGTCGATGCCGAGATCGACGAGCAGTCCCATCGCCACCTTGCTGTATAGAGATGGATGCTCGATCGACATCGTGCCGCCATGAGCGAGCAGCGTGCGGTCGCCGACGCGAAATTCGTTGCGCTTGGCATGGCCTCCGAAGTCGTCGTGGTTGTCGAGGATGAGGATGCGGGGCGGCCGAGAGCCCTTTCCGGCGGTCTTTGCTTTTGCTTCCGCTTGCTTGCGGTAGAAATATGCTGCGGCGAGACCGCTGATGCCTCCACCTACGATCACCAGGTCGTAGCTTTCGCCGGTGCTCTGCGGCTTACCGGCTGCGTCCCAGGCATCGCCGTCGCGCAGTTGGTGGGCGTAGGTGTAGGAACCATCGTGGTTGCCGCGCATCCCCATAAGCGCCGGTGGGTAATAGCCAGCGGCTTTTTCCGGGGCGTCGGGCGCATCGTCAAGCGCCAGCGCGGCGCTTGGAATCATGCTGCTGCCGATGGTGAGCGCGACTCCGTTAAGGAAATCGCGGCGCGTTATGGGGCAGTGCATTCCGAGGTCTTTGTCGTTTTTGTTATGGCTGCTTTTGCTCAGGTCGTTGTTGCTTGGATCGTCGCTCATAGGAGGGCCCGGATGGCGATCATTATAGCGCCGGGTCGAGGAGCAGTCGCCAGTCGGCGGCAGACGAGGTTTGGCGGATAATGTTAAACATCGAAGGAACGAAGCGTTTGACTCAATCGCGCCCAACACGACTACTCACGACACGTTTGACAACCTCGGTGGCAATAGGTCTGACTGCGTTGATATTAGTAACCGCAATCAAAGGAGTTCTTGCGGGTCACACGAAAGCTGAATGGCCAATATCACCAGTCCTCGCGTTCCATGGCTGGCCGGTAATAGCAGTGAACATTTTCTTCAACGGCTACCATGCTGGATCGGATTTTGGTTCATACGTGGCACGACTGGGTGGGAGCGCGTGTTCATGGTGGGATGGTCCGCAGATATTCTCCTATGGCCATTGAGAATGTTAGGGCCGCAATGGGCTGCAGCAGCGAGGGGCATCGGCGTGTTACGACTGGCGGTTGCGCTGCTTGCGGCGTTGGCTCTTTTGTTCGACCGACCGGACTGGAATAAGTTTAGTGATAGAACTGAAGCCAAATAGGTCCCTACCGCAAATCTCGCTTCGATCCTGCGACCTTGCGCTCTTTGATCTGGCGGTCGAAGAAGCGCATCTATTCGAGGAACGCATCGGCGCTTGCATCCCCGCCAACTGGGACGATTTCCCTGCCGCCATGAAACTCTCTCGCGACAAGCTGCGCGCGAATCCCGCACTCCTGGGATGGTGGACTCATCTCGTAGTGCAGGCCGAGCCGCCGATGGTCGTGGGCGTGTGCGGATACACCGGCCCTCCTTCTGAGGATGGCGTTGTTGAGATCGCGTACGGCATCGCCCCCTCGTATCAACGGCAGGGCCTGGCGACACTCGCTGCTGCCGAGTTGACGCGGCGCGCCTTTAGTGACGAGCGCGTGCGCCTGGTATGCGCGCACACTTTGCCGGAGCGCAATGCGTCAACTCGGGTGCTGGAAAAATTGGGGATGAAGTTCGCCGGCCTCGCCAATGACGTGGATGAAGGCACGGTTTGGCGATGGGAGTTGCCGCGGGCTGAGTTCGTGCTTTGAACTAATTTTTTCTTGCCACCAGATAGTGCGCCAGGTCTTTTAACGTCGCCGCTCGTTCGCCGAATTTGTTTAGCTGACTGCACGCTCGCTCTATGAGCGCGTCGGCTTTGTGCAGCGACTCGTCGATGCCAAATAACGCGGGATACGTCGCTTTCTCGGCCGCCGTGTCCTTGCCCGCCGTCTTTCCCAGTTGCTCGGAGGTCTGCGTCACGTCGAGAACGTCGTCGACGATCTGGAACGCCAGGCCAATCGACTGGCCGTAGATGCGCAGGCGCTCGGTGTCAGCCAAATCGGCGCCCGCATAAACTCCTCCGCTGACGACGCTGGCCGTGATCAGTGCCGCGGTCTTCGAGCGGTGAATGTATTCGAGGGTGGCGAGGTCGGGCTTCTTATGCTCGGCTTCGAGATCGACCACTTGCCCGCCGATCATGCCGTCGATCGTGCCCGTGCCGTGCGCGATTTCGCGAATGATCGCAACCCGCGCCTCGGCCGGGCAGCGCAGTTGGGCGAGCACTTCGTAGGCCTGCGTTTGCAGTGCGTCGCCTGCAAGAATGGCGGTCGCTTCGCCGAACACTTTGTGGCAGGGAGGGCGTCCGCGGCGGAGATCGTCGTTGTCGAGCGCGGGCAGATCGTCGTGAATGAGCGAATAGGTGTGGAGCATTTCGAGCGCTGCGCCCAGGTTTTCGATTCCGGCCGGAAGTGGAGCGATGTCGGCAAAGGCCTGCGCGGCATAGCACGGGCTGCTCGCGACGGAGGCGGCCGCAGGGTCGCGCGCCCGGTCTACAGCCGTGATCATTCTTCCCGCTTCCATGCAGAGGATCGGGCGGAGGCGCTTGCCGCCCGCGAACACGCTGTGGCGCATGGCCTGATGAATGGAAGTCGGGTGCTGCGTTGCCGGCGGCAAAAGGTGCTCGAGCGCGGCATCGGCGGCGGTACGTCCCTGCTCAAGGATCTGTTTCAGCATCGCAACGCAGTATAACAATTGGATGCGGGTTGGTAGCCTTGACAGCCGCCGGGCTGAGGTGCGCCCGTAAAAACGTTCAATGGAGTCGACGCGCCCGAGCCTCTGCCGGTTGAACAACCGATCACTCCGCAGATACGACCGACGAAATCTCTCTTCTCTGCTCGTCTGCTCGCAAATCTCTTCTCTGCTCGCAAATCTCCGTGCAAATCTGGCTACAATTTGCTAAGTCAAAGCGGTAATTTGTCGTAGTATTCCTCATACGTTGTTACCGGCAGCGAGTGTAACGCCACTGCACTAACTCAACACCCTCACGCCGGGGCCGCCACGTCGTTCGGGAAAGGAATTACCACGGTGATCCGGGTTCCCACGTCGGCAAAACCAACTTCGTCCAATCAATCTCCAACGTTTTCGCATTCCCCGGTGAAACCCCGTTCATGTTTTGTGGCAGCGCTGAATGCTAAGTCCGCGATCCGCAATCTATTGCTGGCACTTCTCTGCCTGCCGATCTCGACCAGCCTGTTTGCCGCGACCATCGCCGGAACGGTCAAAGATCCGTCGGGCGCGGTCGTCGCCGGTGCGCGCGTCGAAATCGCGGGCGAAGCTCTCGCCCAACCGATTACGCTCCTTTCCGACGGTCAGGGCAAATTTTCCTCGCCTGATCTGAAGCCCGGCAAATACACGGTCCGCATCACCCGCGATGGCTTTGAGCCCTTAAAGAATAACGTCGACTTACACGACACTGCGGCCGACCTGCAACTCACGCTCGCAGTTGCCGGAGAGAGGACCATCGTTGCGGTAAATCAACGCGCCGCGAATTCCGATACCGTCTACCGGCAGTTGCGCGACGTCGCCATCGGTGACACATATCGAATCGACAAATTCACTCTAGCCTGGGACGCGGCGACCTTCCAATTCACCAAGGGCACACTGACCTTTCTCAAGCCGGTTGACGGTGTTGTTAGCGGCGCAATTTTTATCGGCGAAGGCCATTTCAATCTCAAGCCCGTTGCTCCCCTCGACGCCAACGACCTCCGCCGCCGCATTGGCGAAGATAATGCCGACGAGGACTTCACGGAGATCGTCTTCCGATTCACCCGCGACGCAGGTGAGAAATTTCTGCCGGGATTGAAGGATCGCGAAGAACCTTCCGCCGAAGCAACCGCCGCTTTTCGAAAGTGGCAGGAGCACATGCGCGAGCGCCACGAGATTCCGCTCGGCTACACCGAGCACATGCTGCACGGCGCGGATATGGACAACGTCGACGCGGATGTTCTTGCCAGCCTCTACAATCCAGCGCATCCGCCATTTTTTAATGCATACATTCGAGGCAAGAAGCACAAAGACCTACGCTTCTTTGTCCGATCTCGCGTCGGGGCATTACCGCAGCTCGATTCGCCCGAGGAGGTCGGACTTATTAACTACAACCCGGAAGGGATGGATGACGGACTCTGGTACCTGGCGCACTTAAAGTCGGAGTATCAGAGCCATACCGCCAATTCTCGCGAAGACCGTCGCCTGTTTGCCACGCATCGCTACAAGATCGAAACCGTTATCGCGAAGAACCAGCACCTCTTCAGCAGCGCGACTATCACTTTTGAGCCATTAGTCCGAGGTGAAAGAGTGATGAAGTTTAGCCTCCTGCCAAATCTTCGAGTGACCCGTGTGCTCGATGAAAACGGCCAGGATCTGAATTTCATTCAGGAGAGCCGAAAACAAGATGGCTCGTTTTACGCGATCCTTTCGGCGGCCATACCCGTTGGCAAAGAGTCTTCTATTACCGTTGAGTATGCGGGCGACAAAGTCATCGAGGTTGCAGGAGGGGGCTCGTTTTATGTTCATGCGCGAACTGCGTGGTATCCCAACCTCAATGGCTTTGGCGAGCACGCACTTTATGACCTGACGTTCAAGGTTCCGCACAGATACAAGGTCATCAGCGTCGGCCAGTTGCAGCACGAATCGATCGAACAGGATTTCGCCGTCAGCCACTGGGTGACGCCGACGCCGGTTGCGGTCGCCGGTTTCAATTACGGTGAGTATCAGAGCATGGAGTGGCCGGATACTATAACCAACTACAAGATAGCCGGTTACTACCTTACTGAATTACCCGATAATCTAAAAAACAATCCCGCCTTGCGTGGCATGGCTCCGAGCGCCATGACGAAATATGCTCTCGACCAGACACGAGCCCAATTGCAGATTTGCACGCACTTCTTCGGCAACATTCCGTACGAGAATATCAACATCACGGAGCAGCCCGATTTCAACTTCGGGCAATCATGGCCGAATCTCGTCTATCTCCCGATCTCCGCCTACATGGACTCTACGCAGCGCTGGTTGCTCTTCGGGCACATCGACAATAACTTCACCGGCTTCGTGCAGGAAGTAACGCCTCATGAAGTGGCTCACCAATGGTGGGGGCACGCGGTGGGTTGGGCCTCTTACCACGATCAATGGCTTTCCGAGGGCTTCGCGGAATTTTCGGCGGGACTATTCTTGCAGCAGGCTGTTGGCCCGAAGTGGCAGAAAGATTACATCGAATTCTGGGACCGGCTGCGCCGCCGCATACTCGATAAAAATAATTTCGGAGTGGCCCCGAACGATGCGGGGCCGATCTGGATGGGCCAGCGCCTGCTTTCTCCGCGTTCCGAAAATGCCTATCAAAATGTGACTTACCCTAAGGGTGCCTATATCCTGCAAATGTTGCGCTCAATCATGTATAGCCTGGACGATGGAGACAAACCGTTCATCGAAATGATGCACGATTTCGTCGAGACTCATCGCGACCAGCCGGCCAGTACGGAATCCTTTAAGGCCGTCGCGGAAAAGCACATGAGCAAAATTATGGACCTGCAGAGAAACGGACGCCTCGATTGGTTTTTCAACGAGTGGGTCTACGGCACGCAGGTTCCGCGCTACAAGTTCGAATATCAAACGACTCCCGCGGCGGACGGCAAAGTGAATCTGCATATGACCATTACTGAAAGCGATGTCGACGAGCGCTTTGCGATGCTGGTTCCGATTTTTGCCGACTTTGGCAACGGCATGGTTCGCATCGGGCAGGTGGGGGTTGTCGGCAACAGCACGCGCACGTCGGACGCGGTCTTACCCAAACAGCCCAAGAAAGTTGCGCTCAACGCGTACAAGGATATTCTGGAGAGGTAGCGACGAGCACGCCCGCGCGCAGCCAAGCGTCCTCTAGATAAAGTCGACTGCCAAATCAGCATGCAAAGATCTTTTAATTCCGAAATCCTCGACGGCAACGATGTCCCCGAGGAAGCGGCGGCGCGCGTCCATCGCGACATAACCGCGATTCACCGTCTCCTTGGCGACACGCGCTGCATCGTTAAGGCGTTGCGCCGTGATCCTCTGCCCGTTCAAAGCGTCCTCGACGTGGGTTGCGGGTATGGCGGAACTCTGGAAGGAGTAACCCGGGCGCTCGGCATCCCGGGCATAGGCGTTGACATCATGACGCCGAGCCCAGGACGCTCATCAACCTCGCAACCAATCGTCCGAGCCGACGCCGTGCGCGATCTCTTGCCGGCCGCCGATGCCGCATTTTCTCTTCATACCGCTCATCATCTTTCCGAGTCGGAATTAGTGCAGATGATATGGAATGTCGGTCGCTCCTGCCGGCGTTTTATTCTACTGGATCTGGTCCGCGCTCCACTGCCACTCGCTCTTTTTAAGATCTTCATCGCACCGTTCGTTTCGCGCATCGCGGCCTCCGATGGCCAGACGTCCGTCCGCCGGGCATACACGCCCGTCGAGTTAAACCGAATCGTATCGAAAGCACTCGCGGCTACGGGCGGCAGTTTTCGGCATTCTGTCGCGGCGCTCAACTTGCGGCAGATTATTGATATTTCGTATCCGTCAAACAGCCGGACCGCTCAGCTCGAAGCCGACGGCAAGATGGTTCCCCTGCAACTCCCCAACCCAATCCTCCGATAGCCGTGCCTCTCGCAGTAGCCGCGAAGAATGATCTCGTCTCCATCTTCCAGAAACTTTCTCTGCTCTCCCGCTGGCAGTGTGATGGGATGCGCTCCGCGCGAAGTCAATTCCAGCAAACACCCGCGCGCACTAACGTCCGCGCCGACCACATCCGGCCCTGAAACGGTTCCGCTCGCGAGCAGATCGCCGGACCGCAAGTTGCATCCGTTGCTTGCATGATGGGTGAGCATCTGCGCCATGGTCCAGTAGAGATCGCGAAAATTGCTGCGGCTCAAAATCACCGGCGCGATGCCCGCTTCACGCATACGCGCCGACAGCAACGAAACTTCGAGCGTCAGGTCAAGCCCGCCATGTTCCTGATCGCTCGCGTCAAAGAGGTAAGGCAATGGAGCCGGATCGCCGGCCGCGCGCGCAAAGGCCGCAGTGCGAAATGGAGCCAGGGCGTCCATCGTTACCACCCATGGCGACAGAGATGTTGCAAAACTCTTCGCGAGAAATGGCCCCAGCGGCTGATACTCCCAGGCCTGAATATCGCGGGCTGACCAGTCATTTAGCAGGCAGACTCCAAAAATATGTTCTTCGGCCTCGCGGATCGGAATGCGTTCTCCCAACTGGTTGCCCCGGCTTACGAAAAATGCAACTTCCAATTCGTAATCAAGCGCCTTTGTGGGCCCAAATGTAGGGTCGGCATCGCCCACACGCGTCTGGCCGAAAGGCCGACGAACCGGCGTTCCACTCACCACGAGCGACGACGCCCGCCCGTGATAACCGATGGGCATGTACTTGTAATTCGGCAGCAGCGGATTGTCGGGGCGGAACAATTTGCCCACATTGGTCGCATGAAAGATCGAAGCATAGAAATCCGTGTAGTCAGGCCTGGTCGCGGGTGAGTGCAACTCAACATCAGCCTGGCTGTAAAGATGACGCGAAGCGGCCTCACGATCGGCGGCGGCTGCGTCTTCACGAAGCATGGCGTGTATGCGCCGCCGCAAAGCGCGTCGCGCGTCGACTCCTAACGCCATCAATTCTTTCAGCCTGCCGGTAGCACAGTAACTCGAAACCGAGCGGAGCGGTTCGTCAACGAACACTTTCTCACCATGCATTCCAAGTTCGAGGATGCGGTTTCCGATGGCAACTCCCACCGCTCCGTCGGGGCCTCCATCGCTTCGCGAGAACACAGCGAAGGGCAGATTCTGGATGGGAAAATCCGATCCCTCAGTGTTGGCCGACTCGACCCAGCTTTTCACATTGGGATCGTGAGTTTCGTCGAGAACAGGTTTCATAAAAGGTATTGAGATTCTAAAGCAGGCGGGAGGTGCGAAGGTCGTCAACCGGCTCCGTAAACGAGCACGATCCAAAAGAAATTGCGAAGTTTTTCCGCGCGGCAGAGATATCCGCAAGGCCGAGCCGATGCTCCCGCCAGAGGACGCCCTGCGAATCAAAATGAAAAGCTGTCTCCGATTGCTCGTTTAACAACTCAACCGCAAGCTGAGCTTCCATGCCCACCCGCAAGAATGCCGCCGACAGGAACACGTTCAAAAAGCCGTGCATGAGCCCGGAGGGGCTATTGGCCTGATAAGTCAACCGGTGAAGTGACCGCACTGGATGGTGCAATCCCGCAGTCGCCTTAAAAGCGACATTGGACGCGACACACAGGCGTATGAACCCGACAACGCGCTCGGGAGCAGGAAATTTATCCGGCGTCTCGCCGCCGGTCCGAATCTTTGCCCGCCGTCCACAGCCCGCCACCGCCGCGATGCAATCGCGCATCTCGCCGGACGCTGTCCATGGAATTTCACAATAAGTTTCGCTCTCAGGGGGAATGAGCCTGGACACCCGTTCAATCTCCTCGGCGCTCGCAATCTTTATTTCTATTGACTCGACGCTGACTTTTCTTGGGAGAGGAGACGCTGCGAATCGATGGTTGAACTCGCGGATGGCGGCGAGATCTGCCACCAGGTTCGCGCCCGGCAACACCGATACGGCCCAGTGCGACTCAGTTTGGTCCGGGGTCAGCCTGCCAATCGTCTCTTCAAATTCTCCGAGCCGCGCGACCGGAACGATGAAGCGGCCCAGCATCCAGTTTTGTTCAGAACGCAAATACGCTTCATAGTTTTCAACCGCGGCCGTCATCCCAAGCGATGCCGGAGGAAACAAGCCCGCATAGTCGATCAACCCGGCGAGCAGCGCGCGCGCAGACTCGGCCACAGCAGCCCGATTTGCCGGCATCGATTTTGGCGACTCTTGTGAAGTAGCTCTCATCAGGCTTCAGTTGGGATTCGTTAAGCCCTACGCGCCATCGAACTTCTTTTTCAATCCCTGCCAGCACTCGAAATACTGGTGGTCGAGCTCAGAGGTTTCCAGCGCAAAGCGCGTCGGACGGCATGCAAAGCGCGTCTCAAACATGAACGCCAGCGTGTCCTTTATGTAGACTGGCTTCAACTCGGCCTTGCTGGCTTTCTCGAACGTCTCGGCATCGGGGCCGTGCCCGGCCATGCAATTGTGCAGGCTCGCGCCGCCGGGCACAAAACCCTCCGCTTTGGCGTCGTATTCGCCGGAGATCAGACCCATAAATTCGTTCATGAAGTTGCGATGAAACCACGGTGGCCGAAACGTGTGCTCTGCGACCATCCAGCGCGGAGGAAAAATCACGAAGTCGAGATTCGCCGTGCCGGGAATTTCCGACGGCGACGTCAGCACGGTATAGATGGAAGGATCGGGATGATCGAAGCTGACCGTGTTGATGCAATTAAAATTCGCCAGATCGTATTTGTAAGGCACGTAATTTCCATGCCACGCCACAACGTTCAGCGGAGAGTGGTCGATGGACGCCTCCCACAATCTTCCCTGAAATTTCGTCGCGATGCGAAAATCGCCTTCGCGATCTTCGAACGCCGCCACCGGCGCGAGGAAGTCGCGTGGGTTGGCTAGGCCATTCGCGCCGATTGGACCGAGATCGGGCAGCCGCAGCAACGCGCCATAATTTTCGCAAATGTATCCGCGGGCAGTTTTGTCGAGGAGTTCCACGCGAAACCGAATTCCGCGCTGAATCACCGCGATCTCGCCGGGCATGGATTCAAGAATCCCCATTTCCGTCCGCAGCAGGAGGCGGCCGCTCTGCGGCACGATCAGCATCTCTCCATCGGCGTTATAGAAAAAACGATCCGTCATCGATGCATTCGCAACATAGAGGTGAATGCCAACGCCCGTGTGCGTGTGCGTATCGCCATTCCCTGCCATGGTGACTAGGCCGTCGATAAAATCGGTGCGTTCGGATGACGGCGGAATCGGGATCGGCATCCAACGCAGTTGATTCGGAGGCGTCGGCACTTCATCAAACGGCGCGCTGCGCAGTCTTCCCTGCTCGATCGCCTCAAACGGCTTGTGCGCCACCGAAGGGCGGATGCGATACAGCCAGGTCCGCCGGTTTGCGACGCGCGGCGCAGTAAAAGGAGTTCCACTCAACTGCTCCGTATACAACCCATGCGCTACTCGCTGCGGAGCGTTTTGCCCTTTGGGCAGTGTGCCCGCGACCCCCTCGCTCGCGAATTCATTGCCAAAGCCGGACTGGTAGCGCACTTCAGTCGCACGCGCACCATTTGACCCCGAGGGTGCCCCGTCCGAGCTTCGCTTGGGCGTGGTTTTCGACGTTCTTCGAGTAGTATCTGCCGTGGCCATCGCTACAAATTCCCTCGCTTAGCCTGCTCCATCTCAATTGACTCGAACAGCGCTTTGAAGTTTCCTTTGCCGAATCCCCGACTGCCTTTGCGCTGAATGATTTCAAAAAACACCGTCGGACGATCCTCCACCGGCTTCGAAAAAATTTGGAGCAGATAGCCTTCCTCGTCACGATCCACCAGTATGCCGAGCGATTTCAACGAACCGACCGGTTCCTCGACCGCGCCCACGCGGGCAGGCAAGGCATCGTAATAAGCGTCGGGCACGCGCAAAAAATCCAGGCCATTGTGCTGCAACTTATTCACGGTGTAAAGCACATCTTTGCATTGCAGCGCGATGTGCTGTGCGCCCGGCCCGCCATACGCGTCGAGATATTCCTGAATCTGGCTCTTGTTGCGCGCGACCGCCGGCTCATTGATCGGAAACTTCACCGAATGCGAATCGTCGGACATCACAATGCTCATCAGCGCGCTGTACTCGGTCGAAATATCCTTGTCGTCGAAAGTAATATAGCGATGGAAACCGAACACACGGGTGTAAAAGTCAGCCCAGTGTTGCATCTGTCCGAGTTCAACGTTGCCGACGATGTGGTCGATGCGCAGGATGCCGCAATCGTCGCCCTCGACTGGAGCCGCTGCGAATCCCGGTAAGAATGGCCCCTTGTAGTCTTTGTACGAAATCAGCGAGTGGATGGTGTCGCCATAGGTGTGAACGGCCGCGCGGCGAACGCTGCCGCACTCATCGTCCAAGTCGTGCGGCTCTTCGGCAGGCATAGCTCCGCGCCGCACTGCCTCTGCAAATGCCTCGTCGGCGTCAGCCACTTCGAGGGCGATATCGCGCACGCCGTCGCCATGCTTCCTGATGTGCTCGGCGGCCGCGTCATCCGCGGTCATCGGCGTCGTCAGAACAAAGTTGGCCTTTCCCTGACTCATGGCGTAGGAAGTTCTCTTCCGGTTGCCGGTTTCGAGCCCGAGGTAAGCGACCTGCGAAAATCCGAACGCCTTGCGATAGAAGAACGCCGCTTGCCGGGCGTTGCCGACAAAGAACTCGATGTGGTGAATTCGTTTTAGTTTGAGTGGATTTTCCATCCTTGCTCCCGATTCCATCTTCGCACATTTTGATGTCGGCGGAGCAAAGGTCGTTGCGGCGGAAAACCACAGTGGATACTCGCGGGAAACCGCAGAATAGTATCGCCGCGCTGAGCGATGACGTTAACTCATCGCTCGTCCCGCCAGCTTCTCCAGCACGCGAATGGGCGAGACCTCTGGGGCAACCAGCGCCTCCACGGGAACGATGAACGTCTGCTCCATGGCAAACTGCCCGGAGAGCGCGGCATGTGGCACGCCGTCGGTATAAACGAGCCAGGTCGCCATAGGTGGAAAGGACACTTGCTCCTTCCCATCTTCCGCCTGTTGAAACTCCGAATTCTCTTTCAGCCAATCATGAAAGTGCAGCATGAATTCGTCGTACGCAGCGCGATCGGGCAGAGGTAATCCCACGCGGCTCAGCCCGCGCTTCAGTCCCGACCATGCACCCGGAGCAGCGTACGACGGCAATCCCGCAGCGGTCGCAAAGTTGGCCGCCAGCTCGGGAAAACGTTGCGCCACGACCCAAACTCGATCCTTCGACGGATTCACATTTGTGAAAACCCGCAAAATCCTCGCCCCGCGAGTGGGCCGACTGGGGAATGCGTCCACATGGAGCAGATCGTTTCTCTTATGCAGAGAAAGATCGCGACCTTCTTCTTCCAGAGGGCGAAAGCTGGCATAGTCCATTTGCAAATGCCCGGCGTAAGGCGCCAGAAATGCGTCCACGAACTCGCGTACCGCCGTCGCGTACTTCCGCATGATCTCGTGCACGCGCGTCTTGCTGCCATCGTCAGAAAAACCCCGCAGCAGATCGCTCTCCGGACGGTAAGAAATATTCTTGTGCAACCGCGAATCGGCGGGCTTGAGTGAGAGCAGGAAGTCGACATTGCTCTGCGGCAGATCAAACGGAGGAGTCGGAAAAAACAAAATAGCGCCCGCCTCGAGCTGCGCGCAATACTCTTGCGAACGAGCTACGGGATTGGTCGCTTCCTGCCAGCCGCGAGCGCCGTAATCGTCAATGCTCAACCAGGACATATTCAACATCACGTATTCAATATCACGTATCAAATGCCAGAGCGCTGATGACGGTCCTGCAATTCAGATCCTTACAAAACCAGGTCGTCTCTCGGGGGCTGGATCTCGTGAGCTGCAATTCCGACCAGGGTTTCTCTCACCGCACCTCAATAGAAATTACTTCTCCCGCCCGCTTCCCCGTCGCCCGATAATTCACAGACACCGGACGATTCGCCCACGCGCAAGAAAACTGATCTTCGCCAATCACGACCAACGATTTGTAATCCCCTGTATGCATCGTGTATGTTGCCATGCCACTTAACATGGTGATCGCCGCCTCGGGAGACTTCGAGCAATCGCTGCTCACGATTTTGCCTTTCAAATTCAGCACCGGTCCCGTGCTCGCCTGCTTAACCGGAGGAGGCTTCGGCGCAACATCTGCGTCCTCATCGTCGGCTGCGACCGCCGCTTTTCCACCGCCCGCCGCAGCCTTGCCCTCAGCTCCCGGCGTGCTCGCTGCGCCCGCCGGAGCTTCGGTCTCTCCCGCACGCTGCGGACGAATCCCATATTTCTGCAGGGTCGCCAAATCCAGAAGTTGCTGCTTGGCCGCTGCAGACGCCTGTTTATCTGGTCCGTCTTTCAGACGGGTAAAAACCTCGCTCGCCGAATCCCATTTCTTCCCGGCAACATAAATCTGGCCGAGGTTGAACTGATACTCGACATTGCGCGGCGAGAGCGCAATCGCCTGTTTCTGCGCTTCCAGCGCCGAGGCCCATCCGCCGCCCTCTACACGGGCGACGCCCAGCATGTTAAAAGCGTCCGCCAGTTCCGGATACCAATCGAGCACCACGCGCAGGTCTTGCATCATGTTGGCGAGGCCTTGCATCTGCTGTCGCGTGGCCTGCGCCTGACGATACTTCAGGACCGAACGGTAATACAAAATCCACGGATCTCGCGCGTTCAAGTCCGTCGCCTTGGCAAGCTCATCCGCCGCGACGTCAAACTTTTTGAGTTGCAGATCGTCGCGCGCCAGAGCGCGCTCCGCGACTTCATTCCCCTTCGGATCGGCCGCCAGTTGCCGCAAATCGCCCAGCGCCAGCATGCGGCGATCCGGAATGCGCACCATCATATCTCCAAGCAAGGCGCGCGCTTCGGCCTCCGGCACCGCAGTCACGGCCGCGCCCAGTTCATCGGCATCGAACGGGACCAGATAATGCACCGGCTGCTGAATCATCTCCGGACTTCCGTTGGGCTTCTTGGTTTGGTCCAGCGCGATTCCCAGATTGCTCTTCGAATCAAAATATTTCCTGATCTCATCTTCCATTTGGTCTGGCGTCATATCAAACGCCTGCACCACCGCTTTGTCGACTGGCACTTTCTTGTTCTGGACCAGGTCAAAATATGTCCCCACCTCGGGCAGCTTCTTGTTATTGAGCAGATAGTGGACCGCCAGCCAGGCCTGCGCGTAATACATGGTGTTGTGCGAGCCTTCGTTCCGGCCCGAGCTGTCGTGCTTCATGGTGAACAGGTCCGTCATGGAAATCCAGACCGGAGAACTCCCGAGCTGCGTCAGCGACTGCGGCACATTCGGATCGCGCCTCACCGTATCGAAAATATCTTCATGCCATTCAGGCGCCAGTTCGGGATCGCCGCCGATATTTACTTCCTTGTCGACCTGCACCGCGCCGAAATATTCCGCCATTCCCTCGTCAAACCATCCCTGCACGGGAGGATAGTTGTAGTTCAAAAAATAATGCGCCAGCGGATGCGTGATGGCCCGCCACGGCTCGAGTTCGAAAAGATTCAGGACGATATAAATACGGTCGTATCCCGGCAAATAAAAACCCTTGTTGAAGGTCAGCTTGTCGGGCGCAATCTCACCATACTGCTTGTCGCCCTTGAGCGCGATCACGGTGATCGGCACGGACATGTGAAGCTTGTCTTTGTTCAGTAACTGCCCAAACACGGCACGCATCTGCTCCATGCGCAGCGCGACTTCGCGCCCACGCTTTTCGCCCGCATCGGTGAGGACGGAAAAATGCGCAGTGTGGATCTCGAGCCACTTCGGCTCGTCTTTCGCCCAGGTTCTGCGTGGAAGAAGCGCGGTCAGTAACAGAACCCAAGCAACTATGCCGAAATGTAATCTGCTTTTCACAATGGATTTCCGCGTCAATTCTCCAGTGTTATGCGCTTCACGAAAATGCTAGCACGCCAGGGGAGAGCGCGAGGCGCGACCGAATCTATAAGTTAGATGCTGCCTTTTGATCTTGGCCCAAACCAGCGTCGCAAGTTAAACTCTCGCGGTGACCTCGGCCTCATCTCGCCCAAGCCAATCTCGCCTAAGTTGGATCGACTGGATGCGCGGCCTGGCCTGCATTCTGATGTTTCAAACGCACTGCTACGACTCCTGGCTGGGCGGCGAGGCGCGCAATGGCGACTTCCTGCATTGGTCGCAGCGCCTCGGCACGCTGCCCGCTCCTCTCTTTCTGTTTCTTGCAGGGATATCCTTCGCGCTGGTCACTACTAAGCTCATTGGCAAGAATCAGAGTCCCGCCCAGATCACGCGCACTATGGCTCGCCGCGGCGCGGAAGTTGTTGCTTTCGGCCTGCTCTTCCGGCTGCAGGAATATCTCATCGCATGGGGGTGGGCGCCGTGGACGGATCTGTTCCGGGTCGACGTCCTAAACGTCATTGGCCTGTCGATGATTTTTATGGCGCTTCTTTACGGGCTGGTTTTGACCGTGACCCAGGCGCGGCAACTCTCTACCGAGAGTGGCCCATCCGAGCTTCGCTCGGGCGGGGGTTTTTCGACCGAAGCGCCGGTGGTCGCGCTCGTCAGCGCGTCTCTCGC
>Ga0210389_10001947_pt1 | contig 16511 bp, 18 predicted proteins | sample IncBWH28OmetaG_FD_160127 | JGI IMG/M metagenome (GOLD analysis project Ga0210389, IMG submission 160127) | Forest soil microbial communities from Barre Woods Harvard Forest LTER site, Petersham, Massachusetts, United States - Inc-BW-H-28-O ...
CCGCCGGCTTCCTTCAGATTCCTCCTCACGGAGGACACCCTTGCCTTTGGTTAACGCTTCCCACTATCAAGGCGCGTTCGGGACTTGCACCCTATAGTTTGCGCCCGTGCCGGGCGCACCAAAAAAAACTTGCGAAGTCTTCAAGACTTCGTAAGTTTCAATTGTGCTTTAAGCAATATCTTAAACATTCAGACGGCCTTCGGTTGAATCAAGCGAATTAAGCTGACCCTCTGGCGCCGCCTGGTGTGCTTTTGTAAGGAATGGAGATTTTTTGGTAAACAGGGCCAAAAACATCAGCATCCCGCCGAGCAGCAGCTCAGGCCAGTGCGCCCTGTCAGAAAAAGTGTAAAGGAACGGCGAAACAAACAAAAAGAAACCCATTATCATATCGGCCACCATATTCATCTGGATAGGGAATTGCCTTATCGGGCTTGCTTCGGTATCCACAAAAATAGTCATGATCAGCTGCAGCCATCCGAAATACATCGGGATAAGCAGCGCCGCGCTTGAAACATCAACCAGGTTAAATACCCATGGCGACACAATCAAAAAAACGGATGAGAAATACTTAAAAAATCCGTAAAATGCTGTGGAAATGAACGGTTTCATATTTTATCAATTTGCTGAGCCACCTGGCTCATTTGTATTAAATAGCGTTTCTGAAAAATTTGTTTCAAAGGTATAAATTTGTTTTGAACCGTAAAATTTATACTTAATAATTGCAATGCTGATAAGCAATTTCATTCATCCTGGTGATCAGGCGTCGCACTGGAAAGTTTTTTTTCTTCTTCATAATCTGCTTTTTCATTTCGGACAAAGGTAAGCAGCTTGTCGGCGAAGAAAACCAGGTAAATAGCCACAAAATTTATAGCAAGGTTAATTGACTTGTCATCTGAATCAACATATATTCTCCACGAAGATGTTAAAGAGAAATTTAGCCCAAAGGTAATTCCGTGATCAATCGTCATTTCACCCAGCAACCTCGCTCCCGCTACGTACATAAAAGCATATCCAAACATTGCAAAACTTGCCACCTGCAAAGCCTGGTTTAGGATAGATAAATTAAGCCCTCTCAAATATTTATCAGTAAGCAACAACCTCCCACAAAAGATAGAAAAGGCGTACAAACCCAATGCTGCTAAATAAATGATCAAAAGCAAGCCGCTAATTTGGTCGGTATGGGCCAAAAGCCAAAATGTGAGCAAGACACCTAAAATGCCACCGATCATTTGGTACCATGCAAGTATTTTTAACCTGATTTTTGATTGTTTGCTTAAAAATGGAGGCATGGTGACAAGCGTTGTATGACAAATAAAGTAACCTCTATTTATTCTATTTTGCAAATCAAGTGATTAAGTTATGCCAATTCTTTCCGCATCACAAAATCATTCATCCAATATTTCCCTATCGGGACATCCTCTTCATAAGCAACTTCAAAGCCCAGCTTTTCATAAAAAAATTTCGCCTTGTTGTAGCGGTTTACGTTAAGGTCGAGGGTGTGCCTACCCGCCTCCATGGTTTTATTGATCACTTCGTTGAGCAGTATTTTGCCATAACCCTTCCCCTGCGTTTCAGGCAGGCAGTACAGTTTATGCAGTTTATAAATTTCAGGGTCTTCTTCCCGCGGCGAGTACGCGGCAAAAGCAACCGGCTTGTTATCTTCGATCAGCAAAAGATAGGTTTGTGTGTGATGTGTTAGCTGCGAAGCAAGTTTGCGGGCAGAGTATATCTCATCCAGCATAAAAATCAGCTGCTCCTTTTCCAATATCGGGCCGTAGGTGGCCCACCATGTTGTTTCGGCAATGTTGCGGATGGTTTCAACATCATCCGGCGTAGCCGTCCTGATAAAATACATGGCCAAATATATTAACAGGAAGGCATTTTTTAAACCCTGTTCCGGTTGTCTTAAAAATGATCTTTAGCGATTTTCTTCCCCATCAATCTTAACCGGGCTGCTTAGGGTTTGCCCCACACCAAAATAGTCTTCCAGCTCATTCAGCGTTGACGAATTTGTTGCAATATCTTTAATGATCTTGCCTTTCTCCATTAAAAGAATGCGCTCGCATACATCGGTAATGTGGTTAAGGTCGTGGCTGGAGATCAACGTGGTTACGCCCTTGTTTTGATTCAGGCCCTTTAGCAGGCTTTTCAGGCGGAACTGCGTACTTGGGTCGATATTGGCAAAAGGTTCGTCCAGCATTAATAATTCCGGATTTTGCAGCAGGCAGGACACAACACCCACCTTACATTGGTTTCCCTTTGAAAGGTCGCGGATGTATTTGCCTTTTTTTAATATTTCGCCATTAAAAAAATCTGCCATTCCCGCTAAATAGTCATCCACGTGGGCGTGGCTCAGTTGGTGCAGGCCGCCGATGAAGTAAAAATATTCTTCCGGGGTTAAATAGTCGATCAAAAAGCCTTCGTCCAGGTACGAGGCGGTATAGTTTTTCCAGTTTTCGTGCCCGGCTACATTTTCACCTTTCGATAAAACTTCGCCGCTTTCAGGCCTGATCAGATCGAGCATGGTGCGGAATAAAGTAGTTTTACCGGCGCCGTTATTGCCGACCAGCCCAACGCTTTCACCCTTTTTTATTTCGAGGTGCTGTATATCTACAACGGCAACCCCGCTGTAAATTTTCTTTAGGTTTTTAATTTCAATCATATTATTTGTTCCTGAAGCCCTCGGCTATTTTGTATCGTTTTGTATAAAAATCGGCCTGCAGTTGCTTTATCCAAAAATTGCGTGTAGCCACAAATATAAGCCCTGTAATCCCCAGCACCGCCAGGCCAATGTCGGCATGGCCAAACAGGGCGAGCGGGCCGTAGATGATATAGGGTGTAATCAGCAGCGGTAACGAAAGTATCCATTGGTTGCCGCTAACGCCTTCCCAGTTAAATGCCGCGCCTTTTGAAAGATCGATACGCTTGTAATTGCGGTTGGCAAAAAACAGCACCATGGTGGTGTTCACCCCGATGTTCCACAAAAACATAATAAAATGAACCAGCAATACGTGCCAGCCAAAATAAGCGTATGGAGTTGTTAAAAGGAAAAATCCCGTTGAAATGATGGTGAACAATAAATACTTGGCCTTTAAAAAGTCGATAAAATTGATTTTGCTTACCAGCAATCCGTCAAAATGCGAGGCCTGCCAGCTAAACATAAACTGCCCGTAGCTGATAATGAAAATACCAGTCATAAACATGCCCACGAACACTTTCCAGCCCTCGCCATAGTGTGCGTTGGTGTAAAATATCAGCCCGTAAAACATAAAAAACAGGCCCATGATGAGTGCTGACCGGGAGCGTTTATTGCGCAATATCAACTTTATCTCGTTCGCGGCAAGGTCGCCTACGCTGCCAAACCGGCTGAGTAGGGGATATTCGGTGCTGCTTTTGTATTTTACGGCTTTGCGTGAGCCGAGTTCCTCGAGGTAAAGGTTTCCCTTGAGATAGATAAAATTAAGGTAATACATGATCGCCCCAAGCCCGATAGGTATTAATGCCAGCGCCGGCGTAGTGATGAGGTGCCCGAAAAATAAATAAGATATTTTACGAATGGAATAAAAATGCCAATAAAAATCGCCCAGGCCGGCTAATATTATCGCGGCAGCAACGATCAAAAATATCCAGCCGTTAAGGTTCGATTTTCGTTTGATATAGAGCGCGAGGTAATTATTGAACGCGGTAAGCCCGGCAATTGAAACGATAAAAGCCAAACCGACCAGGGACCCTGAATCAGACCCAATGATCTTTATGATAAATGGTGCAAACAGTATAAATGGCCACAAGTTAAATGCAGAAAATAACGAGGTGAGCGCCAGGTAGCGCACCAGTGAATTTCGTTTAACCGGAAGCTGCAGATAAGGCTGAACACGCAGCGTTGGCAATTCCTGCAATTGGAGCCGTAAAAACAGGTCCATCAAATAGTATAAAAGAATGATGCCGCAAAATGAAATAACAACATCATCGTGCGGGAAAATTTTCAATAAAATTTCATTCAGAAAGAAGCCCAGCACCAGGACGTTAATTAACAGGTAAAGGATCAGCAAACTCATCACCACACGTACGGCAATGCTTTTTCCCGTATTTTTTGAGCGCCAGAAAGCTTTTAATTCATGCCTGAGGAAAGTTGCTGTCATTTATTTTTTGTAAGGCGTAATGATAGTAAAAATTATCGGGCAAAGGTTAACAAAGGCTGCAATTCTTTAATATTTAACAGTCTGATTATCAGAAATATATACCTTGTTTGCCAATAAAAATTATGAAATGTGTATACCTTATGTATACCTTTTTGTTCTTTTCGGGGCTTAGTGAAGGCATGGTATTAATACTTGTACCGATCTCCCCAAAGTTTCTTTAACCTCTCCCTGGTTTCATACTCTTTTGCATTGTTGCCCGGTTCGTAAATTTTTGTGCCTTTTATCGCATCGGGCAGGAAGTCGAGATCGGTAAAGTTTCCCTCAAAGCTATGGGCGTATTTATAATCCTTGCCATAGCCCAGGTTTTTCATCAACTTGGTTGGGGCATTACGCAAATGCAGCGGCACGGGCAGATCGCCGGTTTGCTGCACCAGGCTCATGGCGGCGCCAATGGCGGTTGTTGCTGAATTGCTTTTGGCTGATGTTGCCAGGTAAATAGCAGTTTGTGACAGGATCAATTGCGACTCCGGCATGCCGATCACGTTCACCGCCTGGAAACAGCTTTGCGCCAGTAGTAAAGCGTTTGGATTGGCGTTGCCGATATCCTCTGAAGCCAGGATGAGCATCCGCCGGGCAATAAACAGCGGGTCTTCGCCGCCGGTGATCATCCGTGCCAGCCAGTAAACCGCGCCGTTAGGGTCGCTGCCACGCATGGATTTGATAAAGGCCGAAATGATATCGTAATGCTGCTCGCCCGCTTTATCATACAATGCCATGTTTTGCTGCACATGCTCCAACACGGCATCATTGGTGATGACGATCTTTTTACCACTGAAGGCATTTACCAGCAGCTCAAATATATTCAACAGCTTGCGGGCATCGCCGCCGGAAAGGCGCAGCAAGGCTTCATTCTCTTTGATGACGATGTTTTTGGTGCGGATCAGTTCATCCTCCTTCATCGCCTTGTTCAGCAGGTTTACCAAGTCGTCTTCTGACAAAGGCTGAAGAATATAAACCTGGCAACGCGAAAGCAAAGCCGATATCACTTCGAAGGACGGATTTTCGGTAGTAGCGCCGATCAGCGTAACAATTCCGCGCTCAACGGCGCCAAGCAGCGAATCCTGTTGTGATTTTGAAAAACGGTGAATTTCATCGATAAATAAAACCGGTAGTGTCTGCCCACCCTTCTTTAGCAACGAAGCCTTTTCGATCACTTCGCGCACATCTTTAACACCCGAATTAATAGCGCTTAAGGAAAAGAAAGGCCTGTCCAACTGTTGTGAAATGATATAGGCCAGCGTAGTTTTCCCCACGCCCGGCGGGCCCCAAAAGATCATCGAGGGCAAATTGCCCGATTCGATGGCCTTGCGCAAAACAGCGCCCGGCCCCACCAAATGTTTCTGGCCGACATAATCGTCCAAAGTTTTGGGGCGCATGCGCTCGGCCAATGGCGGCAGGTTGTTCATAAAGTAAAAGTCAGAAAAGTAAATGCTAAATCCTAAAAAAATTAGTACGTTTAAAGCATCTTTATGGTAAACAAATTTACGCAAGCGAATTATCATAGCATTTGCGATCAATTAGCGTCAACTGATGCCGAGCTTGCCGCCATCATCGCCGCCCATGGCTACCCGCCCTTTTGGTCGCGTCCAAATACGTTTGAAACACTGGTACACATTATCCTGGAGCAGCAAGTTTCATTGGCATCAGCTTTGTCTGCATTAAATAAACTAAGAGAGCGACTCACCGAACTAACACCAGAACGTTTGCTCCTGCTCACCGACGAAGAAATGCGCGCCTGTTACGTGAGCCGGCAAAAGACAATCTACTTAAGGCACCTTGCACAAGCGCTCGTAAGCGGGCAGCTAAACCTTGCCGAACTGGAGGATATGGAAGATGCCGATATAAGGGCGAAACTAACGGCACTAAAAGGCATCGGCCACTGGACAACCGATGTTTACCTGATGTTTGTTTTACAGCATGCCGATGTTTTCCCCATCGGCGACCTTGCGGCCGTGAATGCCATGAAACGGGTAAAAAAACTACCGCCAGATACAACCAAAGAACAATTGCTGGAGATTTCACTTGCGTGGAAACCCTATCGTACCATTGCCACGATGTTGTTGTGGCATTTCTATTTATCAAAGTGACCATTAATTTATCATAGACACACTAATTTCACGAATTAGACGAATTGCGCTAATCTAATTCGTGAAATTCGTCCTAATTCGTGAAATTCGTGTCATTCAATATGCCCATCGAAAAGCTGCCGTTCAAAAAACAAGTGTCTTATGCCTGCGGGATGATCGGCTGGAGCATCATGGTAAATGTGATCACCGTGATGCTGCTTTATTTTTACCTGCCGCCGAAAGGCTCGGGCCTGGTATCGCTGATCCCGCAATTTCTGATCCTGGGCGTGTTAAATATCCGTTCGGTTATCACCCCCTCTGGCCGGCTGCTCGATGCTTTTATCGACCCTTATATTGCATCCTTAACAGACAAAAGCAAAAACTCCAAAGGACGGCGTATCCCGTTCATGAAATGGGCTATCCTGCCCGCTATGGTTTTCTGCTGTCTTACTTTTTTGCCCATGCACCTCGGCGAAAGCCTGCCAAACGTGTGGTGGCTGATGATCATGCTCGCTGCTTTTTATATTTCCACAACGGCTTATGTTATCCCGTACAATGCCTTGCTTCCCGAACTGACTGAAACCAGCGAAGAAAAGGTGAAACTGTCCTCATTTCAGCAGGTGGGTTTTGTGATTGGCATCATACTAAGCTCAGCCGTAAATAACTATGCAGATTGGATTCAGAAATACCTGCACATAGCCAGCCGGGATTCCGCCGTGCAGTACAGCGTGTGGGGACTGGCTTTAGTTGGCGGTTTAACCATGCTTATACCCGTTTTGGCGATAGATGAACGCAAGTATATCGTGGCGAAACAGCCGGTGCACCTGCCGATGTGGCAATCCATTCGCAAAACCTTCAGGCAGCGTAATTTTATCTACTACCTGGTATCCGATTTTTCCTATTACATGGCCTTAACCATTATATCCAGCGGGCTATTGTTTTTTGTCAAATCGCTTTTGCGGCTTGACGAATCCATTGGGGTTGTACTGATGATCGTGATGGTTTTGGGCTCGCTGCTGTTTTACCCCCTGATCAACTATTTGACCAAACGCATCGGTAAAAAACCGCTGGTATTAACCGCCTTTGCCGTCCTCAGCATCATTTTTGTAATGGTCTATTTTCTTGGAAAATTTCCTTTTTCGCCAAAGGCGCAAGCTTTCGCTTTAGCCATCATGGCAACTTTCCCCCTGGCCGCGCTGGGCATCCTGCCGAATGCTATTTTGGCCGAAATTGCTGAAAACGAAACCCGCGCAACCGGCGAAAATCGCGAAGGAATGTTTTTTGCCGTGAAGTTTCTGTTTGTAAAGTTAGCGCAGACTTTAGGCCTGGGCCTGTTTGCCTATCTGACGATTTTTGGTAAAGATCCCGGGAATGATTTCGGCCTGCGACTGAGCGGGGCCTGCGGCTGTGTGCTTTGCCTGCTTGCTATGGTGTTTTTTTCCAGGTTCAGGGAGAAAGTGGGCAGTGGGCAGTAGGCACAATTTGTCGGTTTTTTACTGCCAACTGCGCACCGAAAACTGCAAACTATCTTAATGTATTATTCGGTCTCACGTACACCAGCTGCATCACATTGATATTCCGCATAACAAAAGCCGCTTCGCAGTAGCATAAGTAATAATTCCATTTACGGATAAAGGTATCGTCAAAACCCAGCGATTTTACCTTTGACAGGTTCGCGTTGAATGCATCGAACCAAAGTTTTAAGGTTTTAGCATAATCCAGGCCAATATCTTTTAGGTCGACCATCGTCATGTCGCCGGTACGGTTAACGGAGGCGTTGATGGCCGCCACCGAAGGAAGCAGCGACCCAGGGAAAATATGCTTTTGTATCCAGTCTACCCCTTTGCGCAAACTATCAAACCGGGAGTCGGGAGAAGTTATGACTTGCAGTGCAAGGATCCCGCTTTTTTTTAAAAGACCATGGCACTTTTTGAAATAGGTATCCATGAATTTGTAGCCAACGGCCTCCAGCATTTCAACGGATACGATCTTGTCAAACTTGCCTTCCATCAGGCGGTAATCTTTTACCAGGATGGATACTTTATCACTTAACCCCTCAGCAATTACCCGCTCAACAGCCATTTTATGCTGTTCTTCGGATATAGTGAGCGATGTTACCCTGCAGCCGTAGGTCTTTGCCATATAAATAGCATTTCCGCCCCACCCGCTGCCGATCTCGAGCACATGGTCGGTCGGTTTCAAATGCAACTGGCGGCACAGGCGTTCATATTTGGCTAATTGGGCTTCCTGCAGGCTTAACCCATCGCGAAAAAAATAGGCGCTACTATAAGTCATTGTCGGGTCGAGGAAACTGGCGAAGAAATCATTATTCAGGTCGTAATGTTTTGAAATGTTTTTCTTTGATCCTTCGACAGTATTTGCTCTTTTAAAATGGACCAGTTTGTTGTATAATTTCAAAAGGTTGAGGGACGCGGCCTGTACTTTGCTGCCGGAGAGGCCGGGCGAGTTTTCGACATTGTGCAAAAACCATTTCACCACGTTGGTGATGTTGTCGGTATCCCACAAACCTTCCACATAAGCCTCTCCAAAACCAATATCGCCAAAAAGGATGCAGCGTTTATAAAATTCATCGCTGTTTACTACAATGCTGGCCGATATATTACCCTCGCCGGTGCCGATGGTAATTTGCTCACCATCGCAATTATTGATATAAAGCCTGCCTTTATCCATTTTCGACAGGAATTTCAAAACCACGTCCTGGTAGAAACTGTTTTTTCTGGCAATTGTGAGTGTATTGGCCATGGTATTATACGGGTGTAAATATTATTTGGAGATATTTACGTAAACATATTGCTTAAAAGTTTTGTCAAGATACAAAGTTTCGGATTAATTATAAGGGCGATAAACTTCTTTTTGCAAGGGCATATTATTAGTCTTTTTATGATATGGTATTTTTTTAAGCCATAACCTCAGCGCCTGCCAGTGTATCATGCCGATCACTTTTAGGGTGATGAGCGGAAAACTGAAAAAGTAAAGCAACAAAGTGGAATCTTTTAAATCCCTGCGCTGTCCGTTGAGCGTGCTGATAAAAAACCGCTTGCTGTCCTTATCGTAGTCATCAATTTTTATTTTCAGTTTGTGGCCGGGGATCTCCAGGTCGAAGTCAAAATTGGTGTCCATTTCAATAAACGGCGATACATAAAAGTACTTGGTGGTGTTGAGTTTGTATTTATCGCCAACCATCGTATCCTTTCCCAAAAAGTAGGGTTTCATTTCGCGGAAGGTATTGCAAACTTCTACTATGGAACAAAGCGGTTTATTATCTTCATCATAACAAAAATAAAATGAGACCGGGTTAAACTGGTAACCAACGGTACACAGATTGGTTAGCAACATAATACGGCCGTTGCCTATGTTTATGCTGTTGGTTTGCAGGTAGTCCGTAAGGTGTTGTCGGATATTTTTGGAAGTGTCTGGATTCTCTCGTGGCAGCTGTAAATGGTCCTTATCCCGGAAGTTGAAAAGATTAAAGCGGTTGCGACTCATGATTTTTAGCCGTTTGGCCAGGCTGTCGATCTCGTCCAAATCCAGGTAAAACATAAAGACATTATAATGAAAGCTGTGCTGCTTGGGCGCCAGCCGGTGATGCATTACTTTGGCTTTATAAAGGCAGGAATTCATTGGGGCTTTGCTATGTGTGAATGTACGAAATATTGGATATGTTAGATTAAACCAAGGTGCATTTGTGGCGATGGGCTACACCCATCGCAGATAGGTAGCGCCCTTTCAGGGCTACCCCATGGCTTTTTGAGTCCTGAAAGGACGTAATCCGTCAACACAGGGCAGAGCCCTGTGTACTAAGGCCGGAGTCATGTGGCTTAGCTAAATGCCGCATAACTCCACCGCGCTGGCGAAAGCATCCTCATGAAAACCATATTTAAAATAGCTGCCACAAAAATAAACCGGACCGCTTTCATTCAATTTATGTAACTCGGCCTGGGCATTTATCGCCGGCACATCGAAAAGCGGGTGCTCATAGTCAATTTCCTTTATAATCTTTTTCTCGTCAAGGTCATCGTGCGGGTTGATCGAGACGAAATAGTTTTTTTTATCCGACACCTGCTGCAGGCGGTTCATCCAGTAAATGGTGCTGGGGTTTAGCCCGCCATTTTCTTGTTTGATGCGATAATTCCAGCTGGCCCAGGCCAATTTGGTTTTGGGCATGATGCTGCTATCAGTATGAAGAACAGCTTTGTTGTATTGATATTTAAAGTTGGAGAGCAGCCGCTGTTCTTCGCCGGTGGGATTATCCAGCATTGTCAGCGCCTGGTCGCCATGGGCGGCGATGATCGCCCTGTCGAACGTTTCTATTGAGCCATCCGAAGCATGCACAATAACCTTCCCGTTGTTGCGCGCTACTTTTACAGCTTTGCGGTTAACGCTGATGCGGCCTTCAAACGGTTTAATCAATATTTCCCTATAGGATTGGCTGCCGTTTATCAAAGTATACCACTGGTGCTGTGTATCGAGTCCTAAAAATCCGTGGTTCAAAAAGAACCGGATAAGCGTCGTCGCCGGGAAATCCAGCATTTGCTCCATTGGGGCCGACCATACCGCCGAGCTCATTGGCACCAGGTATTTCCAAAGCATTTCTTCACCATAGCCAAATTCTTTGATGTATTGCCCGATCGAATAGTTGGCATATTTCGGGTCGTCGAGAATTTTAACACTTTCCTTATTAAACCTGCCGATTTGTTTCAGCATTTTAATAAACTTCAGGTTGAAAATGTTTTTGCGCTGGGCAAACAGGTGGTTAACGCTCGATCCGCTGTATTCCAAACCGCTGGGCAGGTGCTGCACGCTGAACGACATATCCGTTTTTTTAACGGGCGCTTTTATTTCGTCAAAAAGCTTGCAAAGGTTGGGATAGGTTTTATAGTTGAAAACCATAAAGCCGGTGTCGATATAGACAGGCTTGTCACCCTCGTCAACTGTTATGGTATTGGTGTGGCCGCCCACGTAGTCGTTTTGTTCGTAAATGGTCAGATCGGTATGCAGCTGCAAAAAATGGGCGCATCCCATGCCTGCGATCCCTGTTCCTATGATGGCGGTCTTTAGCATTTTATTCGGTTACGGTATTAATAAACGTCTCCACAGCATACGTTGAAAGTTGCCCGCCGGGACCATTCAAATTATAATCAAACCCATGGGTGGCCCAGGGTAGTTGCAGCCAATAATATTTTACGCCGTTTTGCTTCAGCTTTTTGATCAGCCGGCGACAATGCTCGGGCGAAACCAAAACATCATTCATGCCGTGGATCATCAAAGTGGGCACCGAACTTTTAGTGACAAACTCCACCGGCGAACAATTAAAATATTCTTGCGGCTCGTCGCTGTAAGTCCCGCCAATATAATCAGCCATGACTTTCCGCGAATCCATGATCCAGGGATTTGAAGGTACGGAATATCCCCAAACCATATCCGCCGGTCCATAAAAATCGATCACGCCTTTTACAGCAAGGTCATGCATGGTATAGGCAGCAAGTAACGCGATTTGTGCGCCTGCCGAACGGCCGAGCAGAACAAAGTTACGGGTATCAATGTGCAGTTGATCGGCGTTCTCCTTTAAATAAGCAATGGCAGCCTGCAGGTCCTCTACCGGGGCCGGGGTTTTCCATTTGGGCGCCAGCCGGTAGTTTATGGCGGCTACGTTGTAACCTTTCCACGCCAGGTAACTGTTTAATTCAGGCAGTTGCTTGCTATCGCCCCCGGCCCATGAGCCACCATGAACAACAATTACACAAGGCCTCGGTAAAATCACATCTGCGCCGTTATCTTGCGCCGGGTAAAAATCCAGCTTCAAGGCCGCATTTTTGTAGTTTACGTAAGTAAACGTGCGGTACGGGATAGTGTCTCGTTTTGAAAGCAAATTGAAAAAGCTGAATGGAGCGCGTTGGTCCGAAGGATAAACCACAACCGTACCTTTGCCGCTAACTTCGTGCAGCGACGCAAACATATCTTGTTTTACCGCCTTCGCCACCCAGTATGCCCTAACAATTGGCGATAAAAAGATGACCATCGTTATCGCCCCCAAAATCGTTCCCGCCAGTTGGTATTTGCCTGCCCAAAAACCGGTAAGGGTTAGCAATAAAGTAATACTGAAAAACACAAGCGGGAACTCCGTAACCGCGATAGCCAGCAACCACAAATGATACTCGGGCGCTTTAAAAATGGCCAGAAGGGATATGAGGAATAAAATTAAAAGGATGTAAAATCTGATCATATTTTTGTGGTCGGCGGAGACGCGATGCATCGCGTCTCTACTCGTCTCTAAATAAACGATTCTGCTTGTGTAACAAATAATGGCTAACAATCCATTCGTTCCCATCGTTAAAATTCCAAAGTTCGGCGCAGGCCATATAAAATATGCGCCAGTAAACCCACCATTTCAGCGCTTGATCTTTGCCATAAGTTTCCTCAAATAAAGGCATAATTTCAGCCTTGTGCGCATCCATGTTTTTTAACCAGGCTTCGGCAGTTTTGCCGTAATGCGTGCCGTTTACGTGCCAGTGTTTTTCAACCGCCAGGTCGTCGTTAAAGTAAAATAGCAGGTCGTCGCTGGGCATAATGCCACCGGTGAAGAAATATTTGCTCATCCAGTCGGTGTCGTCCTTCACTTCAAACAGGTAGGCATATTCCTTGTGCGTAAAAATATGAATGAATAGCTTACCGTCCGGTTTCAAAAATGAGGCCACTTTGTTCATCAGCCGCTGGTAGTTGCGCATATGTTCAAACATCTCCACTGAAACAACGCGGTCAAACTGCTCGTCGATCACAAACGTATTCATATCGGCAGTAATTACCGTTAAATTGCCGATGCCTCGTTGTTTTGCTTGTTCATCAATATAAAGCTTTTGCGTACGCGAGTTGGACACAACTTTAAAGCTGCTCTCCGGGAATTTAGCGGCCATGTAAAGCGATAAAGAGCCCCATCCACAGCCCAATTCCAATACTTGCTGGCCGTCGTCGAGTTCAGCGCGATGGCAGGTAAGCTCCAGCATATCATCTTCGGCCTGGTCAAGACGGGTGACACCATCTTTAAAATAACAGCTGGAATATTTCAGATTTTTACCCAGGCAATACTGGTAAAATTTGGTGGGCACTTCGTAATGCTGCTGATTCGCATCGGTTGTATTAACAGCGATAGGCGAGGATTTTAGAAACGCGATCAAAGTCATCAGGTGTTCCTGCTGGGCCTCAACATCTCCCTTGTTTTCGTCGGCCAGCCGCTGCTTTAATAGTTTGCGAATGCCTTTCCGAAGCAAAAAATCGGGGACTTTGTTTTGTTCAATCAGTTTGTCGTACCACATGTAAGCAGGTTAGGCGGAAGCCTGTTTGTTTTATTTCAGGTAGATTACGTTTTTTGGATGAAGATAGATTTTTCGAGGTGAAATTTTATTGCGATGAAGAAAATTTACTCCCGGTCGTTTTAGATATTGGGTTTTTAATGGTGGTGACGTATTCAAGATGTTTAACCTAAATATTCGTAACTTTGAAATATGAACCCCGTTGTTAAATCAAACTTACCTGAAATAAGAGCGCTAATGTCACGCTTCGGAGTTACCCGCGCATTTCTGTTTGGAAGCGCGGCCACCGGTGAAATGACAGAAGAAAGCGATGTGGATTTTTTGGTAACATTCGATTCGGCGCTCGATTACACAGCCTATGGTGACAACTACTTTCAGTTGATGTATGCGTTGCAGGATTTACTTAAACGTGATGTTGATATCGTGGCAGAAAAAACGATATCTAATCCATATTTACTGCAAAAAATAAACAGCCAAAAAATAGCTGTGCTATGAGCCTTGATGAAAAAAAGCTACTGGAAGATATTATACAATGTATTGCATCAATTGACGAACATCTCAACGGTAAACGCATTTTAAATAGGTATTTGTCAAATAAAACCACGCGCCGGGCGGTTGAGCGAGAACTTACAATAATCGGTGAAGCGGTTAACAAGTTGTTAAAGTTGAATCCAGGAATATCTATTTCTTACGCCCGCCAAATTGTCGACCTCCGCAATAAAGTAATTCATTCGTATGATAATGTCGACGACGTGGTGATCTGGAATATCATTATGAATCATTTACCGCAGCTGGATACGGAGGCCCGGCTTTTGCTGGCAGAGAACTAATTGTTATCGCTTTTATTCCTATATCTATGATGGCTACCCTTTTTTAAACCACGGCACAAACACACTTACCCTTTTCTGATACTCCCGAAACGCATCACCCCTTGAGCGGATGGATTGCTCTTCCGTCATCGGTATGCCGGTTACCTTCAGCAACAAATATAAAATAATGGCCGGGCTGATGATAGCGATATAGCCGTACGGCGAACCAAGTGCAAATACAAAGTAAGAAACCCACATCAGCCATTCAAAAAAATAATTGGGATGACGCGAATAGCCCCAGAGGCCAATAGCGCAAACCTTGCCTTTATTGGCAGCGATTCTTTTAAAAGTAGCGAGTTGTCCGTCTGCAATGGCTTCGCCAATGACGCTGATCATCCACATTGCAGTGCCAATGTATTCGAATATGCTCAACTGAGGTGTGGGATTTAAAGTGACAACAAAAAATGGCACTGCGAGCAAGATATTGGACAAGGCCTGCATTTGGAAGAAGAACGCCATTTTTACTTCTGCTTTTTCACCCCATTCCTTGCGGATCTGGGCGTAACGCGGCTCTTCCTGTCGCAGGTGTTTGGTTACCCTTATCAACAGATGTGTTCCCAGGCGTCCACCCGCTAGGATAACCATGCCGCAAATGAGCAGTTTGCGGGTTTCAAAGCCCGGTGCAAACAACAGTAAAATGATGGCGATTACCGGGAAGTTGTACGACCAGAAAATATCAACCACCCCGGCATTTCCGATCCGGTATGACCACAACCAAACAAAAAACATAATCACGCAACACGCCAGCAGGCTATAGCCCGCCAATGCGTAAATGGAAATATTATACATTCTGTTTACCGAAAAACTCTTTCAGCCCTTGCCCCGGGTGCAGCTTGAACAATTGGATAAGCACGTAAGCACAGCTGGCAACACCGCCAGAAGTTACCAATAGCATTAACCACAACAGCCTGGTAGACAACTTATTTTCCTTGTAGCAAACCCACAAAAAGATTACCGTAACATTGGTATAAAAATCCCAAAGTGTAAGCCGGATCAAGGGTATTGACCGTAAGAACTCCCACTGCTTAAATAAATTATTTTCGACGCTGGTGTGGATAAATGTGTAGCACATCCACACAAACAGCAAGCCGAAAAGTATTTTTAAAGCAGGGATGAAATTGTTCATGCTTTTCGCAGTTTGATGATACGCAGCCAATGCATCAATTTGATAACGGCGTATGAAGGATCAACCTCAAACCATTTTTTGGCGAAGTTTACATCATTCGGCTTTTGGTGATGATTGTTTTGAAAAAGTTCACCCAGCATAAAAAAGTCGAGCGGCAGCATATTCTTGCTGTGGTCGCCATTATCATAGTTAGCATAACCATATTTATGCCCGCACCAGTTAACGATGGCCCCGTGAATTGGGCCCATCAGGAAATGTATGGGCAGCAGCAGGTAAAGCCACCAGTAAGGCGCAAAAACGATATAAAAAGCGATATAAAAAGCAATGAAAAAAAATCGTGTTGGCCAGGCGTCTGCAAAAGTATCGAATCCGTTCCAGGTAGGATAGCGGTCGCGAAACTCGGGTTCCGGCTCCAGTTTAAACTTGCGGTAATCCAGGTAGATGTTTTTTGTTTTGATCATCAGGCCCCAAACATCTTTGATAAAATATGGGGAATGCGGATCTTTTTCGGTATCACTATAGGCATGATGCATCCGGTGCATAATGGCATAAGCGCGCGGGTTTAAAAAAGAAGAACCCTGGAAAAGGAAGGTACAAAAGTAAAAAGTGCGATCCCAAAATTTATTCATTTTAAACATTTTGTGGGATGCATACCGGTGCAAAAAAAATGTCTGGAAAAACAGCGATAAAAACCAGTGGGCCAGGAAGAAAATCAGAATAATGGTCATTAAAAATTATTATTAAAGCGTACACAAAATAGCGCGCAAATATATCGTATTGTTCTATAATAATGGTTAATTTCTATTCAACCCTCACGGCAGACTCATTAAAAATTATTTTGAATAGAATTATCCTGAATAAATTACCTTTTACTTTTATGATGTATAATCTTAACCGCAAAGGACTCAAAGAGAAAACCGCGA
>Ga0210389_10001950_pt1 | contig 16498 bp, 10 predicted proteins | sample IncBWH28OmetaG_FD_160127 | JGI IMG/M metagenome (GOLD analysis project Ga0210389, IMG submission 160127) | Forest soil microbial communities from Barre Woods Harvard Forest LTER site, Petersham, Massachusetts, United States - Inc-BW-H-28-O ...
CTGGCAGCCACTCTGGGCCTGCGGCCGGAATGCATTGGCAACTTGCGGATGAGCGTGAACGAAGGCTTGACCGGACTGGTGGCCGAACAAGTGCGGCCGGTCGCCGTCGAACAGGTCAAGAGCCATCCTCGGTTCAAGTATTTCCCGGAAGCCGGTGAGGATTCGTATCAGTCGTTTTTGGGAGTTCCGCTGGTCGATCGGGGAGTGCTGCAAGGTGTGCTCGTGGTCCAGACGCTTGAGTCGCGGGTTTTTCCGGAGACCGAAATTCAATCACTGGCCGAGGCTGCAAAGCGCGTTGCTCCGGTAGTGAGCGAGGCGCGCATGTTGGACCGGTTTGTCGCTCCCGTGCAGGAACGATTGTGGGCGCTGGCCCGCAACATGTGGTGGAGCTGGGATTCTGATGCTGGACAGTTGTTCCGCGATTTGGACCGGCCGCGATGGCGCGAGCTGAATCATAGTCCGGTCGCGTTATTGAATGAGTTTCCGCTCGCGAGATTGGAAGAGCGCGCCGCCGAGCTTGGACTCGATAGCCGCGTTAACTACGCCTATCGACGGCTGAGGGAGTATCAGAATTCGGAGCATACATGGGCGGCGCGACGAGCGGGCGTGTTGCGGCCGCGGCCCGTGGCATATTTCTCGGCGGAATTTGGGATTCACGAGTCGCTGCCAATTTATTCGGGCGGCCTGGGGGTACTGGCGGGCGATCACATCAAGAGCGCTTCGGATCTGGGCATTCCACTAGTCGGCGTCGGATTGTTTTACGGGCAGGGATATTTCAGGCAGCGCCTCGACTGGGATGGCTGGCAGCGCGAAGAGTACATCAAGAACGAAGTGAACCAGCTGGCGATGGAGCCGGCGATCGGGAAGAATGGCCGGCCGGTGGTGGTGCAGATCGATACGCGGCACGGATCGATTCGGGCAAAGGTGTGGCGCGTGAAGGTGGGGCGCTGCGATTTATTTCTGCTCGACTCCGATGTGGAAGGCAACGCACCGGAAGATCGCGAGATGACATCGCGTCTGTATGGCGGCGATGGGCGCGTGCGCGTGCATCAGGAGTTGCTGCTCGGCGTAGGCGGCTTGCGCGCTCTCACGGCGCTTGGCATTACTCCGGGCGTACTGCACTTGAATGAAGGGCACAGCGGATTTGCGGTGCTGGAAGCGATTCGCATGCGCATGGAAGAAGAGGGCATCAGTTTTGACAAGGCGGTGCCCCGAGTTTCGCGCGAAGTGGTGTTCACTACGCATACTCCGGTGCCCGCGGGTCATGATCGTTTCGACGCCGACCTAATCGAAGAACACCTCGGCATTCTGCGCGAGGCGCTCGGGCTTTCGAAGGAACAATTCATGGCGCTGGGAAGGGAAAATCCCGACAGCGACGAACGCTTTTGCATGACGGTGCTGGGGCTGAAGATGGCGCGGCGCGCTAATGCGGTCTCATCGCTGCACGGAGAAGTTTCGCGTGCCATGTGGACGGGCCTGACGCCGGGCAAATCTGAGGACGCGGTAGCGATCGGGCACATCACGAACGGCGTGCATGTGCCATCGTGGCTGGCCCCGCAGATGTTCCGCCTTTATGACCGGCATCTCGGCACGGGATGGAATTTGAAGAGCAGCGAGTCGCACATCTGGGATGGAATTGAAGATGTCGACGATGGCGAGTTGTGGGAGACACATTTGAACCTGAAGTCGCGCATGATCGAGTTTGTGCGGCGGCGCGCGATCAAACAGGCGGAGCGACGGGAGGAGCCCGCGCAGGAATTTCAGCGGCTGGAACGGGTGCTGAGTCCGGATGCGCTGACGATTGGATTTGCGCGGCGCTTTGCGACCTACAAGCGCGCCAATCTGATTCTGGCAGACCTCGAACGAATTGCTTCGATGGTGAACGATCCCAAGCGACCGGTGCAGTTTGTGTTTGCCGGCAAGGCGCATCCTAACGATGAGCCCGGCAAGCGCGTTCTGCAGCAGGTGGCGCAACTGATGCGCGATCCGCAGTTCTCCGACAAATTTGTATTCGTCGAGGATTACGATATCAACGTTGGGCGTCATTTTGTGCAGGGAGTGGATGTCTGGCTGAATAATCCGCGGCGTCCGCTGGAGGCTTCGGGAACGAGCGGTCAGAAAGTTGTTTTGAATGGCGGGCTGAACCTGTCCGTGCTCGATGGCTGGTGGGCCGAAGCTTACGACGGGATGAATGGTTTTGCCATTGGCGGCGGACGCACGCACTCCGATATGAACGTGCATGACACGCGCGATGGCGAGGATCTGATGCGAGTGCTGCGGGAAGAAGTGATTCCGCTGTATTACCAGCGCGATCGGGACGGACTGCCGCGAGGGTGGATCAAACGCATGAAGCGCACGATTCGCACGCTGGGATGGCGGTTCAATGCCGACCGCATGGTGATGGACTACACGCTCCAGTGCTATATTCCGGCGGCGGGCGGGACGTCGAGCGAGTCGCGCGAGAGGCCGTAGCAAGGTCGGAGTATTGAGGTCGGAGGTTGAGTTCGCGACGTTAGCTCTGCCCTTCCCGGATTCCTCTCGACTCGCGCCCCTTATTGTTCAATTACTAATATGAAGCGGGACTCACTGCGTCTTCCGGGTATGCGGGCATACCGAACTCGGGCATGTCTAAGCCTTCGATCTCCGATTCCGGCGCTACCCGCATCGAGCGCACTCTATTCACTGTCCAGAAGACGGCGTAAGTTGCACTGAACGCCCAGACGATGCAAATCGTCGCTCCCATTAGTTGGCAGAGGAACTGGCTCGCGTCTCCGTGCAGCAGACCGGTGACGCCTTGGCCGGCGCGGCCCAGATAACTCGCGGTGCCAATGCTATTCCATCCCGCGCCGTAGGTTCCGTCGGCGAAAATGCCGACGCAGATCCCGCCGAACCATCCGCAATAGCCGTGTACGGAGATTGCGCCACAGGGGTCGTCGATCTTTAGAACGCGATCGTTGAAGAGAACGCCGCCGCAGACCAGCAGGCCGGCTAGAGTTCCAATCACTAGCGAGCAAGTTGGCGAGACGAAGGCGCAGCTTGCCGTGATGGCGACAAGCCCCGCCAACATGCCATTGCAGGCCATGGTGATGTCGGGCTTGCCGAAGAGAAAATACCAGAGAACCATGGCGGCTGCGGCCCCAGCCACGCCAGAAAGATTGGTGTTGATTGCGATCGATGCGATACGCAGGTCGGTGGCCGCGAGGGTTGAACCGGGATTGAAACCCATCCATCCGAAGAGAAGAATCAACGTACCGGTGACGACGAAGACGATGTTGTGCGCGGGGAAGACGCGAATGCGGCCTCCCGGGCCGTATTTGCCCAGACGCGGGCCGAGGATTATGGCGAGAGCCATGGCACAAAATCCGCCTACGGCATGCACGACGGTCGATCCCGCAAAGTCGACGTAGCCGTGGCCGAGGTGCATCGTCGATCCCACTTGCGAGAGCCAGCCTCCACCCCAAACCCAGCAGCCGTAGACGGGATAAAGGATTGCGCCGATGAAAAGTTCGCAAAGTAGAAAAGCTCCGAAAGTAATGCGCTCGCAAACGGCGCCGACGATGATGTAGCCGGCGGTTTCCATGAAGACCACCTCGAAGAGCGCGAGGACATTGCTGGACGCGTCATAGGCTGGACCCACGAGGAAAAAGCCTTTGCCGCCGAGAAATCCCCACTGCCCGCTGCCTAACAGAAATTTGTTGAGTGTCAGAGCCCCGCCGATGGCGCCCGGCGACGCATTAATTGCGACAGCTCCGAATTGAAATGCGTAGCCGCATGCGTAGTAGGCAAGGAAAGCGAAAACGTACGCCGCAAAGTTGAGCATCATGAGGTGCGCGGCATTTTTCTTGCGAACCAGGCCGCAGGTCAGGAGCGCGAATCCGGCTTGCATGAAGAGGACAAGATAGCCGGTGTTGAGGGTCCAGGCAAAATCGGTGGCGAGGCGGAGGTGTCCGACGTTGTCGGCTAGCTTTACGGCCAAAGGCTCGCGGGCGGCCTGGGCCTGGTAATCGTCGGAGGCCTTCTTATTCTGCGCGTAATCGGGCGCGGATCTGTCGGCGGGCTCGGAGACGGCGAAGTTATTGCCCGCGCCGTCGGCGGTGGTAGCGCGGTCGCCGGTGGCGAGGCCGGAGGGGTCGGGTCTGGGCACGTCGTCTGCTTGGGCTTTGGAGGGCTGTGTGGCGAGCGCTGCTGCCAACAAGAGAATGATTAGAAGAAATGGGCTGCGCGTCCGGTGGCGTTCAGCTTGTTTCGTCATGCGATGGCTCCTGTTTTCGAGTGCGGTGGTGCGATTTGAATTTGTCCGAGTGGGTCGGGTTGAGCGCATTCGGTGAAGCGCTGGGATGTTCGCGTTCGGAGAGGGCATGAAACGTAACTGCAAGTCTTCTGCTCTCGGGCAAATTGTTTTTCACAGTAAATCGCCAGGCTGGAGGAGTCCAATAGAAATTTCTTCTTGCGGCCATCAGAAAAGATTGGACCGGCGGGGAGGGCCGGACGCGGCGCACGGTTGGCATGGCGTCTTCAACAAAATCTTAAATCGGGGAGGACGGACGCTGAGGAGTCGCAGAGAGCGTCGAGAATTTTTGGCCGGAATCTTGCGAGTGGGTGGCGGTTTCGGTTTCGCTTGACAGGAAAGCGTAAGCTGGCGATACTGAATGAATAATTATGCATTATGATGGATAAATATGCCTCTGAGTGAAAATCAGATTGAGGCTGCCGCAAACGGACTCGGGTTAGGGTGCGAAATTATCAATGGCTGCAAAATTGAAAACGGCGGTGCTGGGCGCGACCGGATATTCCGGAATGGAATTGGTTCGTCTACTCGCTCGTCATTCGCGGCTTGAGAAACCGTTACTCCTGAAGCGAAGCGCCGAGAGCGGCGAAGGGGACCTCTCCGCGGGATTTCCGAGCGTTGCGGGAAATGGCAAAAACAATGGGAATGGAAATGGCCACGCGACAGTTGCGCCATTTTCGTGGGCGGCTTTGCAGGAGCATGGAGTTGGCCTGCTTTTTCTCGCGACTCCGCACGGAGTTTCGCGCGAGCTTGTTCCGGAGGCCCTGGCGCGCGGGTTGCGCGTGGTCGATCTGAGCGGTGCGTGGAGGCTCAAGCATGCTGAGCATCGCGCGGTTTATGGGTTCACGGACGCGGATGCTGTAACTGCGGCGGAGTTGGATGCCAGCGCGGTCTACGGATTGCCCGAGTTGAATGCTGATTCGATTTCGGATGCGGCTCTGGTAGCGAATCCTGGGTGCTATGCGACATCCGTGATTCTTGGGCTCGCGCCGCTGGTTTCGGCAGGGCTGGTGGATTGCAACCGGGGAATTATTTCGGATTCGAAGTCGGGCGTGTCGGGTGCGGGCAAGGAACCGACGGCGCGAACCCACTTTGTTTCCGTGGCCGATAATTTCTCGGCCTATTCGGTGTTTGGCCATCGGCATACCGGCGAAATTCTGGAACAGTTGCGGATTGATGCTGGGCAGTTGATTTTCACTCCCCACTTGCTGCCCATTCCGCGCGGAATTCTGTCGACGATCTATGTGCACCTGAAGCGCAAGTCGACGGCGGCGGAAATTCAGAATTGCTTCAGCGATTTCTATGGCGGTAAGCCCTGGGTGCGAGTCTATCCGGCTGCGACCTTGCCGGAGATTCAGTTTTCCGTGCATACGAACTACTGCGATGTTGGTTTCACGTTGGCGAAAGACGGAAAGCGACTGATCGTGGTTTCGTGCCTCGACAATTTGCTGAAGGGCGCCGCGGGACAAGCGGTGCAGAACATGAACTTGATGTATGGGTGGCATGAGAGCGAGGGATTGCAGTGAAAATTGTCGTAAAAATCGGCGGTGCGGCAGTCGAACACAAGCCCACACTTCAAAGATGCGCGCAGGCGGTGGTGCAACTGGCGCAGGATGGACATCAGATTGTAGTGGTACACGGCGGCGGCGGTGCGCTGACTCGTACGTTGAAACTGATGGGGAAAGAAAGTGAGTTCGTGCGCGGGCTGCGGGTAACCGATGCCGAGACGCGCGATGTGGCGTTGATGGTGCTGGCGGGAATCGTAAACAAAAGCCTGGTGGCGGCGATTGCAGCGGCAGGGCAACCGGCAATTGGCTTATGCGGAGGCGACGGCGGAGTGTTTCGCGCGCGCAAGAAGCAAGACTCGGAACATGATTTGGGATTCGTTGGCGAGATTTGTTTTTCGGAGCCGCGATGGATCAAAGCGATTTGGACGGAGGGCGGGATTCCTGTGCTTTCGTCGGTGGCGCTCGGCGGCGATGGTGAATACTACAACGTGAATGCCGATCAGATGGCGGCCGCGTGCGCGATCGCGTGTCAGGCCGATGCTCTGATTTTTCTGACGGACGTCGCCGGAGTGAAGCAAGCCGACGGATCAGTGATGGCGCGGCTACATACCGCGGATGTCGAGGGGCTAATTGAAGGCTCGGTGGTCAGCGGAGGAATGATGCCGAAGCTGGAGGCGTGCATTCTGGCGCTCAAGTGTGGAGTGGGGCGGGTACGAATTCTTCCGGCGGCGGAGGTTGAAGTGCTGCCGCAATTTTATTTCACCCGCATCGATTGCGGCACGGAGGTATTGAGAGCATGAGTCTGGCTTCGGTGTGGCAGATGGAAAAAGATCTGCTTGTGCCAACGTACGAGCGTCAGCCTGTTCTGCTGGAGCGGGGACAGGGCGTCTACGTATGGGATTCGACCGGCAAAAAGTATCTGGATTTTCTGAGCGGGATTGGGGTGAATGCGCTCGGGCACAATCATCCGGCGATTCAGAAGGTAATTCGACGGCAGGCGGGCCGGCTAATTCATACTTCGAATATTTTCTTTCACGATTTTCAGGCAGAACTGGCGAGCCGATTGACGGAGATGTCAGGTCTCGACCGCGTGTTTTTTTGCAACAGCGGAACCGAGGCAGTTGAGGGAGCGCTGAAGCTGGCGCGTGCGTTTGCGCAGGCAAACGGGGCTAAGGCCAGCAAGGCCGCGACAAACGGCCGAAACGGTCACAAGCCGAAGTGGCGCGTGCTGGCGATGGAAAATTCTTTTCATGGCCGCACGTTTGGAGCGCTTGCGATGACCGGGCAAAAGAAATATCGCGCTCCGTTTGCTCCTCTGATGCCTGGGGTGCAGTTTGTGAAGTTTAATGACTGCGCGGACCTGGAGCTAAAGTTCGACGACAGCATCTGCGTGGTTTGTTTGGAGACAATTCAGGGCGAGGGCGGCATTCAGCCGGTGACGCGCGAATTTTTGGAACTTGCGCGGCGGTTAACTGCGCAGAGTGGGGCGCTGCTGCTGCTCGACGAAATTCAATCCGGGCTAGGGCGTACGGGGAAGCATTTCGCCTATCAGCATTACGGCGTACTGCCGGATCTGGTCACGATTGCCAAGCCGCTGGCGGCCGGATTGCCCCTGGGGGCGATTCTTACTACCGAGCGTGTTTCGGCCGTGATGCACCCCGGACTGCATGGAACAACGTTTGGCGGAGGTCCGCTGGCCTGCGCGGTGGCGATTGGATTTTTGCGTGAAGAGCAGCGTTTGCTGAAGCATGTCACGGCGATCGGAGAATATTTTGGCGCGGCGCTCGAACGGCTCGATCAGAAATACGGCTCGATTCAGGACGTGCGCGGGACCGGGTTAATGCGGGCGCTCGAGCTCGACTCGCCTGATCTGGCGAAGTCGGTGCTGAAGCAGCTGCTGGAGGCGGGAATCATTATCAATCGCACGCATGAGAAGGTGCTGCGATTCTTGCCGCCGTACATTGTTCAGAAGAAACACGTTGATGAATTGATTGTGGCGCTGGATCGGGTGTTGGGCGCAGGAATTGGCGAGCCATCCGAACCTCGCCGCGCAAAGGGAACATTGGGGCGGTCTTCAATACGCGGAAAGCAGAAGGAGGCGGCACATGCGCACGCGTGAAGCGATCCTTCCGGACGCAGAGCAGATCGAAGCCCTGATTCGACATTATTCGGGTGACGGCACTCTCTTGCCGCGCACGCTGGCGGAGATCTGCGAGAACGTGCGCGATTTTGTCGTGCTGGAGGATGCGGGACGAATCATCGGATGCGGTGCGCTTCATCTTTATGGAGTGCACCTGGCGGAGATTCGGTCGATTACCGTTGATCCTTCGCGGCAGAGCGGCGGCGGCGGACGGCGTCTGGTAAAAGCGTTGATGGCGCAAGCTGAAAGGCACAGGGTAAGTTGTGTTTGCCTGTTCACTCGTATTCCGGAATTTTTTTCGCAGATGGGATTCACGGTGGCGCAGCATAGCGACCTTCCTGACAAAATTCACAAAGACTGTTTCCAATGTCCGCGGCTGGCGAACTGCGATGAGGTGGCGATGGTTCGCGGGGAATTGCCGGCGTTTGCGATTCTGCCTCCGCCAACCAACTGGGTTTATAAGATTCAGCAGGTATGACTTCTTTGAAGCTACGGCGCTCTCCTGAAAAAATCTTGCTGCCGCGTGGATTTTCCTTTTCGGCGCTGGCGGCTGGGATCAAAGCGAGCGGCCGGCTGGATCTGGCGCTTGTAGAGGTCGCGGACGGTGCGACGGCGGCGGCGCTCTTCACTAGTAATCGGGTGGTGGCGGCTCCTCTTGAGGTGGGACGCACTGGGCTTGCAGCTACTGGCGGGCGGCTTCGCGCGGTGATTGTGAATTCGGGCAATGCGAACTGTGCGACTGGGCGCGCCGGCATTTCTGCTTGCGAACGGGTTTGCCGTGAGGCTTCTACGATTCTTGGCGTGCCGGCGGCTGAAGTGTTTCCTTCCTCGACCGGCATTATTGGGGTCCGGCTGCCCGACGACAAAATTCGCGCAAAATTGCCGGAACTGATTGCAGCGCGCTCAGAGAGCTTGCGCGGGGCCCGGGATTTTTCACGGGCCATTATGACTACCGATACGCGGCCGAAAATTGCTTCGGAGCGGATTCAAATTCAGTCGAGGGCCGTATCACAAAGGCGCGGCGCTTCGAATGAAGTGACGCTGCTCGGCATTGCCAAAGGCGCGGGAATGATTCATCCGCAGTTCGCGACGATGCTCGTTTACATTTTTACGGACTTGGCGGCTCCGGCGCGCGATCTACAAGGCCTTCTGCGGGATGCTTGCGATACGTCGTTGAACTGCATTTCGATTGATGGGGACACGTCGACGAACGATACCGCGCTGCTGCTGGCTAGTGGGAAGAGCAGAGTTACGGTTGGAGATGCCGGCGTCAGGAAGAGAGTTTCTCTGGCACTGCATAATGTTTGTCAGTCGCTGGCCGAGCAGATTGTCAGCGATGGCGAAGGTGTACTCCATGTAATACGCTTGCATGTAACTGGAGCGCGCAACCGGGATGAGGCGTCAATGGTCGCGCGAACGATTGCGCATTCGTTGCTGGTGAAGACGGCTTGGGCAGGCGCGGATCCCAATTGGGGGCGCATTTTGGCGGCTGTCGGACGGTGCGGCGTGGCGATTGATCCGGCTCGCGTTAGCATTTTTATTGCGGGTCAGAAAGTCTGCCGCGGAGGAGTCGCGTGCGCGTTCGATCAACGCCGCGCGCATCGGGCGCTGGCTCGGCCGGAATGCGATGTGCGGGTGGAACTAGGGCGCGGGCGGGAGTCGATCGCCTTTCTTACTACCGATTTGACGGCGGAGTATGTGCGGATTAATGCGGATTACTCCACGTAGGAGAGCTACTAATTACGAGCCTCGAGCGAACCCGCTTTGGTTCACTTCTACGACGCAGTTTGTGCCCGCAACCAAAAAGCCTGGCAGCTAGAAGCTGAATGCTGCCTGCAGCTCGATTTTGCGATTGGCGGCTGCGGTTGAGAATGGGCCGCCGGCGAGGCTTACGGACCTTCCAAAGTCGGTGGAAGTAATGACTCCGATGGGAGTACCGGGATTGACGTTGTTGAATGCATTCCGCGCGTTGACGCTCAGTGTCAGGCTGTAGCGGCGATTTGTTGCGGCGCCGCCCCCGAACATTCCACCTCCAGGGCCTCCTCCTCGGCCGAAGCCGACACCTCCACCTCCGCCTCCGGCATGGGCGGTAGGGCTGTGGCCGCTGGGCGAACCAGCTTGCCCCGTGCTGCTGTGAAGCTCGGGACCGAAGCCGAAGGTTTTCGAGAGGCGCAGGTTGAGCGTGAACTGATCGGGTCCGGTCAAGTAATTAATCGGAACGGGAGTGTAAGCGGTAGTTGGGACCGTGTAGTGGCAGGCGTTGAGCGGCGAGACGCATGCGCCGGTCGGATTTGCAGCAAGAGCCGGGCGTACGTTGAACTGCAAATCGCCGGCGAGATCCTGGCCCGCAGTGACGTTGTAGGGCGATCCGGAGTTAAACACCATGAAGGGGCTAAGTCGAAAGCCGCGCGGCAAGGCGACGGTTCCGCCGAAGAAGACACGGTTGCGAATGGCGAAGGATGCGCGGCCGTAGTCGAGCGCGATGTCATGCTGATCCGACGGGAAGTTTGTTGTGAATGATCCTCCGCTCGAAGAGCCGATGGGATCGCTGTTGGCGTAATTCAGAGAATAATACCCGTGCAGAGAAACCTTGGCTCCAGCTTGGATATTGAAACTGGCGATCAATTGGTTCTGGCGGAAATTTCCGGCCGAGGCGTATTGAAACAGGTAGGTGCTGGGCGGCTGGCCGACATAATACGGGTAAGCCGGCACGTCCGGCGCGTTCGGGATGAGCGACATCAGGCTGTGAACGCCGCGCGAGTTCAGATAGGTTAGCGTGCCGTTGGCGAACTTGGTGATCTGGCGCTCGAGGCTGAACGCGCTTTGCATGATGTAGGGCGAGTGCAGATTCGGCGCGATCTGGTAGATGGACGAAACTGTCCCAGAGGGCAATTGGCTCACCGGCGGCACGGTCGGAAAGAAATCAATCGTGGGACAGGTGGGATTGCATTGCGTGGTGGACACGGCATACTGCTGCTGCGTTATTCCGTTTAACCGGTCGGTGTTCAGGACGAGGCTTTGACCGAACCGGTCATAAAAGAGGCCAATGCCGCCACGTAGCACGGTTTTTGGAGCGCTCTTGCCACCGCCGCCGATGCCCCACGCGAAGCCGAGGCGCGGCGCCCAATCGGCATGGTCGTGAATGGCGTTCTGCGTTTCAAAGCGAAGTCCGCCGCTGAGCGTCAGCGTGGGACGAACCTTCCAGTCATCCTGTACATACAAGCCGGCATCGGCGACCGCTACGCTCAGGGTGGGAACGGCGCCGGTGGGACTTGCGTCGAGCGCAAATTGAGTGGCACCGGTGGGCGTACCGCCGGTTTCAAGAGCCTGTACGGCTGCATCGTAGGCTTCAATGCTCGGGAACGTAAAGGCGCCGTTGAATCCGGCCCCGGACGTGCTGACTTCGTGAGTCACTCGCAAACGGCCGCCAAATTTTATGAACTGCTTGCCCGCGGAAATCGATGTGTAATTCTGCAGCTCATAATGATCCTGATAGTCGGTCTGCGTTCCCGAGTTCGAGCGGCCACCGGTAAAAGACCCGAGCACGTTGATGGAAGCGTTGGTTGTGAAGCCAGTCGGCAGTGTTTGCAGGGCTGTGGTCACCGGATTCTGATTGCTGTTGTCGCGCAGATACTGAAAATGCGTCTCGTTGATCACCTTCGATCCGATGATCTGCGTGTCGGTGAGCTGCACGGTGTGTTCGGTGGAAGCCGTGTCGTATCCGGCCTCGGGTAGCACGAGGCCGCCGACTCCGGCGTTCTGCCATGTGTCGCGGTAGTACTGATAGCGGGCTGAGAGCGAGTTGTTGGGCGTGATCTGGTAGTCGATACGCGGCCCGATGTTGGTGCGCGTGCGCGGGTTCGGAACACTCTCGTTGAGATCGAGTGCCTGTGCATCGACGATGGCGATTTCGTCGATGTTGCGGCGCTGGACATCTAAGAAAAATGAGGCCTTTTTGTTGATCGGGCCACCGATGTTGCCCTGGTAGATGACGGAGTCGTAGGGCTGCTGCTCGGCGTCGCCGAGGAACGGGTTACGTGTATTGAACGCTGAATCGTTGCCGACCACGGAGAACTGTCCGTGAAACTTGTCGGTTCCGGGCTTGGTGAAAATTTCAATGCGCCCGTAGCCGAGCTTGTCGTACTCGGCTGAGAAGGGATTCTGGTTGATGCGAATCTCGCGAATGGACGACTTCGGCGGGAGCTGGCCGGCGGTGAATCCATCGATGTAGAGCTGGCCGCCGTTGGGGCCGGCGGAAGGTCCGGCCAGTGCTTCAAGATCGGCTTGCAGTTCGTCGGGGTCGTCGGGCAAAGCCTCGAGGTCCTTGCCGCTGAGAATTACAGCGCTGGCATTATTCTGCGGATTGACTTGGACCTGCGTGCCTTCTTCTTCAACGTTCACCTTCTGCTGCTCGACCTGAATTTCGAGAGCGATGTTGAATTGCGCGACTTGTCCGGCGGTGACCTGCACATCGTTCTGGATGAAAGCGTTGAATCCCTGCGCGTTGGCGGTCACGGTGTAGCTGCCGGGCGGCAGATTTCCGATTTCATAGTTGCCGTTGCTGCTCGTTGTGGCGGAGTGCGTCGGGCCGCCGGACTGAAGAATGGCAATCGTGGCGTTCGGAACGACGGCGCCCGACGGATCGGAGACCTGGCCGCGGAGCGTGCCGGTGCCAGTGGACTGGCCTGGCGCGCAGAGGTTGAGCGCGGTGACGAGCATCAGGAGCGCGAAATGCTTCAAAGGCACCACTCGATTCTGAAGAAAGGGACTTCCATATGAAATCTGAACACTCATTGAAAATTGATTTTTACGGCGCGGAATCGCCCTCCCCACCCGATGTACTCAAAGACCATGGGGAAAGCAGCGATGCCGAGCGACTGGGCGCGGCGGTGAGGATGGGCTCGACGCCGGCGAGTAGAGTGATGGCTGTGACCTCACCGGAGCCGTCGCCGGATGCTTGTCCGAAGGAAGAAACGATCATGACCGCGTCGCCTTTTTGCAGGTCGGCGAGCGAGCTGTTCGGCAAGCGGCTCAACATTCGTTGGACGTCCGGAGGACCGCCCTTGGCTTGACCTCCAGCGGTGCCGCCGGGCTGTGCGTCGGCTCCTTGATGCCCATGGCCGCTCGCTGGGGACGAAGTGGGTTGCGCGGAGGCAGCAGCGCTATTTTGCGGCGAAGAATTTTGCGAATTTTCCGATTGATCTCCACCCGCACCGCTTTTGAGTCGTACAGCGATGCGTTGCGCCATCTCCGGCGCGAGTTTTTTCATCTGCGAATCGGATGAGATCTTGACCACGACGGAAGCTTTGGCGATCAGATCATGGACGGTGATGGTGTTGCTGGCCGGATCGATTGCGGTGATGGTTCCTGCGATATTGCGAAATGATCCCGAGACTACTTCTTCGGCGGTAAGTTCGTTGCCGTCTGCACTGCGCGTACCGCGGGCGCGCAGCTGGTCGCCGGTCCTGATCTCCGCCAGTGGCGCGGGTTTAGCATCGTCAAACTTGACAGAGCCGGGAGCGTAGCGGCGCAGGATCGTATCTTTGCCAACATGCAGGGCGATATTTCGGTTTGTACCGAGGCCACCAGAGGAAATCGTAATTGTGCCGTTGGCCGCGTCTAGATTTGTCACCAGGCCGCCGACACCCCGCTTTTGCCAGTCATCGCTCTCGCGCTGGTGCTTTGCGGAGACCTCGGCTTGCTTCATAACTATGACGGACAGCGCCACGATGGAATGCGGGTCGGATGAAGCCTGGCCACGGACGAGGACCCGATCTCCGGGCTGAAGGTCTTGCGGCTGGAGCGCGGTCGCGTTCTTCAGGTCCTTTTCGCCCGGAGGAACGCGCAGAATTTTCGTTGTGGCGGCGACCGTGGCGGTTACATCGCCGCCGGATTCCGGTGTAACTATGATGGAACCGGGCTGAACGCTTTTGATGGTTCCGACGGCCTTAGCGATAGAAGCGTCGGCCGCGCCGGACTTGGCCTGTCCGTCGACTGGGGGCGCGACGGCGAAAGTAGCCGCAAGCAGTAACCCGAAGAACATCGCTGGAACCCGGGACACGTTATTGATCTGCAACGATGGCATTACTCCCAATTTAGCATTTGGGAACGCGAGGAAACTTAGGCTTTACGAAGTTTTACTGGCGTTGACCGCGCATTTACAGCGATCATTTCCTGGGATCATTTTTAAAACGATCATTGGCAACTGGGAGTTAACATACGCGCATCCAGTGTCTTATCCAGCTTGGAGCATGCGGATTCGTGTGCTCGGAGTCAAAATGTCTTTTCAACGTACTATGCTCTCGCGAATAGTGAATCAGGTGTTGGTCCTCGCCCTAAGCTTCGTGCTGGTGGTGCCGCCCAGCTTTGGGCAATCGCAGCCGAACCACGATACTCAGTCCGCGAAAGAGTCGTCTGCAGGGGGCGATTCGCCGACTCAGAAGGATGCACAGCAGAACAAGGATTCGGTCGCGACAATTGCGGTTGATGTCAAAGTCGTCGCTCTGCCTGTCACGGTGCGCGATAAGCACGGTGCGATCGTGAAGGACCTGACCAAGGACGACTTCACGCTTCAGGAAGACGGCCGGCCTCAGCCCATCAAGTATTTTTCGCTCGATTCGAATTTGCCCCTCACGGTGGGGCTGCTGGTGGATACCAGCATGAGCCAGCGGGAGGTCCTGGATCAGGAACGCAACGCGAGCCACAGCTTTCTAGATCAGATGCTGGCGCAAGAGAAAGACAAGGCGTTTCTGCTCCACTTCGATCACGAGGTCGAGTTGCTGCAGGACTTGACGCACAATCGTGAAAAGCTGCAATCGGCGCTGGATCTGCTAAGGACGGGGAGCGACGACCAGGGCCGGTCGAACGATCCGAGCACCGACGATTCACGCTCCGGCCATCGGCATGGAGGCACGGAGCTTTATGACGCGGTCTATCTGGCGTCGAATGAATTGATGAAGAAGCAGACGGGGCGGAAGGCAGTAATCGTTCTTTCGGACGGAGTGGACCGTGGCAGCAAGACCACTCTGGAGAGCGCGATTGAATCCGCGCAACGTTCGGAAACGATTGTGTACTCGATTTACTTTAAGGGCCACGAAGAGCGTGATCATCGCGACGGCGGCGGCTATCCGGGCCACGGAGGCGGTTATCCCGGGGGCGGTTATCCAGGCGGCGGCTATCCCGGCGGTGGTTATCCGGGAGGTGGACGACGGGGCGGAGGGCAGCCGCGTTCTGAGGAGCCGCATGTCGATGGGAAGAAAATTCTGGAGCGGCTCTCGAAGGAAACTGGCGGTCGGTTCTTTGAAATATCAAAGAAGCAATTGGTAGGCGACATCTACTCCAGCATTGGCGATGAACTACGCACGCAGTACAGTTTGGGATTTACGCCCGATAAAGATGCGGCTGGTGAAGGTTATCACCGCGTGGTTTTGCAGGTGAAGAAAAAGGACATGGAAGTCCAGACACGCGCGGGATATTACGGGGGCGGCGAGGGCTAAGGCGCACTAGGGCGTCGGTTCCCACAGTGGCCACAGCCCATCGGACGTTACCCGATAGATCGCGTAGGCGCTCCCCGAATCGAACGTACGCCGGAACAGCAACTCCCCACGGCCGTCCCCATCTGCGTCCACCGCGTCAACCAATTCCATCCGCGGAGAAAGATCGAGATGCCGTGCATCGGTTTGCGCAAAGAATAACTTTTGTAGCTCGCCTTCAAGATTGGTGCGTGCGATCAGAGTGATCTCCTGGGGAACCTGCGCTCCGGAAGCTGTGACCGGAGGCCCCAGCGTTCTGGCGGAGAGCACCAGCACCGGCTCATTTGAATTTGAGAGATCGAAAATGCGCAAACTGAGGCCCTCAAATTCGGGCTTCGCGGCCTTCGGCGACGAGCTTTTCTTCCCCGAGGCGGCGGGCGATTTTGGAGAGGCGCTCGGCTGCGCTTTGGGACGAAGTTGCTGCCCTGCGAGCTCCAGCATTTTGTTGCGATAGATTGCCTCTTCCGCCGGTTTCAGATCATAGGTATAAGGACGCGGGTCGGGTCCTCCCACATCGGAAATTGCAGGAACCGTCCGCACCGAAGCCGCCGCCGCGGCTTTCGCCGCATCCCCCTCTTTTCCGGCTTCCTTCGACGCAACAGCGGCCTGAGACGGATCGTCGAAGTTCACAAATGGTTCGTGATGCGCGTTCGGATCCGGCTTGCCTCGCCGCAGAACGGGTCGATTTGGATCGCTGATCGGTTGATTTGGGTCAGATGTTCTGCCCTCAGAGGACTCAGACCGCTTGGCTGGGTCCGAGTCAGGAGCCTTGCTGGTAGCCGGGTCTGGCGTCTTGGCGCCGTCCGCCGCTTTGCCAGCATTCGATGGCTTCGCCGCAGGCGGCTGATCAGAGCCTTTCGAAGCTGGAGTTGTAGTGCTGCCGGAAGTCGTGGATGGCGCCGGTGGTGACGACGTGGACGCCGATGGAGAAGACGTTGTTGACGCAGACGGGGTCGACGAAGGAGCGGGCGTAGTCGAAGCCGTCCCGGGCTTTTCCTCGTCCTTATCCGCCTCCCCTCCCGTGCGCCGA
>Ga0210389_10001951_pt1 | contig 16493 bp, 8 predicted proteins | sample IncBWH28OmetaG_FD_160127 | JGI IMG/M metagenome (GOLD analysis project Ga0210389, IMG submission 160127) | Forest soil microbial communities from Barre Woods Harvard Forest LTER site, Petersham, Massachusetts, United States - Inc-BW-H-28-O ...
TCGGATAGCCCGTCTTCTCGCGCCCGCTCGTCGGCACGATCGTGTGCCACCACACGTCCGTCGGCAGCTTGCCCCGGGCGGCCTTCTCCGCCGTGACCAGGCCCGGCGCCATGTACGGCTCGCGGTCGACCTCTTCGGAGTCGAAGTAGTACGCCGTCGGGTGCTTCACGTACACCAGGATCGTGTCGTGCTTCGCCGGCCAGCGGCGCTTGGTGCGCGCGCCGTAGTCGTATGCCCAGATGATCTCGTTCAGGAAGCACTCCCGCCCGAAGATCTCATCGAGCAGCAGCTTGCAGTGATGCGCCTCGCGGTAGTCGATGTGGAAGTACATCGTGCCCTCGCGCTTGAGCAGCCTGTGCGCGTGCTCCAGACGGGGCGCCAGGAACTCCAGGTAGTCCTCGAAGTGATCGCTGTAGCTCGACTGCGACAGCAGCCGGGTCGAGTAGCGCCGGCCCTGAAAGCCCGTGCGCTCGCCCCTCGGGTCGCGGACCGCCTCGAGCGTGCTGCGCCGCTGCACCTTGCCGGTGTTGAACGGCGGGTCCACGTACACCAGCTGGAAGGACTCGTCCGCCAGCCCGTCCAGCAGCTCCAGGTTCTCCCCCAGGAGGATCTGGTCGCGGACGAGCCGGTCGGCAGGTGCAGTCATGCAAGTCCAGCCTACGGTCGGGCGCCGATGGAGCCCACCAGCTCGACCCACTGGTAGCGCCCGCCGCACAGGCCCTGCCACGCGCTCGGCGCGACCGTCCGCAGCCGCCCCCGCGGGTCGGCGTCCGCGGGCGTCAGGAACACCGCGTCCAGCACCGCCGAGCCGCCCTCCCCCGGCGCCAGGCTGAAGCCCTGACGCGTCACCGTCACCGTGTGTCGCCCCGCCGCCAGGCGCACCGCGATCGGCGGAACCGTGTCCGGCACCAGCGAGTTGCCGTCCAGCTGGCCGGCGATCGACGCGATCGTGCGCCCGTCCACCGCCAGCCTGACCGTCGGCATGATCTGGCCCTGTACCCACACGTCCCACACGCCCGCGTGCGGCAACTCGAAGCTTGCCGTCAGACGCCCGGGCGTGCTCATCACCAGGCCTTCGTGCTGATGCCCCCAGCGGCGTGGATGCGCGGAGCGCTCGAGGCCCACGCGCACCAGCTCTGCCGCCGGCGCCCCCACCAGCCGCTCGCCCGGGGCATCGGCGTGGGCGGCGATGCGCCCGATCGCTTCGCACTGCACCGCCTGCGACCCGGTGAGCGCCACGTGCGCCAGCGCCGGGCGCTCCCCGTGGCGACGGCCCCACACCTGGTAGTAGGAGCCCTGCCACAACAGCCGGTACGCGGACGGTGGTCGACTCGCCACCGGATCGCGGCGCGTGACGATCAGCGGATACGCCGCCAGCACGCTCGGGGCGATCCGATCCAGGTCCACCGGCTCGCCGTGGCCGGCGCTGACAGCCGTCGGCGGGTAGATGAAGTTCGGGCCTCCCACATCGAGGTTACGAAGCTCATACATCGCATATTCATCGAAATCCGTGAACAGCACCGGGCCCTTTCCCGCGTAGCGCGCGTCCAGCGAAGCCAGCTCTTCATAACGCGCCGTCGGCGCGAGGTTCGAGCTGTGGTAGAGCAGCGCGTCGGACACGACCACGCCGCCGAGCAGCGCCAACGCGACCAACGCACCGACCACGCGTGCCAGCACGACGCGCCGCGCCGACAACAGCGCAGCGACCCCCGCCCACGCCAGCAGCATCGCCAGCGGCGAGCTCAGCACGAGCGTCTTGGCGTCCGCCCACGTCGTGACCGAGCGACTGATCGCCAGGGAAGCCAGCAGCGTCGCGCAGATCCAGCCGGCCAGCGCGAACGCGCGCATGCGCACGATGTGCGCCGCCCCCAGCAGCGCCGCCACCAGCGCCAGCGCCACCAGCACGTGCGTCGCCAGCAGCGCCCCGCCCGCCGGCGCCAGCTTGTAGCTGCCGTTCAGCCACACTCCGAACACCTGGGTCACCCGCAGCGGCGTGCGCAGGTTGCCCGAGTTGCTCGTCGACGCGATCGCCCGCGCCACACGCAGCGCCCCCGGCACGTCCGCCCACGTGGGCAGCGCCGCCAGCGCCAGCGCCAGCACACCCACGCCCACCAACGCCACCAGCCGCCGTGCTCGCCCCGCTCCCCCGCCCGGGCGCTCGCCCCCCGCGGTCGACGCCCGCGCCGGCGTACGCCGCACACGGTCCGCCCTGAAGCTCCGCGCGAGCACCACCGCGAGCACGGCGACCGCCGCCAGCGCCCACGCGCCGAACGCCAGACCGAGCGCCGACGCGCCCGCGCCGAGCACCAGCGCGAACGGAATCGCCCCGGTCGGACCCCCGCCCAGCCAGCGACGGTGGGACACCACCAGAGCGCCCAGCGTCAACAGCATCGACAGCGCCGTCAGCTCCTTGACCGACGCGATCAGCTCATATGCGTACACGAGCGCCGGAAGCACCGCCGTGAGCACCGCCGGCGCCGCCCAGCGGGGCGCCAGCCCGACACGGCGCGCCAGCAGCCAGGTGGGCCCGGTGGCGCTCGCGAGAACGAACGCGTTGAACGGCTGGAAGGCCCAGATCAGCGGCAGGCCCAGCAGAAACGCACTGCCACCCAACAGCGTGTCCGCGCCCGACGGGTAGCTGGAGCCGTAGTAGTAGTGGACGAACTGCCCGTAGGAGTTGCGCAGGTCCAGATGCGAGTAGTCCTGGCCGTGGCGAATCAGGAAGTCCGCGCCCAGCATGTGCACCGCCGAGTCCGCCAACGCCATGTAGGAGGAGAAGCTCGGCCGCCCCGCCGCCAGCACCGGCGCCAACGCCAGCAGGTACGCGAGCGCCGCCACGGCCACCGGCCACCGGCGTCGCGCGCATGCACGCACGAGCGTGCACGCCCTCTCCCACCCCACGGCAAGCCCGCCAAGTGCCAGCACGAGCATCAAAAACGGTGTCGCCGGAGCCAGCCAAGCCAGGTAGGTGGTCAGCTGGGAGAGCCCGATCAGCGTCGCCGCACCGACGCTCACCACCAGGCTCGCAGGCAGGAAACACCCGCTCGCACGATCCACCGCCAGACCCGCGCCGACGCACAGTGCCGCGAGCGCGCACGGGTACAACAGCGCCGTGGCAAGGAACATCGGCGCGATCCTAGAGGCCGCGGCCGACTGCCGGAGCGCTCGCACAGCGGCTCGACGGCAGGCCGCAACGGGTGCTCCTGCAGTCGGCGGAGTACCCCCGGCTGGATTCGAACCAGCGACCCTCGGATTAGAAGTCCGATGCTCTATCCAGCTGAGCTACGGGGGCGGGTGAACGCCAATCAAGGGTATCTGGCCACGCGCGCCGCGAAATATGCGAAAGTTCCGGTATGAGCCCGGTGGAGGAGCAAGAGGGAGACCTCACCCGCAAGCAGCGTCGTGAGCAGGCACGCGAGCAACGCAAGGCGATGGAGGAGGCAGCCGCGGCGAGCGCCGCCCGGCGCACGCGCATGACCCAGCTCGGGGTCGTGGTGGCAGTCGTGGTGGTCGCGATCGTCGTGATCCTGGTTGCCACCGGCGGCTCCAAAAGCGGCATCCCCACCTCCAAGCACGAACAGACGTCGGTGACCAAGCAGATCACCTCGCTGATCGGCGGGATCCCGCAGAGCGGCAACGCACTCGGCAGCCCGACCGCGCCGGTGACGCTCAAGTACTTCGGCGACCTGGAGTGCCCGATCTGCCGCGACTTCACGCTTGGTGCGCTCCCGCAGATCATCCAGAAGTACGTGCGCGCGGGCAAGGTCCGCGTCGAATACCACTCCATGGAGACCGCCACGCACGAACCGGAAGTCTTCAAAACGCAGCAGGTCGCCGCCTACGCCGCCGGCAAGCAGGACAAGGCGTGGAACTTCATCGAGACTTTCTACCACGAGCAGGGAGAAGAGGACTCGGGCTACGTGACCGAAAAATACATCCAGGGTATTGCCAGCCAGATACCCGGGTTGAACCTCGCGCAGTGGAGCAGCGACCGCGGCAACCCCGAATTCGCCAAACAGCTGGTCAGCGACGAAGAAGCCGTCAAGGCCCAGGACTTCGAAGGCACCCCGTCGTTCCTGATCGGCAAGACCGGCGGCGGCACCGAAAAGATCGCCAACCTCTCCGAAGCCGACCTCAAAGAAGCCTCGGCGCTGCTCGGCCCGAAGATCGAAAAGCTCCTGGCGAGCTAACGCGATGAGCCAGGCGGCCCTCCGCAAGACGCTGATCGTACTGACGACGCTCGGCCTGCTGTGGGCCGGGTACCTGACCTACGTCCACTACTCCGGCGCCAACCCCGTGTGCTCGCTCAAGGGCGACCCGTGCGCGGCCGTGCAGAAATCGCGCTACTCGGAGCTCGTGGGCGTGCCCGTGGCCTTGATCGGAGCCATCGGCTACCTCTTCATTCTGGCCTCGCTGCTCGCATCCGACGGCGAGCGTGCCAGGTTCGCCACCACTTCGCTCACGCTCGGCGGCTTCGGGTTCAGCGCGTATCTGACTTACCGCGAGGTGTTCACGCTGCACAAAATCTGCGAGGACTGCGTGGCGAGCGCGATCATCATGACGATCCTCATGGGCCTGTCGATCTGGCGTTTCCTGCGCGCCGACGACGAGCTCGCGCCGGCCGGGCCGCCGGGCGCCACGCAGAGCGCCATCGTCGATACGACGAAGCCGCTCGGCAACGCCTCCTGACAGCCAATACTCCGACCGGCACAAGCCCCGCGCTGCCTGTCAATCCGTCCACCATCACGGCGTGACGCCGGACCAACACGCCCGGGAAGCCGACGTGTTGAACAACGATGGGCGCCCCCACAACGAGCACGCCGGTCAGTGCGAGCAGCGAAGCGACGCTCGACGGCGAGGCGCGTATCGCGCGGCTGTTCGAGCTGACCAGCGACCTGCTCGCGACGATCTCATTCGACGGACACTTCACGCTGCTGAACCCCGCCTGGGAGCAACTGCTGGGCTGGACGCGTGAGGAACTCCAGGCGCGACCCCTGCGTGAGTTCGTGCACCCCGAGGACGCCGAACAGGCCCTGGGCACGATGCTGGACCGCGACGGTCAGCAGGTGGCGCTCGAGAACCTGACCACCCGCTACCTACACCGCGACGGCTCGTGGCGGTGGCTGCTGTGGAGCGCACGCCGCGACGGCGACAGTTGGTATGCGGCCGCCAAGGACGTCACCGATCGAGTGTGGCTCGAGCGCCAAGCGCTGCACGACCCCCTCACCCACCTACCCAACCGGCTACTGCTGATGGACCGTGCCCGCCAGGCGATCACGCGTATGCAACGCAGCGGCGGCCTGGTGGCGATGCTGTTCATCGACCTCGACAAGTTCAAGGCGATCAACGACAACCTCGGACACGACGTCGGCGATCGCCTGCTGCTGGGGGTCGCCAAGCGCCTCGGGACACTGATGCGCGACAGCGACACCGTGGCGCGACTCGGCGGCGACGAGTTCGTGATCCTGGCTGATGACGTCGAGGACGAGAACGAGGCGTTGGCGCTCGGCGCCCGCGTGCTGGACGCGCTCGAGGAGTCCTTCTCGCTCGGCTCCGCCGACGTGTCGATCCTGGCGAGCGTCGGCATCGCCATCTCCCGCCACCCCGACACCGACCCCGAGGCGCTGCTGCGCGAGGCCGACGTGGCGATGTACCGCGCCAAGGGCGCCGGCGGTCGCCGCCTGGAGCTGTTCGACGAGCGGCTGCGCCGCGAGCTGAGCGCCCACCTGGAGCTCGAGGGTCGCCTACGCGACGCGCTACCCCAGAGCGAGCTCCTGCTCGCCTACCAGCCGATCCTGAGGCTCGCCGGCGGACAGGCCGTCGGGGCGGAGGCGCTGGTGCGCTGGCGCCCGACGGGCGCCGGACCGATGCTAAACACGACGGTCTTTCCCTCGACCTTCCTGCCGCCAGCCGAGGACAGCGAGCTGATCGTCCAGATCGGCAACTGGGTGCTGCACGCCGCGTGCGCACAGGCGGAGATCTGGCGACGCAACGGCATATCCATCCCCGTGTCGGTGAACATCTCCGCACGCGAGCTCACCGAGCTGGACCTGGCCGAGCGCGTGCGTGAGGAGCTCGCGTACTGCCGGCTGCCGGGCCGCGCGCTGTGCCTGGAGATCAGCGAGGATGCCGTCCTGCGCGACCCCGAGCGGGCGCGCTCGGCGCTCAAGGACATCAAGCGCCTGGGCGTGCTCGTCGCACTCGACAAATTCGGCGGCGGCCAGCTCTCGCTCGGACTGCCCGGCAACCTGCCGTTCGACGTGCTCAAGCTCGACCGCGCGCTCACCAACAGCTTCGATCAGGACAAGGAGCGGAGGGCGATGTTCGCCGCAACCATCGCCCTCGCCAAAGAGGCAGGCCTGACAGCCGTCGCCGTCGGGATCGAGACCAACCGCCAGCTGGCGCTCGCACGCGAGCTGGACTGCACCGTCGGACAGGGGTTCCTGCTGCACGGGCCCGCCTCCGCCGAGCGCGTGCGCCTCAGAGGCCCCGCCACCGCCGCCACCTCGGCGCCGTGGCGCCCACTCGTGCGCCTGCGCGGCAGCAGTCCCCGTCGCTAAGGCTGGCTCGCCAGGGGGCGGAGCTCCTCCTCGTAGGACATCGGATGGCGAGCCAGCACGCCGTCCTCGCCGATCACGTACGCGCCCATGCGCAACAGCGGCGGCGAGTACACGTGCAGGGTCACCGCCGGATCGGAGCCGGCGTGGCTGACGCGGTGGATGTCCGAGGCGTTGAAGTGGAACGTGCCGCCGGCACGATACGTCGCGTTGCGGGTCGGGCCCTCGATCGTCAGACGCTCCTCTCGCACCGCGCCGCTGACCACCGCGACCGCGCCGCACGACACGTCGTGGTCGTGAAAGCCGGTGTCCTGCTCGTCCATCCAGCAGATCAGCCAGGCGGTCAGGTGCCGGTCACTGAGCAGCTCCTCGTACACGCGCTGCGTGGTGTCGTGCTTGACCAGCTCGATCCACAGCTCCGGGCGCTCGGCCAGCTCCGCGACGAACGCCTCGAGCTCCGGGCCCGACAGATCGCGCCCACGCGGGCGTGGCACGCGCGCGAACTCGTTGGAAGCATGCGTGGCCGCCGACGCCGAGCTGAGCGCCGGGATCGTCGTGTCCGTAGCGGCGCTCATCCGACGACCGCCGTCTGACGAGCGCCGAGCGCTCGCTGCGTGCACTCGAGCACCGAGCCCCATGCAAGCCCCTCGGGCATGCCCAGATCGCCCGGCTCCACCACCGGCCGGTCGGAGCCATACAGCAGCTGCTGCTCTCCGACCGTCCGCGCGACCGCCCGCACCGCCGACGGTCCGTAGGAGGAGGTCTCGTAGAACGTCAGCGGGTCCGGGGCCAGCGCGCTCGGGCCACCGCGGGCGGCCAGGCGCTCCGCGTGCAGCGGGGCGAGGCCGGCGAGCATCGAGAAGACCACGCGCAGGCGTGGATGACGGGCCCGCCCGGCCGCCAGGAACGCCAGCCATGCGGCCTGCATGCCCGCAACGTAGTCGGTGAGCGCCGGCCACCACAGCGGGTCGCCGAACGACGGCAGCCGCTCGTCGAACGCCACGCCCGTGTGCCTCGCCGGTCCGGGATGAACCAGCAGCGGCGCGTCGTGGTGCTCGAGCCGCGCCAGCACCGGGTGCAGCCTGGCCAGCGCTTGCGGGCTCGCCAGAGCACCGGCCGGCAGCGACAGCCCCACGCAACCGCGAGCCAGCACACCGTCGACGTCCGCCGCGTCGGCCCCGTCCAGTGCGATCGCACCCCACACCCCGAAAGGCTCGTCCAGCGCCAGCGCACCGTCGTGGTAGGCGTCGATCAGCTCCAGCGCCTCCGAGCGCGCCAGCCACTCGATCCCCAGGGGGCTCGACAGGCACACCAGCGCACGATCCAGGCCGTCGAGCTCGACCAGCGCCGCACGCTGCGCGTAGTCCTCGCTCTCCAGGTCAATCACGTACGGGCGCTCGCCCGCCAGGTACAGCACCGTCAGGCCACTCTCCCGGCGCACGAACGGCAGCTCGCTACGTGCCGCCAAAGCGCTTACGAGGGGGTCCGTCCAGATGTGTTGGTGTACGTCGATCTTCTTCATCAGATTTCCGATCTGGTTTATGGAGATTAGCACAGATGTCGGCCTCCCGGGGACCCAAACTGAGGAGCGCACCGGATCGTGCACGCACTCCCCGGCGTCCCTCCGCCCGCAGGGACGTCCTCGCCCGCGGCCAGCCCTGACTCCAGGCAATCCGGCGCGCACCCGTTGCCGGTACGGCGCGACGCGATCTGCCGCCGCTCCGGCACATCACCCCGCGATCGGCTCTAGGAAGCCGAAAATCCGTGATTCCCGGGGATGGGGCTCAAGCGGGGGACCGAGGAGTCGAACCTCGCGTTGCGGTTTTGGAGACCACCGTGAGAGGGCACTTTGGTCAATAGACATGGGCCCTTGCGGTCTCTAGGGATAGCTGTAGGGATCGAAACTCCCGCCATCGCTCGCGACGAACCTCAAGGGTGCGCCGCCCTCAGCGATGTCGATTATGAGATCCGAATACCCCATGGTGGTCGCCCCATTTTCCGGGACTGACCAGGAAGACCTCGAAGTCGACTTACCCAGTGGCGCCATCGCCTACCAAGCGGGTCACGCGGCTAAATTGGGCCACGCCCCATTAGCCGGCACCGAAGGCGCCCTTGAGGGCCGGTGTGAGAGTGGGCGCGTCATTGCCTGCCACCCCGGACGTCCGCCGTAGAGAGACGCATCTGCTCACGCGAGGCGGACCTGTAACTGCTATCCCGCCCGGCTCGAGGGATAGCCCATCGCCGGCGATAGAACGCCGCCATCTCGCCAAGCTTGAGGCGATACCAGCGAGGCGAGTTAGTCTCACCGAGAAGATACTCTCGCCAGTCGATCGCTAGCGGCGCGATGAACACTTGGCGATGGATCCCGTGGTGAAGCAGTTCCTGGTCGAGGCCGATCTTGCGAAGGGTATGACGGATGGTCCGCAATCGCCAGTTGGGACCGCTCCCGTACTCATGGCTCGGTACCCCGCCATCGTTGCTGAGGAACTCGCAGAACTCATCAAAAAGGACATCCGGGAAATGGAAGTGGCCGAATCCCTCGGTGTAACCAATCGGTCGAAACAGCAGCCGGTTGCGGTACTTCAGCCGGTTGTATAGCGACGAACGTCCCAGTGCAGACGTCGTCGTTATCAGAACCGGCCGGGGGTCTTTGCTCGTCCTGCTGATGATCGTCTGTGTGCCCTGGTACTTCTCCGCGATGAGAGCGGCGGTCTCCTGGCTTGTGGCGGCCATCGCCACGAGCTTCCCGGCCAGGAGTTCCCTGTATGGCGGGAGAGCGCCGAGAACGAAGGCGTCGAGCACGTTGTACAGACGCGCGTTGCGCTGCTTCACCCCCCAGCCGATCAGGTTGTCGCGGCAGCGCAGGTTGTACACCGGATCCCCGAGCGCGAAGATTCCGATCAGCTTCCCAGTCGTTGCGTCGCGCACCAGAAACCGCGTACGCCGTCCGTACCCGACCGACACCGGAACGCTCCAGTGCAGAGTTGCGAAGCGGAACAGCGCCGCCTCGAACCCGTCGCCGTCGACACGCTCGACAACCGGGCGGATCTTGCGCGGGTTGACCTCCTCGCCGTTGGCGAACTCCTCGATCACGCGCTCCTCCCACCGCTCGATGAAAGGGCGCGCTCGCTCCAAGACGGCGGCTCTCTGGCGAGTGTGGAGGCCTCTGATCGCCTGCTTGGTGAGAGCGTCAGAATGATGTAGCCGACCGTCCTTGGTGACGAATCCGGCGGCTTCGAGCTCAACGCGGACGCGACGGCGCAGGCGTGCGGCTTCTCGCTGTTCGGGGGTAGTCGGCGATCTAGACTTGGGGTTGTTCGCCACGGGTCGTGGATCGTCCTCGCGATCCGGGGTCGCATCCTCGCTGTAGGACCGAGCCGAGCGAAGATACACGCTGCCTCGGCGCTCGGCGCTCATCCGAGGCCGGCAAGGACACCCGGCTGCTGCGCCCGTTCACGAAGCACGAACACCTCCGAGAACTGCGTCATCGTGAGGATCACCTCCGCAGAATCCTCGTTGGCTGAGAGGGTGAGACCCAGGAGCCGAACCGAGTCGCCGGCAGCGAAGCCCGGTGTCTCTGTGGGGGTTCGCAGCAGAGCCCGCCCCTCCCCCGCGACCGAGAGCAGCCAGCTGCGCGACCCGTTGCGGGTCGCGATCACAGCCTCGCAATCAACGAACATGGCGGCTTGAGAGGACGCCTCTCGCGCGGACATGGCGCGGGCGGCAACCCAGTAGTCCTCGCAAAGGTGTCGCACGTTGCAGTTTCGGCACACGTCTGGTGCAGGGTTCGCAGGTGCTGGAGGAGGGCTGAGGTTGCCTTCGGCCTTCGCAATCCGTTTGGACAGTGTCCCCGCAAGCGTCTCCAGGTCGCGAGCCGATGGAGGATCGAACATCTCATCATGGGTCGCGTACGCGACGACGAGGCGCCGGACGGGGAGGCCGCCCGGGTTGATCGCGTTGTCGCGGCTCCATAGGAGGGCGTACAGTCGCAGTTGGTCGGCATGTTGCTCGCTGGGTGCGCCGGTCTTGTAGTCGGTGATCACGCAGCCATCGTCGTCGAGCGTGATCAGGTCGGCACGTCCGATCAAGCGGAGCCCCTCGGCACGTAGCTTCACCTCGGGGTGCGACCCTCGCGCTAGCGGGCCGCGTGACGGTTGGGTGCCCGTGATCGGCTGGTCGTCGGACGGCGGCTGAAGGGGCGTCCGGCTCACAGTTGCCTGCAGGCGCTCACGAATCGCGGGGACCTCGCGGAGCAGCCGCTCCCGGATGCTTGCGAGTTGGTCCGCCGCCCTCGGATTGCCCTGCAGCGTCTCCAGCTCGGCTGTGACCGTGTCCGCGAGTAGGCGCGAGAAGCCGCCGATATCGCGCAGAGCTTCCACCGCACTCGGATCCGATACGGATACGCAGCCGCGCGCCTGCAGCGTGCCGAGGATCAATTCGAGCGCGCGGTGGGTTGTATTCCCGATAAGGCCCGCGAGGATCGGACGGGGCGGATAGCCCTCGCGCTCCCAGATCGTCGGGTAACGCGCCCGGCTCAGCATCCAGCGGCGAGGGCACTCCTCCGCCTCGCTCAGGCTCGAATAGCTCCACATGGAGGGCGTGGCGGGCCACACCCCCTCGACGCCACGGACCGCCGTCTGGAACTGCTCTTCGGCGGTGCTCACGTGAACGCGTCGATGACGCTCTTGCTCGCCGCCGGAAGATTGTGCGAGACCACGATCTCATCGACGAGCAGGACGGGGATAGTCGTGCCAAACTCCTTCGCGGCAAGTAGCCTCTCATCGCTTGGATGGTCCGGTGTGAGTGGACCGTGGACCCCGATGATCATCTCGCGCCCGTCTGCGCGGGCGAGGATCGGAGCGTCGAGTTCACCGAGGCCCGGAAGCTCAATCGTCTCTCTGAGGAGGAACTCGAGACCGTCGAGACCCTGGCGGGACAGGTCCGCCTGGAGTCGATCCACCGCGTGCTCGATGCGGCGTCGATCAAGGGTTGGCTCCTCGCCTCGGACGAGGTAGCGCAGCAGACTCGCGCCTAGATGCCGGTCGAGCAGGCCGTGCTCGAAGCGGTTCTTGAAGCTGCGCAGGCAGCGATAGCAGGAGCGGTCACACTGACCCGGGCAGTGCTCGAGCAGCCTGATCGCGTCCTCGAACACGCCAGCGCCCAGGTCGGCGACGCGGCGTGCGAAGCCCGCGCCTCCGGCGAGCGTGTCATAGACATAGATCTCGGCCTCAAGGCCGGCACGACCGCCCTGCGTGAGCGCCGGCCGGTACTCGGCCTGCAGCTCTCCACCGTCGATCTGGAGACGTTTCGTCGCCGCGAGCGTGACGGCCTCCGCCAGCGTACGGAGCGCCACGTCCGTCGCGAGGGCGCCGGGGCGAAGTGTTATCGGCGCAGCGACTGCAAGTCTGATCAGCAGCACATCGGAGATGAAGTCGGTGCCGAGCACGAGGCCGCGCGTCACAGCACCGGGACAGTTCGGCTCGCGGTCGTTCGGGACTGGCTTGGGATGGTTCGAAGCGCCGAAACCGACGGCGATCGCGGTCGGTCCGGTGAGGCCGCACAGGGTGCAGTAGTCATATCCTTCATCGCGCGGGCCGGTGTTCGTCACGAGCAACTGTGTCCGCGCGTAATGGGTGCGGATCCCATCGGTGACCGGGCGCCACCCGTGCTCGTCGGACGGCCCGGCGGCCATCAGCTTCGCGCGCGTGGCGTAGCTCAGCGCCGGCTGATCATCGACGGAGGTCTCCTCCTGCCAGCTGTGCGGGTGGGCAAAGCCTGGAGGTCGCATCCAGTTCTTCGCCGGACCGAGCTGCTCCGAGCCGCATGCCGGACAGTCACGGATCTCGCCACGTTCAGCCTCCTCCTGGCCCGTGGTGGTTGCGTAGCGGCAGTTGGCGCATTCGAAGTACAGTCGTCGCTCGCGCCAAGCCCGGATGCGATCTTCGAACATCGGCGAGTACAGCGCGCCGGAGCGCCACTCCTTGCCGTCGATCCATACGCGCTTGCCGGGCGCATACTGCGTCAGCGCCGTCGGCAGGCCCTGGCTCGGGGCGTAGCGATACTCGGGCCGAAAGCGGGTGGAGCGGTCGCGGTCAAACACGTAGAAGGACACGACATCGGTCGGGAACGCGTACCGCGGCAGAACGCCCTTGTAGAGAAGACGGTCAAGCAGATTGGTTGTGGCTCGCTCGGGCGTGCCGCGCTCCTCGCCCGTCTCGGCGGGCGCATCGGTGATGGTCGCATCCTCACTGTCCTCCTCGCCCCCACTGGAGGTGTCGCCCTCGGCTGGACGCGGCGTCGATCGATCCTCATCGAGAGCACCGTCGAGCGCCTGCAGGGTGTCCTCTACGAGTCCTCCTAGTAGGGCCTCGCTATCGCTCCGGGACAACTCGCTGGGCAACCACCCCTCGGCATCTTGCCTGAGCTCTGGCTCGCCCTCGCGCAGCCAAGCCTCGAAGTCGGCGCGGTGAAGTGGCGAGTCCTCGCCGAGAAACGACTCGACGGTACCCATGACCTCAAACAGCTGAGGCTGCTCGTCGGGGGCGATCGCTGGCAGGCGCGCCGCGTGATAGCGCTGCAGCAGGTAGGCGGTCAGGTGCCTGCGGACTATCTCCTGGTTATCGAGCGTCAGGACGGGGTCATCGACCGGGCCCCGGATCATCGAGTCGGGGTTTGAGAAGTACTGCTCGTCGTGGCTGTCGGCGCTTCCGAAGGCGATTACGGTGGCCACCGCGTTGCCGCGCCGACCGGCGCGCCCCGCCCGCTGCTGGTAGCTCGCCCTGGAAGGCGGCATGTTGCGCAGCGCCACACCGGAGAGCGCGCCGATATCAATTCCGACCTCCATCGTGGTCGTGCACGAGAGCACGTCGATCGCGGTCGAGGGCTGCTGGCCCGGCACAGGTAGCCCGACATCGAGGTCCTGGAAGAGGAACTCGTGTTCCTCTGCTTTGGAGAAGACCTCGTCGGCCTGCGCGGCGTTTAGTTGTGCGGTGTGCTCGGCGGCGATGATCGCCATCGGCTTCTCCGGAGGCTCGGCGAGCGCGCGTACCGAGCTCGCCCGGTAGTAGCCCTTTCGCGCGACGAACACGTCGTCCTGGTCCGGGTCGATGTGCTGCACCCGGTCACGAGCGCAGGTGATGCACTTGTGCGAGCCGGGGAATGGCCGCTGCGTGGTGCGGCAGGCCTGGCAGTAGCCCCAGTCGGAGCCGAGGTCGAGCGCGAGGTTCCCGGCTCGAATCCGGAACTTGTCCCCGGCCGGTTCACAGAAGCGTTCGAGCAGTACGGGCAGCCAATCACGCTCGAAGCTTTTGCGTGTCTCACGATCAGATATCCAGCGATCGAGCGGTGCGAATTTGCCGTTGTGTGGTCTCACGCCGTGTCGGGTCTGCCACCAGTCCGGGTCCATGTTCTGGAACCAGATCCCGGCGTTGGGTGCCGTCCACTGCGTGATCCAGGCGCGGATCAGGGCCATCTTGCGCTCGTCGGTCTCCGCGACGCCTGCCAGCGCCGGCAGCACATCGAGCCGGCGGGTGATGCCGGAGCGCTCGCGGACGGAGGCTAGCGCCAGCGAGCGCAGGCCGTAGTAGCGATCGATCACCGTCGCGACGATGCCACGCAGCAACGATTGCGGGATCGCCTCAGAGCGAATGGCGAGTTGCAACTGTTGCAGTTCGCCGGGGTCCTCCAGTCCACCCTGCCCGAGCACGTCAGCGACCTCCCACATGGCGCGCATCGACTCGGTGCCCTTGAGCTCTGGGCGTACACGTACCTCGAGCAGGTGGGCGCCGACGAGAACCGCGAGGTAGAGGTCCTCGAGGCTGAGTGAGGGTGTGAGCGTCCCGACAGCTTCAAGCTCGCGCCAGCCGCGCAGTAGCAGGGGCCGCAGGACATCGCGCATCGAGTAGGTCTGCAGATTCGGTGCCAGTCTCGCTGCGGTTTGGCGGGAGTCCGAGAAGACGAGGACCTTGCGGCCCCGCAGTGGTGCGAAGTCGGAGTAGGGCTTGGCGCTGGGGGGCTGGACTTGAATCTGGCGGGTGACGAGAGCCTGGAAGGGCTGATCGCCCTTGGTCTGGTGGTCCTGGACGGAGGAGCGCCCGAATGTCGCCTGCTCGCCGCACACGCCGCACGGCTTAAACTCTGCGCCGGATGCGTCGAAGGTGTCTTCTTCGGGATCCGCTGGGGAGCCGGCGTCGCGGTCGCGCTTGAGGAACACCTGGCGCACACGATCGCCGAGCACGTTTGGGTCCAGTCGGCCTGTCAGGAGATCCAGTTCGGCGGGCTGAACCGCATCGATTGTGGGCGGCTCGAGCAGCAGGTCGATCGGCAGCAGTTCGCTCAGGTGGCCGGCCGAGGCCTCGAAGCGCTTTCCGGGCTCTGGCCAGAGGAAGCGCGGCTCAAGGATGTCGTCCGTGTACGCGCGTGCGTAGGCCGAGCCGCAGTTGCGGCAGGTAAACAGCTCGAAGACTCTCGCTCCGCAATCGCACACAGCACGGGGCTGGGCGTAGAGCATGCCGGTCGGGCCGGTTCGGGAGGCCTCCGGAACGACCGGGCAGTCGGGGTCGACGCAGGCCCACAGACCGGGTAGGCCGCGGAAGAACCCATGCAGGCGGCAGGGGAGCAGTCCGGCCTCGCGATCGCTGGCGCGCGCGGCGCTGCCGAGGGTGATAAGTACGGTCGCGGCACGATCGGCGAGCGCCGGATCGTCCGTGGCGAAGAGCTCCTGCGAGAGCTCGCTCACCGGCTTGGCCTCGGTCATCGTCAGATTGACGAGCCGGCTCATCGGCGGGAACTGCTCGAGGGCGGCGTACAGGGTCGGTCCCAGCTGATCTGATGCGAGAACGTTCCGGTAGCTCAGAAACGGCTCGATGGCGCTAATCCGGTCGCGCTCCCCGGTGGCCGCGTAGAAGTCCTCGATCGGCAGCCCGGCGAGCGCCAGTGCATCGGCCTCGCTGCCCTTCTTTTCCCCGGGGCGCAGGGCGAGCTCGCCTCGGATCGTTCTGAACTCCCGAGCGTCCTTGCCCGTCAGTGCTGCGGCGAAGTACCTCGCGTGCTCATCGTCGCTGAAGCTCGCGCTGGTGACGATCACCTGCAGGCGCTCGGGGTCGATCTCAAGGCGCGAGCGCAGTCGCCGAAGCAACAGTCCGACCTCGGCCCCCGCCGCACCGCGATAGAGGTGGGCCTCATCGACGACGAGCAAGAGGCGCTCCTGCGGGTTCTCTGCGAGCCACCGGCGGGTGGCGTCGAAGACCGGGCGCTCGAGGGGTCTCATCAGCATGTACTCGAGCATCGAGTAGTTGGTCACCAGCACGTCGGGCGGGTTCGCGAGCACCTCGTGGCGTGTCAAGAGCTCCGGGTCCTCGGGTCGCATGACGGCCCGTACGAACTCGCCCTGGCGTTGCCAGCGCTGCCCCTTGGTTCCGTACCAGCGCTGCAGGTCGGGCTTGGCCGGCCACTTCCCGCGGCTCTGCAGGCTCACAAGGAGCCGCTTTGCGCGCTCGTGGTGCGGTGATTGCTCGTCGGCGGCCTGTTCGAGCACCGCGATGTAGAACGGCTCGATCGAGCGCAGACGTCTCTGATCCTTCTTGGCGGTGCGCACGCCGGGATAGAGGGTGCGGCTCGTGTAGCGCGCGAACCTCGTGGGCCGCCCTCCCCAGGCCGTGAACAGCCCCGCGACACGATCGTTGCCGAACAGCAGGCGCAGCCTGCCGAGCTGGTCGTTGACCAGCGCGTTCATCGGGTACAGCAGAAGCGCCCGGACGGCCGGCGTGGCGAACCCGCTGGATCGCTGTGACTCGATCGCGAGCTTGGCGAGGATCGGCAGCAGAAACGACTCGGTCTTTCCGGAGCCGGTACCCGTCGTCACCACGAGACTCTGCCCGTCACGGATCGTGGCCTCCAAAGCGCCAGCCTGGTGGGCGTATGGAGGGTCGTGCAGAA